>Ga0306867_1000277_pt1 | contig 30885 bp, 26 predicted proteins | sample AntRauTorckE6831_FD_190432 | JGI IMG/M metagenome (GOLD analysis project Ga0306867, IMG submission 190432) | Saline lake microbial communities from Rauer Islands, Antarctica - Metagenome Torckler E6 #831 (v2) (version 2) | ecosystem: Environmental > Aquatic > Non-marine Saline and Alkaline >...
GAAAAAAAGGGCGCCATTTGGCGCCCCGAATTTACAACCTTATGCCTTTTTTATCAGGCCGGGTTGTGATCAATCACCGTGTCTTTGTTGCTGGCAAATTCATCGAACGGGAAGTCGTCGACGGTCAGCATTTCAAGCACAACTTCTTCGTACTGGCGCATGAAGTCTGCTTCTTCCTTGGAGAAGATATCGGCTTTAAGGGCAGCCTCAAAACGCTCCTCCGGGTGCAGTGCTTCCATGGGCAGCTGGCCCTTGGCGTAGGCCTTGGTGACTTTGCGGTACAGCACTTCTGCCTTGTCGTAATCTTTCAGCAGGCCGTTGTAGCGAGCCACCGGGTTCTCCACGGTGCCTTCTCCGTTGGTGTTCCAGACGCTGGAAAGCAGCTTGGTCCTTACGGGGCTGTCGGTGGAGACGGCCCGGGCAACGCTTCTTGTCAGGTCATCATGCGGCTTGTCCCAGCGACGACCCAGCGGCATGGTCAGGGCGCGAAGAACCACCGCCACCGCGCGGTTGGGCAGGTTCTGGAGGAATTCGTCCATCGCGTTCTCTGCGCGATGAAGCAGCAGCGACAGGCTGTATTCCATCAGGTCCCGCTCGCCGTCTACCGGCTGGGTTTCGTGCCAGTTTTTCAGCACCATGGACGCAAGGTACATGTTGGCCAGGATATCGCCGAGGCGTGCCGAAATCAGTTCACGCATTTTCAGCTCTGAACCCAGCGTGGTCATGGCCGCGTCGGCGCAAAGGCCGAAGGCTGCACTGAAGCGCGCAACGCCTTGGGCGTATTTTCGGGCCGCGCTGTCGAACGGCACGTCCGACTTGCCGATGCCGAATGCCTGGGTCAGCGCACGGGCAGCGTTGCCGAAGATCAGCCCGGCGTGGCCGAAGAAGGCTTCGTCGAAGGCCTTGATGTCGTCGTTATCCTTTGCCGCCAGCTCTTTGAGAACGTACGGATGGCAGCGAATAGCGCCCTGACCGAAGATCATCAGGCTGCGGGTCATGATGTTGGCACCCTCAACGGTGATGGAAACGGCAGCGCCGCTGTAGCCAATGCCCAGGTAGTTACGCGGGCCGAGCGTGACCGTCTTGCCACCGTGAACGTCCATGGAGTCGGTAAGCACGCCACGCTGCATTTCGGTCAGGTGGTATTTCAGGATCGCCGAGGGCACGGCGGGCTTTTCGCCTTTGTCGATCATGTTCGCGGTGTGGTTGACCGACGCCTGCGCAATGTAGGTGCTTGAGGCGATGCGCGCCAACGGCTCCTGAACGCCTTCCATCTCCGCGACCGGGGTGTTGAACTGGCGACGAATCCGGGTGAAGCCGCCGGCTGTGCCTGCAGAATAGGCCGAAGCACCAGCGGCGCCTGACGGCAGCGTGATACAGCGCCCGACTGACAGACACTCCACCAGCATGCGCCAGCCCTGGCCAGCCATTTCCTGGCCGCCAATGATGTAATCCAGCGGAATGAAGACGTCTTTACCCTTGATAGGACCGTTCAGGAACGGGCTGCCAATCGGGTAATGACGACGACCGATTTCCATACCATCGGTGTCACGCGGAATCAACGCACAGGTGATCCCGTAGTCTTTGGTGTCACCCAGCAGGCCATCGGGGTCAAACATGCGGAATGCCAGGCCGACCACCGTGGCGATAGGCGCCAGCGTGATCCAGCGTTTTTCGAAGTTCAGTTTGATGCCGACGGTTTCTTTACCGTTGAACTGCTGCTTGCAGACAATGCCTGTATCCGGCAGGGACGTGGCATCGGAACCGGCCCGCGGGCCAGTCAGGCCGAAGCAGGGAATGTCGCGGCCATCGGCCAGACGTGGCAGATAGTGGTTCTTCTGTTCTTCAGTACCGTATTTTACCAGCAGCTCGCCCGGGCCGAGGGAGTTGGGAACGCCCACGGTAACCATCAGGGATTCATTGCAGGCAAGACGCTGCAGCACGGCGCTCTGAGCTTTGGCCGAGAAATGCAGGCCGCCGTATTCCTCCGGGATGATCATGCCGAAGAACTTTTCTTTCTTCAGAAATTCCCAGAGTTCGGCGGGAAGGTCGGCACGCTCTACCGCCACATCCCACGCATTACACATGGACGCGGCTTTCACGCACTGGTTGTCGACGAACGCCTGCTCTTTCTCCGTCAGGCCGGTGTTGCGGTTTATCAGCAGGTTGTGCCAGTCCGGGCGCCCGGTGAAAAGTTCGCCGTCCCAGCCAACCGTGCCCGCTTCCAGGGCCACTTTTTCGGTCTCAGATACTTTTGGCGCCACTTTCTTGAACATCGCAAAAAGGCGCGGGGTCAGCCAGCTCTGGCGAAAGCCGGGCAAGCCTGCCACAGCCGTAATGGCTGCGCCGACAAGCAATATCAGGCCAAGTATGGCGGAAGCGAAGATCAGCGAAAGCACACCGATGACCCCCAACAGGCCGATGACTGGTTTCGCACCGGCTTCCTTACGCATCAGGGCAAGCAGCCCGACTACAGCAACCACTAGCAAAATAATCGTCATTATAAGTACTCTCTGTTTTCAATAACTTGGATAAAAATGACTAAAATCATCTACGACTAAAGTACATTAACGGATGATGATTGAATAGTAACAGTCTCACTGTCAGGCAGTTACAATCACGCGAATACCCTCCAGCGAGAGGCTTGCCTGGCCAATGGCTGACTCGGCCGCTGCCAGCTGTTCCCGGAAAAAGGCAATCTCTTCTTCCCGAATAGCCGGGTTCACCTGCTTCATCGCTTCAAGCCGCTGGATTTCGGGCACCAGATGCTGATGCAACCCTTCCAGCGCAGATGCTCTGAGCGGTTCGAGGTGCGGCGCTGCCAGGCGCTCTGCATGATCCACCATGGTTTCTACCTGGGGCCGTATCTGCGGAACAATAGACTGTGCAGTGCGCCGACGAATGTTGGAACACATGTCGTTCAGACGATCATGGGGAAGCGTGGCCGACAAGTCCCGACCGTTCACATCGACCAGCAGACGTACGGGTGAGACCGGAAGGAAACGCGAAAGTTGAAGCGATTCCGGCGCCGGGCAATGCACCGTGTACAGCGCTTCAAGCAACAGGGTTCCTGCCGGCAGCGCCTTGACCGACATGGTCGCCAGCGCCGCCTTGCCGAGCCCGGAGCTGGTAACAGACTCCATGATCCCGCTGACCAGCGGATGCTCCCAGCTCATGAACGCCATATCTTCCCGCTCCAGCGCCTGCTGCCGGTTCCAGGTTACCGTCAGCCCGTCCTCTGGCAGTTCGGTCACATGGCCCGCCTGATATTGCTCACCGGGGCGCAGAATATCGGCGTGTTCGGAGTGGTCTTCAATGTCCACGCCCAGAATGTCGCAGGCATCCAGCATATATTCGCGAACCTGGTCACCGCTTTCTTCGGCCTCAATCGACTCGATCAGGGCTTCGGCAACTTCCGGACGGCAGGAGTTCAGTTCGATTAGCGCGTCCCGGCCTTTGCGCAGCAATTCACGCAGCCGGTCAGCTTCAGCACGAGACTTATCAATCAAGGACGTCAGTTCGTTCTGGTCGCCGCCGTCAATTACCCGCTGCCACTGACCTGACACGGCACCCTGTACCGCCACGCCAACCGAGCAACTGGCGGCAAAGGCGTTCAGACCTTCATCAAACCAGCGGAACTGGGATGCCTGGGCTGTGCCCTCCAGATACGGAATATGAATATCGATCGTATCGGTCTGGCCGATCCGGTCGAGGCGGCCAATTCGCTGCTCCAGCAGGTCCGGATTGACCGGCAGGTCAAACAGAACCAGATGATGGGCAAACTGGAAATTGCGACCTTCGCTGCCGATTTCGGAGCAGATCAACGCATGGGCGCCCTGCTCGTCATCGGAAAAATAGGCAGCCGCACGGTCCCGCTCCACCAGACTGAGATGTTCATGGAACGCCGTGCTGCGAATACCGGCGCGCAGCTGTAGGTAATGCTCCAAAGCCACAGCGGTAGAAGCCTGGGCGCATATCACCACCACCTTGGTGGGTTTGAGGCGGGTCAGTGTCTGTTCCAGCCAGTCAACCCTGGGGTCTTCCGCCAGCCACTGCTCCTCGTCAGCCATGACCTCTGGCGACAGGGCCCGAATGCCATGACGTGCGGATGACTCGTAAAGGGCAGGACATGGCAGGGGCACTGCAACCGGATGGCGCTCTGGAAATCCCTCAATGGCCGCCCGCGTGTTGCGGAAAAGCACCCGGCCAGTGCCGTGGCGATCAAGCAGCGCATCGGTCACGGACTGCACCGGGTTCGCTGTCGACATCAGCCGGTCCAGGTCATCTCCCAGCCAGCCGTGCAAGGACTTCCGGGCGCTCTCGTCCAGATTGGTGCCCTGTTCAGCCAGTTGCGATACGGCGTTATTGATGGCTTCGTACTGCACCTCTTCCTGGCGAAACGCTTCCAGGTCATGAAACCGCGCCGGATCCAGCAGGCGCAGCCGTGCAAAATGGCTGGCCACACCCACCTGTTCAGGGGTCGCTGTCAGCAACAGCAGGCCCTGGCTTGCGGCGGACAGTTGCTCAATCAGCTGATATTCGGGGCTCGGCGCTTCCGGGCTCCATGCCAGGTGGTGAGCTTCGTCTACCACCATCAGATCCCAGCCAGCCGCGTACGCATCTTTCTGCGCCTGCTCATCACTCATCAGGAAGTCGAGGCTGCACAGCGCCAGCTGTTCGGCTTCAAAGGGATTAGCGGCCGCATCATCGACATCAACCTCATCGTCGTCAGACAAGTCGGAAAAAGCCGATTCCGCCTCGTACCGTCCCTGATCAATGATCGAGAATTTCAAATTGAAACGCCGAAGCATTTCCACCAGCCACTGGTGAATGAGGGAGTCCGGCACCACGATCAGCGCTCGCCGCGCCCGTTGAGTATGTAGCTGATAATGCAGAATCAGCCCCGCCTCAATGGTTTTTCCAAGGCCCACCTCATCCGCCAGCAGAACCCGGGGGGCAAAACGGGTGGCCACCTCGTGAGCAATGTAAATCTGGTGCGCCAGGTGCTGGGTTCGGGCCCCGATCAGGCCCTGAGCCGCTGAAGCCCGTAACCGGTCCTGGTGGCGAACGGTCGCCATTCTCAGGCGGAAAGCACCATTGCGATCAAACTGTCCGGCGAACAGCCGCTGGTGAGGCGCAGAAAAATCCACAGCACTGCTGAGTTTTACTTCAGAAATACGGGCCAGGTCTTCGCTGCCGTCGTCCGCGTAGTACATCAGGACCCCACCGAGATCCTTCACCGAACGAACCACGAAGCGCTCGCCGTCGTAGGTTTCGATCTCTTCGCCAACCTGATACATGATGCGGGAAAGCGGCGCATTATCAATCGCGTAGGTTCGTTCTTCATCCGCTGCCGGGAATCCCAGCGTAACTCTGCGCCCGGAAAGGTCCGTGACGATGCCAAGCCCGAGACCAGTATCACTGTGACTGACCCAGCGCTGGCCGATGACAAAATCCGATATATCCAAGAAGCCTCCAGAAGATGGCATAATTTCAGACGTTTTTTACGTCAGACGGGCGATTTTCACGAACCCAGAAGGCTGCGGCACCACACACCGCAGCGGGAACGACGATCAGGTTCAGAACCGGCACCATGGCAGCCAGCGCAACTGGCAGGCCAAAACCCAGAGCCGATAGCCGGGACTCTGCCAAGGTTCGGCGCAGATCCGGAAAACTGACCCGGTGATTGTCAGCGGGATAGTCCACATACTGAAGCGCCATCATCCAACTGTTGAAGGCGAACCACAGCACCGCCGCCACAATATTCACAACCGGAATAAGGCCAAGGATGAGCAGGCCTATCGCCCTGGGCAGGTAATAGAGAATTTTCTGGACTTCGCGCCAGAGCGAGCGGGGAATATCGCGGACAATCTGCGCCCAGCCGTCGTCAGTGTTAACTTCCTGACCCGTCAGGTGCTTTTCGGTCAGTTCCGCCAGATACCCATAGAAAGGAGAGCCAATCAGGTTTGCCACGATCACAAAACCATAGGCCAGCATCAGCAGAATAACCACGCCGTAGAGCAGCCAGAACAACCAGTCCAGACTTTGCAGCCAGGCCCAGTCCGGCAGCCAGCTCATGGCTGCGGTAATCATGTCGGTGAACAATTCGGCCAGAAAATAGAAAAGCAGACCAAATAACAGAATATTAATAATCAGCGGGATAACAACGAACAACCGCAGGCTGGGCTGCCGTATCAGCCGAAAACCCTCCCCGAGATAACCCAGGCCGCGGAAAAAATTTCCTTTCAACATAGCTCGCAGAACCTCAGCTTCAATGACAGTAAGGGTTGCAGAGCATATCATGATGCAAACGTCACCACAGCCCGACAATCTCCATGGTTTTTCTGAAAAACAGCCTGCGCTCCGTTCTGATGTATCAACCGCTCTGGCGGGCAATCCTGATTCTGTCAGCACTGGCCATAGTGTATCTGGCCACCACCAGCGAGCCCTACCCGATTCCATCGGCCCCCAGCGACAAGCTGAATCACCTGCTGGCCTTTATTCAGCTGACGATCGTGACCCGGCTGGCCTGGCCTGAACTATCACGAATCTGGATTGCACTGGGCGTTATGGGATTTGGCCTGGCTATTGAGGTAACCCAGGCCCAGTTGCCCTACCGGGATTTTTCCCTGATGGACCTGGCCGCTGATGGTGTTGGCACGGCCATCGGTTTGCTCCCCTGCGCCTTTCTTTTCGGTCGAAAAAACGCGTAAACCGAACCCGGGTCTTGACTCAGGGACTGAATTTGCGACATTCGCCATCAGCTGTGTGAGAGATCTCCTACATTGCCGTAGGAAACCACGGCTCCCTGGCGTACGAGTAGCGGTTGAAGTCCACTCAGAAATATCCAAGCAACTGTTTTAAAAAGATAAATTTTGCACCTATTAATCAGGCGCTACCCGGACACGACCCGGGTCACACGTGTGACAACTAACTATGTGTATAGTGATCACATCAAGGATGATAAGGAAAGGGACGACGCACTGGACGCACCCCTGCAACTGGACGCAGGGAGAGGCAAGGACTCAGGGACGCCTCGCTTAAGGGAAACTATCTGGATTGTCGGCTCGGACGCTGACACCACGGACAGGTTACAGGGATTACGGAAAAAGACCTCGGCAGCAAGGCTGCTGCCGATAACGCAAGGAAGCGATAACCTGTTCCGGAAAGGGCAACTTAACAGTTGCCCTTTTTTTATATCCGCATTTCAGGTTCGGTAGATCCTCACCTGGCTGAACTCCTCGAATTCCTTCAAATCCGGCCAGATCGGTGAGCCCCGGGCAACCGGTCATGACTTCCGTTATACTGTCGCCTCATTTTTTTGCCGACGATCTCCACCATGCGGTCCAGACCAGACACCGACGATTACCTCTCACTATTCCTTAACGACAGCCCGCTGCTCGACGTCCGGGCACCGGTGGAATTTGCCAGAGGCAGCTTTCCCACTGCCGTGAACGCCCCGCTGATGAATGATGACGAGCGTCACGACGTGGGCATCTGCTACAAGGAAAAGGGTCAGGATGCGGCTATTGAGCTGGGCCACCAGTTGGTGTCAGGCGACCTCAAAGAAGAGCGCATCGCCGCCTGGCGGCACTTCGTTGCCGACCACCCGAACGGCTATCTGTTCTGCTTCCGGGGTGGCCTTCGTTCACGGCTGACCCAGCAGTGGATTCAGGAGGCAGGCATTGACTACCCGCTGGTGGAAGGTGGCTACAAGGCCCTCCGACGATTTCTCATCGACCAGTTAGAAGCACGCATCGCGGGCGCTGATTTCGTCATTCTTAGCGGACGCACCGGCACCGGCAAAACCCGGGTACTGAATCAACTCCCGAACCCCGTCGACCTTGAGGGTCTGGCCAATCATCGGGGCTCGAGTTTTGGTCGGGAAGTCACCCCGCAGCCCTCTCAGATCGACTTTGAAAACCGGCTGGCCGTTGCCATGCTGAAAGCTCACCACCAAATCGGCGGATCCGTCTACCTCGAAGACGAGAGCCGTCTGGTCGGTCGCTGCGCGCTGCCGCACAGTCTTCGTGATCGTATGGCTACTGCCCCCATGATGGTGCTGGAGCAACCCATGGAGCAACGCATCCGGATTATTCGGGAAGACTATGTAGTCAAGATGGCGGCTGATTATGTGCAGCGTGATGGCGACGCCACGGGCTGGGTAAATTTTGAAGACTACCTTCTCAGTGCGCTGGACCGGGTTCGTAAACGCCTAGGCGGTGACCGCCATCAAACACTTCGCCGGTTAATGGAGAAGGCACTGGAAACGCAACGCCAAACCGGTGAGGTCAGTGGCCACGATGGCTGGATCCAGTCACTCCTCGAAAATTATTATGACCCCATGTACGACTATCAACTCGATAAAAAAGAAGGTCGTATTTTTTTAAGAGGCGGGCCAAAAACTATTCGGGACTGGGCTGCGTAGAAGCTCTGGCACTGTGAAAGACGCTTGTTCAGCCATTGCCTTCTTTGACAACTCGAAAGCAGCGCAACATTCAATAATAAAGGAAAGAATAGATGGAAGATCTTGTAGGCAACATCAATGTGCCGGAGCTTTACGACCAGGCCAGCAGCCTGATCATGGCCTACGCCCCTAAACTGGTTCTGGCCATAGTCACACTGATTGTCGGGCTCTGGTTGATCAATCGGTTCATCGGGGTTCTCGATAAAAAGCTGGGCGCGAAAGATCCGACCCTGAACAAATTCCTGTGTGGTCTGATCGGTACCATCCTGAAGATCATGCTACTGATCTCCGTGGCTGGGATGATCGGCATTGAAACCACATCTTTCATTGCAGTGATTGGTGCGGTGAGTCTGGCCGTCGGTCTGGCACTGCAGGGCAGTCTCTCTAACTTTGCCGGCGGCGTGCTGATTCTTATATTCAAGCACTTCAAGGTCGGTGACACCATTGAGGCACAAGGATTCCTCGGTGCTGTGGCCGAAATTCGGATCCTCTATACCGTCGTCAACACGTTCGATAACCGTCGCGTCGTAATCCCGAATGGCAGCCTGTCCAACGAAACCCTGGTGAACGTCAGCGTTTATAACACGCGCCGTTGCGATATGAGCTTCGGCATCCACTATGATGACGACATCGACAAAGCCAAGGCTATCCTCCAGCGCCTGTTCGATGAAGACGAACGGTCACTGAAAGATCCAGAGCCACGGATCTCTGTTGGCAGCCTCGGCGACAACTCAGTCAACCTGATGTTCCGTGCCTGGGTAGCTACCGATAACCTGTGGCCCTACTACTGGGACATGCACGAGAAGGTCAAGAAAGCCTTTGACGAGGCAGACATCACCATCCCCTTCCCGCAGCGGGATGTGCATGTCTACAACAGCAAGGTCGAGTGACAAGTGACGAGTGACCGGGATCCCATTTACACAAACCGTTACTCGCAATCTTCAATGCCTCAACTAAGCTGACCAATGATGGCGGTGGCAAATGCTCGAAAGCCACCGCCAGGTCATTGGAGCCGACGGCTTCAGTACCGCTGTCATTGCTGGTCAGAGGTTGTCACTATGCCGGTACAGCAGTTAAAGAAGCACCTCGATAAAGCAGGCGTTGAATATATGTGCCTGTCTCATCCTCCCGCTTTTACCGCCCAGGAACTTGCCCACCACGTAAAAATTGCCGGTGACCGCGTGGTCAAAACGGTGATTATCGAACTGGACGGCAAAATGGCGATGCTGGTCATGCCCGCCACCTGTCGAATACGGTGGGATCGCCTGACCCGGATTCTGGACACGGATTTTATTGACCTGGCCGACGAGCAGGAATTCCAGGATCGTTTTCCCGATTGTGAAGTAGGGGCCATGCCGCCTTTCGGCAACCTGTTCCACATGTCGGTGTACTGTGCTGAAGCCCTGACAAAACAGCCAGAACTGGCATTTGCCGCAGGCGCCCATACCGAATCCATCCATATGAAGACCAGCGATTTCCTGGAACTGGTACGCCCAATGGTTCTGGAGCAAGGGTTCGTCAAACCAGGCACCCAGAAGCCCGCTTGGCTCGCCCGCAAACGAACAACTGCTGGAGACGCCCTGACGGAAGGCCACGCGGCCAGCATTGCCGGCTATTAAGCGCTGATGGAACCAAGCCTGAGTATTTTCATACTGCTTGTCTGAGCAGGTTCTTTGCGTAAACTGAGAACCCCAGACAGGATTTCTTTATGACTCAAGCTTTCGATGTTGTGATTGTCGGTGCCGGTATGGTGGGGGCGGCCCTCGCCACTGGCCTGGGGCGCAGCGGCTTTACCGTTGCCCTGATTGATCAGGCAGAACCGGCTGATTTTCAGCCGGAACTTGCTCCGGATATTCGGGTGTCCGCCATCAGTGCAGGTAGCGAGCGCTACCTTGAAGAATTGGGCGCCTGGGCAGCTATCAAAGCCATGCGCACCACGCTTTACACCCGCCTTGCGGTATGGGACGAGACCCGCCACCCGCTGAGCAACTTTCTGCCCCGCAAGCTGGCCGATGTCACCTTCGATGCCCATAACCTGTCCGCCAGCCACCTCGGCCACATCGTGGAAAACCGGGTAACCCAACGGGCATTATGGGAAAGTGCAAGCAGCCAGGCGACCGTAACCTGCTTTGCCGGACGAACTCTGACCGCTCTGAACAACGACACCTCGGTCGCACAGGTCACCCTCGACAACGGTGAAACCCTGAAAAGCCAGTTGGTCGTGGGCGCGGACGGTGCCAATTCCGGCGTCCGCGCCCTTGCCGGTATCGGCGTCCGCAGGGATCAGTACCAGCAACAGGCCATGGTCATTTCGGTCCGTTATCGGGGACCGGTCGAAGACATTACCTGGCAGGGCTTCTACCCCAGCGGTCCCCGCGCATTTCTGCCGCTGCACAGCGCCGGTGGCGATGAAAGCTGGGCCTCGCTGGTCTGGTACGACTCTCCGGACACTCTGGCACGGCTCAAAGCGCTCAATAACGAACAATTAATGCAGGAAATAACGAGCGCATTTCCGCCCGAACTGCCACCCCTGACGCACATCGAAGCCAGAGCCAGCTTTCCGATCGCGCGTCAGCATGCAAAAAGCTACGTCAATCGGCGGGTGGTGCTGGTGGGCGATGCGGCACACACGATCAACCCGCTGGCTGGCCAGGGCGTTAACCTCGGCTTCCAGGATGCTCGTTGCCTGCAAGCCCAACTCCGTGAAGCGCAGCGGGCGGGAAGGGATCTGGCAGATCCTGCCAGGCTTGCCGCCTACGAGAACCAGCGCCGCCCGGCCAACCGCCGGATGATGCTGGCCATGGATGCCTTTTACCATCTGTTCAGCAACCGCACGCCACCGCTGCACCTGCTGCGCAATCTCGGCCTTGGGGCTGCAAAAGCCATGCCCTTTGCCCGCAACCAGGTGGCCCGTTACGCTATGGGCATAGACGACGAACTGCCACCGGTCATTCGCCAATTGGCGGAGCGATTACCGGGGTTCAAGCAACTGTAACTCACTTTTCTGGCGCTCATTGCCAAAGGGAACCATCATGGCGGAAACTATTTTTACCAAGATCATCAACCGCGAAATTCCGGCGGATATCGTTTATGAAGACGACACCAGCCTGGCGTTCAGGGACATCAATCCGCAGGCACCGGTTCACCTGCTAATTATCCCCAAAAAGGAAATCGCGACAATCAACGACATTGAAGAAGGCGATCGCGAACTCGTGGGCCATCTGCACTGGGTTGCCGCCAAACTGGCGAAGGAAATGGGTTTTGCAGACGATGGCTATCGCGTAGTGATGAACTGCGGGGAAAACGCGGGGCAGACGGTGTTTCACATCCACCTGCACCTGCTCGCCGGCAAACCTCTTGGTTGGCCGCCCTATACCGACAAAATGAAGCAGGGCTGAGAATCCGGGAGTTGTCTTCGCAGGTGTCGCGCTTTGTTGTAACGCTCGGGGGAGGAGGGGTTTCCCGGAAACGCCCGTAAATACGTCCCTGTAGGGCTCGACGTCAGCCATCCATGGCTGACGACGTTCCGGGAAACCCCTCCTCCCCCTCACTATCTGGCCACCAGTTAACGCTACCTGATCAAACGAACCGAGGCGTTATCTGAAAATTTGGCGGAGCCTGGCAGGGGGCAGTGTTCAGAACCGTAGAGCGCCATGGATGGCGCGACCGAGCCCTACAGGGACGTATTCACGGGCGTGTTCTGAACACTGCCCCCGGCCAGGCGAAAACTCCCAACCAGCAAGCTACAGAGGTAAAAAAATTCAGCGTCCCACCACCTTCTCGGCTTCTTCCACCGGCGTATGCCGAACATCCTCACCTTTGACCATGAAGATCACGTTCTCGGCAATGTTACAGGCATGATCCCCTACCCGTTCCAGGGCACGGAGAATCCACATCACTGACATACAGCGGGAAATGTTGCGGGGGTCTTCCATCATGAACGTCAGCAGTGAACGCGTGGCAGCCTGGTATTCCTCATCCACCTGCTTGTCTTCCTTCATGATTCGCAGCGCCTGCTCCGAATCCAGCCGGGCAAAAGCGTCCAGGGCATCGTGCAGCATGCTCAGCACGTGATTGCCGATGTGGCGAACTTCCACGTAACCGCGAGGCGCCTGCCCTTCCTCTGACAGCTTGATAACGGACTTGGCGATTTTCTTGGCCTCATCCCCGACACGCTCCAGATCTGACACCATCTTGATCACGGCGACTACCAACCGCAGGTCCCGGGCCGTGGGCTGACGACGGGCAAGGATCAGTGTCGCTTCCTCGTCCAGCTCGATTTCCATCTGGTCGACTTTCTTGTCGGTGGTACGGACTTCGTCCGCCATGTGGCCGTCGTTGTCCACCAGTGCCGTAATCGCACGGTCGACCTGGGATTCCACCAGACCACCCATCCCGAGGAATGCCTTTTTCAGGGCCATCAGTTCGTCATTGAACTTGTTCGAAATATGATCGCCGTAAACATCGTCCTTTTTATCTGGCATAGCTATATTCTCCAGTGGTCAATCGTACCGGGATTAACCAAAACGCCCGGTGATGTAGGATTCGGTGAGCTGGTGCTCCGGTGAGGTGAACACCTTGTCGGTTTCGTTCACTTCAACCAGGTGCCCCAGGTGGAAATACGCAGTGCGATGAGACACCCGAGCCGCCTGCTGCATGGAATGAGTCACAATGACGATCGTATAGCTTTCGGACATCTCGGCAATCAATTCTTCCACCCGTGCCGTTGCAATCGGGTCAAGGGCCGAACAGGGCTCGTCCATCAGGATCACTTCCGGGCTGACCGCGATGGCGCGGGCAATACACAGGCGCTGCTGCTGGCCGCCGGACATGCCCGTTGCCGTCGCGTCCAGACGGTCTTTGGCCTCATTCCACAGACCAGCCTTGCGAAGACTGTTTTCAACAATGTCGTCAAGGTCAGACTTGCGGTTCGCCAGCCCGTGGATGCGGGGCCCATAGGCCACATTGTCGTAGATCGACTTGGGGAAAGGGTTCGGCTTCTGGAATACCATGCCGACCCTGGCCCGCAGTTCAACCACATCCCGCTTGGGGTCGTAGATGTTCTGATCATCCAGTTCAAGCGAGCCTTTGATCCGGCAGATATCAATGCTGTCGTTCATCCGGTTCAGGCATCGCAGAAAGGTCGATTTACCGCAGCCCGAGGGACCAATGAACGCAATGACTTCATTGCGGCCGATATCCAGGCTGATATTCTTGATCGCCCGGTCCGCGCCGTAGGAAACGTCCACATTACGAAGCTTGAATTTAGGATCCTCAGAAAACGGCTTGCCAACCGTTTTGCCTTCTTCAATCACCGTATCTTCGGGCTTTTTATCAGCTACCACCTCATCCTTTGTGGAGGCCTCAGCAGAAATACCCGGATTCATCGTGTTCATATCATTCTCCTTACCAGCGACGCTCAAGCCGCTTGCGCAGCCAGATCGCCAGTGCGTTCATACTGATCATGAAGGTGAGCAGCACCATGATGGCGGCCGATGCCAGTTCCACAAAGCCCTGCTCGGAGCTGCTCGCCCAGAGGTAAACCTGCACCGGCAGCACGGTGGCTGAACTGAAAAACCCGTCCGGTACATCCACGATAAACGCCACCATGCCAATCAGCAGCAGCGGGGCGGTTTCACCCAGAGCCTGCGCCATACCGATGATGGAACCGGTCAGCATACCGGGCATGGCCAGGGGCACCACGTGATGCAGCACCACCTGCATCTTGGAGGCGCCGACACCCTCGGCCGCCTCCCTTACCGAGGGTGGCACGCTCTTGATGGCGGCGCGGCTGGAAATGATGATCGTTGGCAGGGTCATCAGGGACAGCACCAAACCACCGACCACCGGAACCGACCGGGGCATGCCGAACAGGTTTATGAATACCGCCAGGCCCAGAAGACCAAAAATGATGGACGGTACCGCGGCCAGATTATTAATATTTACTTCGATAAAATCGGTCAGTTTGTTCTGTGGCGCGAATTCTTCGAGGTAGACTGCAGCCGCAATACCCATTGGGAACGAGATGGCCAATGTGACCAGCATGGTCAACAAAGAACCGACGATTGCACCAAGAACACCGGCGTTGGCAGGCTCCCTGGAGTCACCTCGACTGAACAGCACGTCGTTGAAGCTGGTATCGATGACCCCTTTCTCCAACAGCTCATCTACCCAGCGTTGCTGCTGCTCGGACAGTTGGATGCTGTACCGTGGATTGTCCGCATGCTTGACGTAGACCGACACCCGATCATGGGCCGGGAACTCAATGGTTTGGGTGGTATTCAGCAGATCCGGGTTTTTTATCAGTAAATCACGAACTTCGCTGGCCGCAAAGGTACCCAGAAAACGACCCAGCTCACGCTTCTCACCCGCGCTGTTCGCCTCGGGAACCTGCTCCTGCAGTGCGGCAATAATCGGCGCGACAAAATCCGCCATGGACCGCTGATCCTCGTCGGTCGGATCGTCCAGGTACATCATTTCAGAATCGAGAGTCACGTCCAGGGTGATGGTGGTCTTTACGAACCCGGTATATCCCTTGCTGATAATGTCGGCAAACAGGGTAAACAGGGACGCGAGTGCAATGAAAATTGCCAGAATGCCGTAAAGCCGGAATCGACGCTCTTTGCGATACCGGTGTTTCAATGAGTTGCGGACGATCTCCGCCTGAGAACGTTGATCAGTCATACTGTTCCCTATATTTGCGTACGATCTTCAATGCGAGCACGTTGAGCAGCAGCGTGACGATAAACAACAACAAACCGAGGGCAAAGGCCGAGAGGGTCTTGGCGCTGTCGAACTCCTGGTCACCCACCAGCAGTGTGGCAATCTGCACGGTCACTGTTGTTACCGACTCCAGCGGATTGGCCGTCAGGTTGGCAGCCAGACCCGCCGCCATCACCACAATCATGGTTTCGCCGATGGCGCGGGATGCGGCCAACAGAATGCTGCCAATAATGCCCGGCAGGGCCGCCGGAATAATCACCTTCTTCATGGTTTCCGACTGTGTCGCACCCAGAGCCAGAGAGGCATCCCGCATGGTCTGAGGTACCGCGCTGATCACGTCATCTGACAGCGATGACACGAACGGCACGATCATGATGCCCATCACCAGGCCGGCGGCCAGCGCACTCTGGGAAGAGGCTTCCAGGCCCACTATTGCGGCAAGATCACGGATAAACGGGGCAACGGTCAAGGCCGCGAAAAAGCCGTAAACAACGGTAGGAATGCCCGCCAGCATTTCCAGCACAGGCTTTATCGTCGAGCGCATGCGCTTGCTTGCATATTCTGAAAGGTAGATGGCAGACATCAAGCCAACGGGCACGGCAACCAACAAAGCAATGGCGGAAATCAGCAGGGTGCCGGTAAACAGGGGAATAACACCGAAAGCGCCTTCGGAACCTACCTGATCAACTCGCAAAGCGGTTTGAGGACTCCAGCTGGTCCCGAACAGGAACTCGGTAATCGGCACTCTGTCGAAGAAACGTACGGTTTCAAGAAAGACCGAGAATACGATGCCTGCGGTGGTCAACACGGCCAACGCGGCACACACAAAGAAGATTCGACGCAGGGTTGTTTCTACGTTTTTTCGGGCGTTTATGTGGGGCGCTACGCGGGTCCAGGCAAAGGTTGCTCCCAACACGGCAATCAACACCACCAGAATTGCCTTAAAGTTGCCACTCTTGTCTTGCATGGCTTCCAGCAACGATGCCGCCCCTGCAATATGCTCCGGCACAAACTCAGGGTCGAGGCTGCCCGCTGCCACGTTGCTGATTTGAGAGAGAATCAGGCTTGCCTGTCCGGCCGATTCGGGCCAGGTATCCTGGGGCAGCGATGCAATCACAATGCCCTGAATGACCTTGCCTTCAAAACCGGCCCAGACGGCCAGCACAATCAGTGCCGGGATAGCACACCAAAGTGCTGCACGCGCCGCGTAGTAAAAAGGGAGAGCCTTGAGATTCCGGATGCCGCCAAGGGGCGCTGCCACAGCCCGGGATCGCATATAAGCGAGGCCATAGGCAACCACGGCGAGAACCAGAACCAGGGGCAGAAGATTGGCCGTCTGCATATCAGTCTCTGTGTTGGTGGTTTTGAGTTAACTGGGCACCTATTCTGCCAGCTTGCCCCATAAAAATATTCATACAACCGCAACAAAACAACGCAAGCCTGAAAGCCTGCGTTGTTTTGTCGTCATCCTTGACGTTGCCTGACCGGCCTTATAACTCGTTACCCGTCATCGGCGCCAGTTCTTTCACTGCTTTGGCAATCTTCATGCGCTCGTTGCGCGGGCTTGGTATCAGGCCTACATCGACCAGGTAGCCGTTATCACCCCAGGCGCCCTCGCTGGTGAACTCGGAAATGTATTCCTGAATACCCGGAACAACACCCACGTGCGCCTTTTTGACGTAGAACCACAGTGAACGGGCTACCGGGTATTTGTCACTGGAAATGGCTTCGGGAGTCGGCTCGACGCCGTTCACGGTCGCGGCCTGGATCTGGCCCGTGTTTTCCATCAGGAAGCTGTAGCCGAAGATACCGAGAGTTTCCGGATCCTGGGCCAGACGCTGAACGATCAGGTTGTCGTTTTCGCCAGCTTCAATGAACGGGCCGTCTTCACGCATGCTTTGACACACGGTCTTGAACTTGTCTTCGTTCTCGTCTTCCATCTGCGCGATCATGTCGAACTGTTTGCAACCGCTCTCCATTGCCAGCTCAACGAACGCGTCACGGGTGCCTGAAGTCGGAGGCGGGCCCATTACGCTGATTTCAATATCCGGCAGGCTGGAGTCGATTTCGCTCCAATTCATATAAGGGTTGGCAACCAGCTCGTTACTACCGTCCGGGTTAGGTACATCTTTGGCCAGTGCCAGGAAAATCTGCTTCAGAGACAAGTCGAGCTTTTCCGCTTCCTTGGAGTTTGCCATAACGATACCGTCAGCACCGATACGTACTTCGGTGATTTCCTTGACGCCGTTGGCCTGGCAGTTCTCGAATTCACTGGTCTTCATACGACGTGAAGCGTTGGTGATGTCCGGGTGCTGGGTGCCAACACCTTGGCAGAACAGCTTCAGGCCGCCACCGGAACCGGTGGACTCAATCTTGGGAGTCGGGAAATCGGTGTTACGACCGAAACGCTCGGCTACGACAGTAGCGAACGGATAAACAGTGGATGAACCTACGATGCTGACGGTGTCGCGAGCCATGGCAGGAGTCGACACAGCGGCAATGCTGCCTGCCAGTGCCACAGTTGTAAGGGCTGTTTTAAGTTTGATCACGCTGAGTCTCCATTTGTCATTTTGACTTTAGGTACGGGTTTGCTTCACCGATGTGTGAACAATAAACATCCTCTGTGACAACTTTGTTACAGCCCCGGAAATATACAACAGGTTGCCGAATTTTTCTTGCAGACGCCTTGAAGGACGCTAACATGCGGGTACTAACAATAACTTCAGCAATAATTCCAGAGCCACAAGGCAGTACCCATGACAGCCCTGAACGATGACAACCCTGCGCCACGCGGCGAACTGATTACCCAGATTGTCCCTCTGCCCTCCGATACCAACCCCAACGGAGACGTATTTGCGGGCTGGTTGGTCCAACACATGGATATTGCCGCAGCGACCATGGCCGGTCGCATTTCCCAGGGCCGCAACGCCACTGTTGCCATGGACCGGATGGAGTTCCTTTCTCCTTTAAGAGTCGGCTCACAGGTGGGCTGCTACGGCGAGCTGATTGAAGTAGGCCGTAGCTCGATGAAAATCAACGTGGAAGTCTGGACCCTGGACCGCACGGCCAAGTCACCCCGCAAGGTAACGGAAGGGCTCTTCGTCTATGTGGCCATTGATGAGCATGGCCGCATCCGCGAAGTGCCGGAGCAGCAATCCCTGTCATAAAAACGTCATCGGATGAATCAGAGGAGGACGGCAATTGCCATTAACAGACCATCTCGACCTTCTGAATGCGTCACTCATCAATGCGTTCCTCGTTATTGTGGTCGTGGTTATTCACAATGAGGTGTTGATCCGCCTGAATGTAGTACAGCAGGGGCACTACAAGAACGGTCAGCAATGTCGACATGGCCAGACCAAACACCAGCGATATCGCCAGCCCGTTGAAAATCGGATCGTTCAGGATGAAATAAGCACCCACGATTGCCGAGAGGGCCGTCAGAGCAATGGGCTTGATCCGCACTGCTCCGGCCAGGATTACGGCTTCATCCAGTTCCACGCCCTCCTTAACCAGTTGCTGGATAAACACCACCAGCAGGATGGAATTGCGCACGATGATGCCGGCCAGGGCAATCATGCCGATCATGCTGGTTGCGGTGAATTCGCGCCCCAGCAGGGCGTGGCCGGGCATGATCCCGATCAGCGTCAGCGGGATGGGCGCCATGATGACCAGCGGCAGAATGTAAGACCGGAACTGCGCCACCAGCAGCACGAAAATCATGACGATTCCCACACTGTAGGCGGCGCCCATATCCCGGAAGGTTTCATAGGTGATCTGCCATTCACCGTCCCATTTGAGAGCGCCTTTACCGGGCAGCGCTGGCTGATCGATAAAGTATTGCTCCGGGGAGCCTTCCTGCTGGTTAAGGCGTTCGACCATGGCAAACATGCCATAAAGAGGTGAATCAATCTCACTGGCCATATCCGCCGTCACATAGGTCACCGGCAGCAGATCCTTATGATAGATGGCGCCCATCCAGTCCGCTTCCCGAACCTCAGCAATGCTTGCCAGCGGGACCAGGTTACCGGTACGACTGCGTACATTCAGGGACAGCAGCACCGATGGCTGGGCCTTATCCCCTTCGCCCAGAATTACCCGGATCGGAACCGGATATTTAGCGTGGTCATCGTGCAGAAAGCTGACGCTGGTGCCGCCAAGGGCCGTCTGCAAGGCGCCGACGACCTGGGCCTGGGAGACGCCAAGCCGCGCTGCGCGGTCCCGATCCACCACGATTTCCCATTGCCTTGTCGGCGCTTCGAGAGTGGTATCGATATCCACCAGGCCATCAATTTCGGTCATACCTTCTGCCACGCTGCGAGCCAGTTCCGCCCGGTGGGATTCATCCACCGCGTAGATCTCGGCCACCACCGGAGACTGAACCGGAGGTCCGGGAGGCACCTCAACGATCTTCACGCTGGCACCGTACTTGTCTCCAATCTCTGTCAGCGGTGCCCGCAGGGACTGGGCGATATCGTGCGATTGGCGTTCCCGGTTTTCCTCGTGACTCAGGTTGACCTGAATATCGCCCTGATAGGGATCGCTACGCAGGTAATACTGGCGTACTAGCCCGTTAAAATTGATGGGGGCGGCCGTACCAGCATAGGTTTGCCAGTTGGCGACTTCCTCGACCGTTTCCAGGTAACTGCCCATTTCCATCAGCACCCGCTGGGTCTGCTCCACCGGGGTGCTTTCAGGCATATCCAACACGACTTGCAGCTCGGATTTGTTATCGAACGGCAGCATTTTCAGAATGACGGCCAGAAAGACCGGCAGTGATGCAGCCGCGATGGTGAGCCCAACCACGCCGAGCCCAAGCAGGCGACGGCGCCAGGGATGATCACCGAGGAACGGGCCCAGAACCGCCCGGAAAATACGCAGGGACCGGGGGCTGACGCCGTCAGCTGAACTGGAAGCCTCATCCGCTTCCGCGGCCAGGTCTCCTTTCTTGTGTTTCAGCAACCGGAAGGCCAGCCAGGGCACCACCACGAAGGCCACGATCTGGGACAGCACCATACCCGCCGAGGCGTTGATCGGAATCGGGCTCATGTAGGGGCCCATCAGGCCGCTGACAAACGCCATGGGAAGCAGCGCTGCCATGATGGTCAGGCTCGCCATAATGGTGGGCGTTCCTACCTCGTCGACCGCGACGGGAATGATGTCCTTCACCGCCTGACGGGAGTTCTGGATCCGCCGGTTGATGTTCTCGGTGATCACGATGCCATCATCCACCAGTATGCCGATGGAGAAAATCAGCGCGAACAGCGACACGCGATTGAGGGTAAAACCCCAGGCCCAGGAAAACACCAGAGTCAGTAGCAGGGTAATCAGCACGGCAACGCCGACAATCAGAGCCTGGCGCCAGCCCATGGCAGCCAGCACCAGCAGCACCACGCACAGGGTGGCGGAAATCAGATCGGTGATCAGTTTCCGGGCTTTCTGGGAGGCGGTTACGCCGTAGTCACGGGTAACCAGCACCTCCACATCTGCCGGCAGCGCCCGATTGCGCAACTGCTCCAGCCGTTCTTCAATAGCGGTGGTGATATTGACAGCGTTTTCACCGGATTTCTTGGCGATAGCCAGGGTGACTGCGGGGTACACTTCGCCGGGCTGGCCCGCTTTTCCGGCCTCGTGTGCTGGCCCGAAACCGGTCATCACGCTCTGATCAGCCACGGTGCCGCCCCGGCTGATTTCGGCCACATCTTCCAGGTAAACCGCTGAGCCATTATGCATGCCTACAACCAGGCGGCGAACGTCATCCACTGATGTCAACAGAGTTCCCGCCTGCACCGGAATGGAGAGATTATCCCGGGTAACCCGGGCCTCCTGGCTGCTAGTGTTGGCAGCAACCAGCGCGTTGCGCAAATCGTCGATGGTCAGGTTGAAGCCCGCCAGCAACGCTGGATCAAAACGGATATCGACCCGGTCCGGGATGCCGCCGGTGGTATAGACATCCCGGGTACCCGGAACCCGCTTCAGGGCGATTTCCAGCATATGGGCCAAGCGGGTAAGGTCCTCCCCGGTGCGACCGTTAACCGGGTCGTAGAGGGTCAGGGTCATGACCGGAACATCATCAATTCCCTTGGGTTTGATCACCGGCTGGGTCGCGCCCAGGTTGGCTGGCAACCAGTCCTGATTTGAATAGACCTGGTTATAAAGCCGCACCAGCGCTTCCTGGCGCGGAATCCCGACTTCGAACTGGACCGTGATCACCGCCTGGCCCTGTCGTGACACCGAGTAGACGTGCCTCACGCCCTGGATTTCGCTCATCACCTGTTCGGCGGGTGTCGCTATGGCACTTTCCACCTCGCGGGTGCTGGCTCCGGGAAACGCCACCATAATGTCCGCCATAGTGACGTCAATCTGGGGCTCTTCCTCTTTCGGGGTGACCACCACCGCCATTACGCCCAGAATAATCGCAAGAATGGCAAGCAATGGAGTGAGGTGATTATTCTGGAAAACCCGGGCAATGGCACCCGATGGTCCGACAGGTGGCAGTTCCTGGCTCACGGATTTGCCTCTGTGCCTGACCCGTTAACAGGGTTCAGTCGATCACTACCAACTAACTCTGAGGGGTTGGTAACCACCCGTTCGCCTTCGCTGAGCCCTGCCAGAATCTCAAGCCGGCCGTTGTCCGTGACTCCGGCGCGTACCTGTCGCAACCGTGGCCGGTTCTGATCATCCAGCACAAACACCGCTCTCAGTTCACTGCGATGGATCAGGCTGCTAACCGGCACCCAGAGAGCTTCACGGCTGGTAACCGGCACGCCTACTTTCACCAGCATGCCAGGAAACAGGGAGCCATTGGGTTCACTCAGACGCATCCGCAAACGGAAGGTATGGGTTTGCGGATTGGCGTAGGGGTAGAACGTCATCTCACCGGTTTCCAGCACTCGGCCATCAGCCAGAGTCACCCTGGCCTGGCGCTCGGTGCGGGCCAGTTCCGCATACTTCTGTGGCAGATCGACCACGACCCGAAGCTGCTCCAGAGACAACCCGCTGAGCAGAGGCTGACCTGGGCTTACGGTCTCACCCACTTCCACATGGCGCTCGGTGAGAATGCCACCGTAGGGCGCTTCCACCCGGGTATAGGACAACTGTTCCTGCGCTTCGGAGACCGCACCACTGGCACGCTCCACTCTGGCTCCGGCGGCGGCCAGATTGTTGCGGGCCTGATCAAACTCCTGGCGGGACACAAGACCCTTTTCGTGAATGGCTTCGATACGATCAAAACGTTGCCGGGCATCAGCCATGGCCGCCTGCGATTCTTCGAGCCCGGCCTCAGCCTGGCGCAACCGTGAGCGCTGCTGGCTATCATCAAGCTGGACAATCAGGTCACCAGCCACGACTGAGGCGTCAACATCATAGGGCAACTTCTGCACAGTGCCGCTGGTTCGGGCAGAGACGGTGCTCTGCTGAACGGCCTCGATCACGCCATCGAGATGGACGGTTTCGTGAAAAGAAAGTCGCTCGACTGCTTTAAACGCGGGCTGCGCAGCCGCCAGCAAAGGCGCAAAGAGCAACAGAGTGACCAAACGGCAACCAAAATATCCCATGCCAGCCTCGCAAACCGGTTATAAGTTTATTTCTATTAGGCATATGAGTGTAACAGTGAGGCAGTAACCTTACATGGAGTATGGTCTAAAACATCGGATTTGCTCACGCGTGGTGCCCAGGTTTTGTCAAAGAGGTTATCCAAAGCCCAGGCAAAGTGCAGATTCGTCACTAGAGGATGAGTGCCGAACATGCAGACCTAGCGATATCGCCGCTGATCCAATGTTGTCAGCCGGTCAGGATGAAGCACCATCAGCCCGGTCACAAAAGCACCATTGGCGAACCCTTCAGGAATCATGAACAACGGCAGGTACCGCAGATATTCATGCACCAGCTCGTCAAACGTGTACACGCCGCCGGTCCATAGCATCAGACACATGGTTATCCCGGCAGCAGCGACTGCTATTCCTGAGCCGAAGAAACCACAAACAAAGATGTAGGCGAAAAAATTCCGGAAATCCTTGCGACGCTCCCAGAGCATGATCCGGTAGCTGACAATCGCGGGCACCATCACGGTCACCAATCCGTTTACCGCGAACATCAGTAAGGGCTCGCGGCCGGTGACAACGGTAATTATCAAAGCCAGAAGCCCTGCCAAAACTGCCAGCGCCCACCCCAGCATCAACGTTATTACCGTTATACCAAAAATGTGTATGGCAAGACCCGGGGAGATACCAGCCCGCAAATGCCAGAGGAAACCCAGAACCACCGCCGCACCGAGAAACGAATGCTGGAGTGCCTCATCTTTGCGGAACACCTGCCAGTCGATCGAGCGCAAGGCCTGGAAAAGGATCACCAGAAAGAGAACCAGGGTTATGACCCATTGGCCGGTCGGCAGCAGGTTTTCGGTCATGCCCATAGAATAATACCTGTAGGTTTTATCTCTTTTTACGGAGGGATCGAGCAAAAGGATGGGGTAGCGCGATCACTAAATGCGAAATGTTCCAGATGCATCTTTCAAACAGTCCCGGCCAGCCTGCTTTGCCAGGTACAGACGGTGGCGATCCAGCAGGCCCGAGACAATCATCAGCAAATCAGCCTGGTCTTCACGCCATTGGCGGCGGCGCAAGGAATCGACACCAAAGAAGCCGGCTACCTTGCCCCGGACTCTGACAGGCACACCTTGCCTGCACCACTCATGGATGTTGAACATCTGCTTGTAGCCATCAGAGAAACCGTACAGATAAGCCCGATCTACCTCGAAAAAATCACCGATGCTTTTCAGTAGTTCGTCAATGCACTGGTCAACATTGCCAAAACCGAGGCTGATAAATTCAGTGGACAATCGGGCAATAACAACATTGGCGGCATCCTCGGAGTGGATGACCGAATAAACGGCGTCCCCGCTTGCATTCAATGTCGACTGATCGACGCCAAAGAGCGACTGCACCTGTTTGCTTACAAAGGGGTAACGGTGTGACTGGCCGTCGGCACTCAGCTAATAAGCGAAAAGAACGCCCGGAATACCCGAGGCCAACTTCTGGAAAAGCCATCAGACGGACCCATTTGCTGCCCGCCATCGGATCTGGTTGTCATGGGCGGCCCGTCTCCCTGATGGAGAGTTGTCGAATTTCTGACCAGAGTTTAACCCACCGCAGCCGAGGGGCTGCGGTTTTCAAGTGTTACTGCTCGAAATTCGCAATAAAAATCAATTCATTCCCAACGTGTTTCCCATCGCGCAACCCAAAAATGAGCAGCTGTGGTCAATACGTACTTCGTCACCGATACGAACCTTTGAGATCACTTCATCGTCTACAACCACAAAGGCACCGCTTCGAACGACGGGCTCACCTATCGTGCCTTCACCGACCGGATATCGATCGCCTTCACCTGTTACATTGACCAGACGAACGCCACTGCCGGGTTTTGCACCGAGGTTCTTCGTCAAAGATGTTTTTAATACATACGTGCCTTCCGCTGTTTCATAACCAGACAGAACGTAGCCGGTGGGCGAGAAGAACTCTTTCAGCTCTTCCTGAATCTCATAAACGGAGTCTTGTGCGGCTGCTTGAACAAGGTTGCTGCCACTCGCATCGCACCTCGTGTTACGTGTTTCCTCGGAGGCACTCTCAGTGCCCTTACCACGGAATGATTTGACGCGATTCAGTTCCGGGACAGCATAAACGTCGACACTAACTTCAACCTTACCCGAGTAATTACACTTGGGAGGGGTCACATGCCGGTCACCATCATCGTCGACCCAACTTTTGGCCTCAGTGAAGCTTGAGCCAAAACTTGCCCGCGTAACCGTGGTTTTAACAGCGTAATCCGCAATTGGCGCGCCTTTATAAGCACCGGCTCCACCCATTTCCGCCCTCAGAACTTCCTCTTTTAGCTCGGCGGCCAAAGTGCGGTCTACCAGCTCTGCACCGGCAGCGTTAAGATAACCGTCGATAGCAAAGCGAATTGGCTCGCCAGCCTGGGCTCTGTCTGCGGTAGCTGCTGCTGATGTGTCAACATCAAAAATAACAACTTTCCTGACAACAGCACCCTTTGGCGACGGATTCGACGCGGAAACTGGCAGTTCCATTTCATTATTCAGGTCCGCCGGGTTTATTTTCTCTATTGATGAACAGCCGGAAGCCAACAATCCGGCCAAAACTGCGCCCACCGCCAAGGTATTCTTCTTCATGAAACCAACTCCATTATTATCAATTGTTAAACACGGCCTTTTATTCAAGGCTCGTTGTGCATATTCAGAGCGCGCCAGAGGCCACGCTCATGAATTTCTTCGGCAATCAGACGATTTGTCGTTCTTAGCGCCAGATCAAAATCTGTCAACGAGCTCGCTGCTGCCTCGTAATGCGCCGATGAAATCTCGCTGCCTTCACTGTCTTTTAACGCTACGACTGCTTTGAGCTGAAGGTGATATTCGCTGAATATTTCGCGTCGTGAAGGATTACCTGTCACCTCGATAACACCATCGTAATTCTTACCTGAGCCAGCGGCTTCGGCCTGTAAACCCAGCTCGAGCAGCGTGGTCAACAGCCTTTCGCCAATCCCTGGAGTGGCACGGTCCCAGGTGACAGCCAAAACCAGAGACTGCTGCATACGCTCGCGCTCATCCAACAACGTTTGGTATCGGGATAGTGTCGCTTGCCTCAAACCACCGTTTTGGCTCGCTGACTGAGCCAACCGGACCTTGTCTATGGCCTCTGAAATCAGGCCCCGAGCAAGCGTTAGGCGGTAAAGACGTTTCAAGAGTGTGTTGGTTTCTGCTCCATCTATCCGGGCCTCAATTTCCCTGCTCAGCTGATCAACATCCTCAAGGATTGAATCTACCAAGCTCTGGCGATCAATCGACACCAACACAAGCAATCTGCTACCAGCCTCGGCGCTATTAACCGTCCGAAAGTCTGATAATTTCAGCGCTTCCGTGCTGGTGCGAACGCGATTTCTCGTCGTTGAGCTCTCCTGACCGTCGGTAAGCACCGTCTCGGTCTGCACATCGGACGTAACCCGAGTTTCTAGCTTCCCGGCGATCACGGCCAAAGCGTCATCGCGTGCCCCGCGTAACGCTAACCCTTCACCAACGCCATAAATCGTTGAGTGAGTGTCTTTTGGCGGGCTAAGAGCCCAATCGGGCAGAGCGCCTGATTGACCGGACGTGGCACAACCGCCGAGCAGAAAACTCGTGAGCATGGCAATCAGTAAAACCAGTTTGTTTCTTCGCGTTTTAACCACCCGACAGTGCCTCCTCATACTTGGCGAGACGACTGACCACTTTTCGCAAATAGTTGACGGTCTCCTCATACGGCAAATTGCTCAACAAATGAGAATAAATTTCTGACGGAGACATCGTATTAGCGACGCGAATGGCAGGTTTGAGTGCCATAGAGCTTCCGGTTAGAGCCTTGGACACATTTCCCGGCCCAGTGTTGTAAGCTGCAACCGCGCAGTAAAGTCGCGTGAGCGGGTTCTCGATGCCGCGGAAATAGCGGTAATAAAGAATATTGAAATATGCCGCACCAACCTGAATGTTGTTTTCAGGGTTATAGAGAAACGAGGGGGCCAACAACCTTGGCTTACCAAACAGTTTCTCGGTCGCGTCCTGCCCTGCGCTAGCCGGTACTATTTGCATAAGACCAAAGGCGGGAATCGGTGACTTCGCCATCGGGTTAAATGCGGACTCTGTTTCCATGATGGCCAGCAACAACTCTGCCGAGAGGTCAAATGCGGCGTTTTCGCGATTTATCGATGACACAAAGGGACGAGCGCGGGCTGGAAGAAGCTTAAGCTGACTCTCACCAATGAATTTTGTTCGCCATACATCGCCCTGTTTTGCGGCAATAACACGGGGCTCTTGAGGCACCGGAGCCTTCTCACTCTTTTTCTTAGACGAACTTACATTTGGCTTGTCGATTACAGTTTGACTAGTGGCTATTGGGAACGTCCAGGCGGTGACAGATTGCTCCTTTTGCGTAAGCTGGATCTTCTCAGCAGAGGCCAGCATGGCGTCAATCGCCTCGTCGATCCTGGATTGCCCCACTTCACTATCACCAAACATAAAAGCTGGCAAAACCGACTTGTTATCCAGCTCCGCCGTTTCGAGATGCTCAAATTGTGCTCGACTCTTGGATTCTACTTCACTGGCCACTTCGTCCTGTTCAAATGCTTGCCGGCGAGTAATCGACATCAGGTCAGCAAGCATCGTTCGCGCCTCTGCCAGCCCAAAGTCCTGGTTTGCATAACGCCCCGGCGCAGACCAGGTGATAACTTCTTTCTCAAAATCGACCACGCGTTTGCGCTTGTAATTGTCGTCGTAGAGCACCCAGCGAGTACTGGAAGACTGCTCAGGATCCGCCCAGACATCAGCAATTCGACTTTCATAACTCGACGATATCTGCTCATTGAGCTTCGCGAACTCACGTGCCTCTTTTTGCACCTGATCGCGGTAGGACGCAAAGCCCTGCTGCACATCATCTTTGAATGCAGCAAAACCCGAGTCGCCCGGGTTGTACCCAGTGTCTGCAGCCAGGTAATCGCTGCCCAGAAAAAGCGGACAGCCCACCAAAAGCAAAGAAACGGCTCTACGAAGACGGCTCATAATTTACCCTTCCTGATCCAGAGCCTGCTCCATCTCTTCAGCTGCACGCTTGGCACGGTATTCTTGATACAGTAGGGCTTCGTTATCAGGGGTTAACTGCCGGTTGGCTTCATTAATGATATGGTCGAAAATCTTACGATTCTGTTCCGGTGCCAGCACGACCATACTACAGAACAGAAGCTTTTCTTTGGGGCCTTCCAGGTAGTCGAATCGCTGTGGAATGGCACCATTGAGCATCTGATCACTCACCTGCTTCGAAACGCTCTCAAACGTAGAACCAGAGCCGCTCTCGGTACCGTTTTCAGTCAATGTTTGGTAGGTCTTGTCCATTGATTGAACTTTTATCTGAATCTGCTGTGCCAGAGTCGCCCGGGCGAGAGCTGTCGATTTGGCTTTCAGAATGCTCATGCTGGCATTATCCGGAACACATTCCGTGGCTGCTAGAGCTCCTTCACCAGCCAGACTGGAAGGCATCATGACCCAGGCGGGCAGCCCACTATTCGAGCTATACTGCTCATCGGATTGATTGCTGGCACAACCTGCGATCACACTTGTTGCCAGAACAGCCGCGGCCAAGTTCATTTTTGATTTCATCACTTTGCTCTCCTTGATTTTCATTTTATTACTGATAGGCCGAGAGATAGTGGCCCAAATCCGCTGGGCTCAATATCGATGAGTTCAGATCAGCCAGGGAAACGTTACCCCAGCCGTAAAAATTTGGTTTGTTTGACTCACGCAGTGACAGACGCAGTGCTTCTGTATCACCGCCAAGCAAAACGCTCTTATAGAGCTCTGCCAATCCCTTAACACTGCTGCCATCACCGTAATTGACCCAGCCGGCAAAGGCCTTTTGATTCAGCGAACCTCCCCCCAGATTGACCGACTCCAGGTAAATAGCGCTATTCTTGGTCCAGTCCGCGACGAAATCCCCCGGGAGGCCTTTCAGTTCTGCAAAGGTGAATTCACCGAGATTGCCTCCCCACTCACCGAACACCGTCGGAGCAAAACCTTCCTGAAGGCTGATCACGGTAAACCCGGCAACTTCGCCAGACTTAACCAGCAAGGTCAGAAGGTACTTTTCATCAAAGTAGTACTCTGCATTGAGACCTTGCTCCAGGTTGCGACTGACCTGCGGCGTACCGAAGATCTCTCTGGCGTAATCCAGATTTATGCCAGAACTCAGGTAACCGAGGTCTTGATATTCGGGAATATTGGTAAAGGTCGATATGGCATGGTCAGTGGCATCTTCGACAATCATGACCGCTTCAGAAAAGTTGCCAAGAGCAATAACGGGCAGAGTTAATGCCGCAACCCAGCTCACCATTTTCTGGCGGAAACCGGAACGAGCCAATACGTCGCTCTCTTGATTCTCGGAGTCGCTCATGGGTTATTGCTCGCTAAGCGTTTTAACGGATTCTTGGAGTTTTTCAGATGATTTCTCTGTCGCTGCTTCCAGTTTCGACATAACCCGTTCCGACATATCGTCCGATAGGTCACGAGCGGTCTCGACAAGGGCTTTACTTTTTTCAGCTAAATTTTCAATGCTGGGCTCAGGATTGTCGGAACATCCGACCAGCAAAAAAAAGATGGGAAGTACAAGTAGGCGCAGGCAGACCATGCAATTTCCTTTTCGCTAGGGGCCCACAAGAGGCTGAGATTTGGTTTTTTTATTTGATGTCTTATAATTAGAACGACTAACGATCGCGATAGTCTCAGCATTAACGATCGTTAACAACCTCGCCCTTGTGAATTTTGGTAAAAATAGCTTTGAGATATGGGAATACCTGGTTAAGCGGCAACATAGGGCCTTTTTGACAGCAACAGGGAAAGGCCTGCAGAGAAGGCAAGCATTCCTGATGAAAGCCAAAGGCAAGCCTCCAGTCCGTATGCTTGATACACCCAACCCGACAAAAGCGTGCCCAGCAGACGTCCAGCGGCGTTGGACATGTAGTAAAAACCAACATCCAGGGACACCCCATCACCCCGGGCAAAGCTGACAATCAGGTAGCTGTGCAGGGAGGAATTGATCGCGAACAACACGCCGAACAGCAGCAGCCCCCCGATCACCACAACCTGTGGCGACCAGCCCGCCATCAGGCCAAGAGCAATGGCGGCAGGCACCAGGGACAGGGCAGCGGCCCATAGCACCGCAGGCTGTTTGCCTTCGATCTTGCCGGTGATGCGCGGCGCAAGGGTCTGGATGAAGCCATAACCAATAATCCAGGTGGCCATAAAGCCGCCCACTCTCCAGAAATCCCAACCGAACACCGTATGCAGGTAAACAGGAAGTGCTACCACAAACCACACATCCCGGGCGCCGAACAGGAACATCCGCGCGGCTGAAAGCACGTTAATGGCGCGGCTCTTCGACAGGATCTCACTGAACTTCGGCCTGGCCTTGCTCTTGCCCAGCTCCTGCCTGAGCAGGAACAGGCTCGCCAGCCAGACCACGCCGAGGGCAACCGCCATGATCATCACTGCACCCGGGAAGCCCACCGCCATGAGCAATACCCCGCCCAGGAAGAATCCCACACCCTTGAGGGTGTTCTTGGAGCCCGTCAGGATGGCCACCCACTTATAGAGGGTGCCCTGCTGCTCATCCGGCACCAGCAACTTGATGCCACTCTTGGCAGACATCTTGTTCAGGTCCTTGGCAATACCAGACAGTGCCTGCGAGGCCATTACCCAGGGCACCGTCAACATAGCGGCGGGCACCGCCAGCATGCCGAGCGCCAGAATCTGCAAAAATAGCCCGATATTCATGGTGCGGTTCAGGCCCATGCGGGCCCCCAGATAGCCGCCCAACAGGTTGGTCACCACCCCGAAAAACTCGTAGAAAACAAACAACAGGGCAATGTCCAGTGGCGCGTAGCCGAGCTGGTGGAAATGCAGCACCACCAGCATCCTTAGGGCCCCATCCGTCAGAGTAAAAGTCCAGTAGTTACCGGTGATGACCAGGTACTGTCGGATGGCAGCCGTCATGTCAGGCAGAGCCTACCCTGCGTGCCAGTTCAACAGTGCGGTTGGCGTAGCCCCATTCGTTGTCGTACCAGGCGTAGATTTTCACCTGGGTGCCGTTGACCACCAGGGTGGA
>Ga0306867_1000280_pt1 | contig 30683 bp, 39 predicted proteins | sample AntRauTorckE6831_FD_190432 | JGI IMG/M metagenome (GOLD analysis project Ga0306867, IMG submission 190432) | Saline lake microbial communities from Rauer Islands, Antarctica - Metagenome Torckler E6 #831 (v2) (version 2) | ecosystem: Environmental > Aquatic > Non-marine Saline and Alkaline >...
ACCCGACACTGCGAGCAGAGTACCGATCGAAACTCCGGCGCTAGCTGCGGCCACCTCATCAATAGCGGCTTTCACATGCGTGGCGGTCAAGCCACTGTCCGTATTGTCGTACATGGTTTCGGATGCTTTCGCCGCGAACGCTGGCAAATCCAAAATGTAGCTTCCGTTGCTCGGGGCGATCACGCCTACAGTACCAACACGAATGATTTCATCCGCGCCGGTAGGGAGGGTATCCGTCACTGCGCCACTCGTACCCAGCCAGATGGGGTTACCAGCCGTCAAGCCGCTGGTGTTGATATACCCCTCTAGGATTGTGCCCCCCACCTGAATAGTGCCGACCGTACCGTTCGCAATGTTCTCTGTAGCGATGCCAGCCACGTTAGTGTGCGTCGTGTTGTCCGCTGGTTCAGCTGTGCTGTACGCACCAGTACTGCCAACAAGGGACACAAGGTCACCTTGAGCAATCGTCGCGACCGCATACACGGTCTTCGTGAGGCCTGTGGCGCTGTCATCGCCGCTCGGGGTGAGGTTCCCTTCGTGGTAGACAGTGTTCCCGTTGACCGACAGCTCTCCGTTGAAGGCAAAGACGCCGTCTGTCTGTAGGGTCAGGATGTTCGCTGAGGATCCATCGGCACGGCGAATGAGGCGCGTCGCGCCGCTGGCGAGCGTGTCAAGGCCAATGTCGTGGACGGAGGTGTCCGCGAGCGTTCGTGTGACGCGAACGTACCGGAAGTCATCCCCCTGCGGGTCGATCTCGAGGTTGTACCGCATGGCGACCGGTGCATCGAACTCTACGGCTCCAGTGAGCGTTCCGCCCGACTTAGCGAGGTAGCTGCTGGGCGTGAAACTCCCTTCGTGCCATACTTGGTTGTCACCGATGCGCCACTTGGAGTTCAGGTAGTCGAAGCGGAGGGCGTCCTCTAGCGTTCCGTCGTTTCGGGGGCGGAGGCCGAGGTAGTCGCCGACGCTGACAAACTCCAGGTCGTAAACGCCGCGGGTGAGGTCGAAGAAGACGCCGTCCGCAGTCAGGTCCTGGTTCAGGTCTGCGCTTACAGGGACCCCGCCGGGTGTGGAGCCGTCGCCGAGGAAGAGCTTGAGCTCGTCGGTCGTGACGATCGGCTCCCCGAGTACGGGTGTGATGCTGGTCCTGTCGGCCTCGAGGCCGCGCCTGAACTGAAGCGCCATCAGAAGACTCCGAAGTCGTTGTTGCCGGTGGGGGCGGCGAAGGTGCCGTAGTCATCGACTCCGCCGCTTGTAGCGTCGACGTTGTCCAGGATCCCCGTCGCCATCGCCGTCATCATCAGGAGACGAACGTCGGCGAGCGTCTCGGCGCCCGTGAGGGCGTTCTCGGCGGCGGTGACTTCCGTCGCCATGTCTTGTCCCATCGCAGATGCAGACATTCGGTCTCCTTACTGGCCTGTGCCGTTGACGACGCCAGGGCCGGCCGGGGTGCTTACGGGGTCGCCGTCGAGCGCGACCTTGCGGCCGTTGACGGTGACGGGGGATGCGTTGGTGATCGCTACGTTCGCTGCGGACGCCACGGTCACGCCGGCGATGCTGTTCACGGTGATGCCGGACGCGTTCAGGGTTACGGACTCACCGGTGTGATGCGATACAACGATCTCGTCTGCGGTTCCGTCGAACAGGATCTGGTTTCCCAGGCGGTCGACGATCGTGATCGCTTTGAGGTCGTGGTCGAGGCGGATACTCTCCCCCGGAGAGTTCTTCATCTCGATGTAACGGAGGGGGATCCGCTCGTCCGTATTATAGTAGATCGATTGACCGTTGTGGTCTGCCCACTCCATCAATCGGTTGTCCCACTCGATGGTGTGAAAGTCGCCCAAGCCGTTCTGGGTCTTGACCCAGCGATTCGGGGTATCGGGGTCGCTGTTGATCATCCACTGCTGGCCGTGGTTGTCGTACAGCTTCTGCCAGTGGCTCGGCACCAGGGCGAGAGGATCGATCTTGCTCTCGTACGCCTGGAAGTGTCCAGGAACGAACCGCTCGAGCTTCAGGTTCATGTCGAGCAGGCTGTTGCTGAAGGCGAGCCTGGATCCCTCGGCCTCGCCGATGTTCAAGGACTGGAGGGTCATCTCCTCTTCCTTGTCGGCCGCGGCGACCGTGAACTCGAGCTTCTGGCCGTGACGGGCGCGGAGCGTCGTCCTGGCCTTCAGGCCCTCGTCGCTGAAGAGCGTGTTGCCGTCATCCAGGTCCGGGGCGTCGAACGGCCCGCCGATCCGCGTCTCGTCGTGCGGATCCAGCGGCGCGACAGGATCCCCTACGAACTCCAGGAACTGACCGATCCGATCGGTGAGCAGGAGCGACTGTTCGCCCGGCTCTTCGTTCACGCCGAGACCGGCCCCCATCGGGAACTTGAGGCCGTGCCAGTACGGGTTCCAATACTCGCCAGCGCCGTGGTCGTGCCCCTTCTTGTGGTCGCTGACGTCGTAGGGACTGGTGTGGTCCACCGCGTCTCGCAGGTCCGCCTTGTACGGCCCTTCGGAGAGGTCGCTGAACTCGCTGGGTGAGGCGTCCAGGTTGAACGTCGTGTACGCGCCCTCCCAGACGGGGTAGCGGACGTCGCCGTTGCGGAGGGTGATCCACACCTTCGACCCCTCCAGCGGGACGCTCCACAGGTGCCCCGCATGCTTCGGGAGGCACCAGGGGCTGACGTCCGCGCCGTAGAGCGGCTTGTACGACACCTTGATGCGACCCGAGCGCATCGGGTCGTGCACGTCGACGACCGTGGCTGGGTAGGTGCCGAGGTAGTTCTTCATCGCCCGCCCGAGCCGATCTCGGAGTCGATGTCCTCCGCGTCGACGTCGACGGTGTGCGTGTAGCCGTCCGGACCGGTGGCTGAACCGTCTTCCGATCCGCCTTCCGACCCTCCGGCTTCCGTGCCTTCACCGTCCGCGTCACCGGGGAGCTGCCCGAGCCCGCCGGTGATCTCGGTCAGGAAGCCATCGCTGCCAAGCCTGTGGACCACTTCGGCGCACAGGTAGTTTCCGGAGAGCTTCTGTCCCACCCCGCGGATCTCGATGATGTCGTTCGCGCGGAGGGTCGGATCCCCGATCAAGGTGATGATCGCTTCGATCGCCTTGAGCTCTTCCTCGGCGACGTTCGCACCCGCCTGGTCTTCGGCGACCTCGGGTTCGGTTGCCGGGTCGGAGGCGTCGAGCACTTCCTTCACGGCACCGGGAGGTTCGTTCACCCACTCGTAGTAGGCACCAGGAGCGTCAAGGCTGAGGTACCGGCCGCCCCGTGCCCGCTCGGCGTCCTCCCCCGTCTGCGTCTCGTCGACATCCTCACCGCTGCCGTCCATCCCACTGGCGTTCGTGGAGTCCCCACCGGACGCGTCGGGTCGGCTGGTGTTGATCTGCGGCGAGAACGTGATCAGTACAGGATCCTCCCGCTCCGTCACGAAACTGTAGCTGTGCTTCGGCTTGTTGTAGAACGGTGCCGATTTGAAGTGCAGCGTCTGGCTCTCGCTGTCGAACCAGACGCGGTACGCCCCGGCATGCGCCGTGTCCGCAGCGACGGCGTTGCTTGCGAGGCGCTTCAGGAAGTCCCAGTCGTTCTCGTTCTGCGCGATCTCCGTCAGGGTGTGCTTGGTCGGCTCGACCTCTACGTTCACACCGATCTCCGCGGCGAGCAGTTCGACCGCCTCGGAGCGTGTGATCTCCGCCGTGTCGGCGTTCCGCCACACCTTCTGTCGCTGTCCGAACAGGGCGCCTGCCACGCCGTCGTAGGCGTACAGGCGGAGGGTGAGGCCACCAAACGCATCGAACGTCGGCTCGGTGACGGTGATGACGCTCTTGTAGGTGGGCGTCAGGTTGCCGGGGTAGCCGAAGCGCCACTCCAGGTCCTTGCCTTCTTGCAGGTGCGGGGCGTCCACCAGGTCAAGGCGCGAGTTGGCGAGCGTGACGGTCGTTTCCTTGCCGCCGTCGCCGAGCTCGCGGTGTTCGAAGCTGACGACCGACACGTCGTCACGCTGCGTCAGGCTCACCCCGCCGGCGCGCACCATCAGTACCGGTCCGTAACGGTCGCTCACCGCAACAGGTCGAGCTGAAGGTGCTCGAAGCTAGGGATGCGAAGGGTGGCTCCGACCTCCAGGTCGAAGATCCAGAAGATGTCGTTGTACTCGGCGATGACCCACCACAGCGTGGCTTCACCGAGGTAACGGTGAGCGAGCAGGTCCAGGCGGTCGTGCTGCTGGATCACGTGGTAGACGTCGTCGTATCGCGGGTCGGTGTCGACGAACGGCGTTTCGGGGCTGATCCAGCGCGTGCCGCTGTCGACGACCAGCGTGGAGTCGCGGTAGCGGGACTGGCTCATTTGCGGTTCCTCCGGTCCGTCATGCTCTTGGCGCGAACCGCGTCCTCTTCGAACCGGACGCTCAGCACCGCGTACCTGGTGCTCCCATCAGCACGGGACAGGCGGTAGGAGACCGTGATGTCGGACAGGACGCAGTTCATGGCGATGCCGTTCTCGCCGAGCGCGAGGGTCATGCGGGCCGGTTCACGGTTCGCGAGCGTCTCCGCGCCCGCATCGGGGTAGGTGAGGGACTCCCACGTGTCGATCATCTTGTCGATATCCGTCACCTTGCCGGCGAGCGGGTCGTCGGCGAGGAGGTGAAGGTCGAACGACACCTGGCGGCCGTTCCCGCCGGCGTACTGGAGCCTCGGGTGGTGGATGAACGGAATCTGGTGCTTCACCCAGTTCGCCCCGCCCGTCACCTCGACGGTGGACGGGTTGTACATGAATGAGACCTGACTGAACGACGCCCCGCCGCGGTGCGTCAGGGTGCCCTTGGTGACGTTCGGGGGTGCCTTCACTGTGCTCCACTCCAGACGGGACGGCCGACCTGCCCGCTTCGCTGCTCAGCGCGGCGGAGAACGCGCAGCATCGTCTGGCCGTCGACTTGTACGTTGATTGTCTCGTCGCGGTTCGCGATCTCCTCGAGGAGGTCCGCCAGGCGGTCACGGTCGGCCTGGTCGACCTCACCGTCGCTGGAGAGGTTCTCGTACAGGCGCTGGAACAGCCCGTGGTTCAAGAGCCTGCTATCCAGGCTTGAGGCGTTGGACAGGTCCGCGCCGCTGGGTTCCCACGCCGTCGCGTTGGATCCGACCGGGGCGCGGAACTCCTCGACCGCCGCACCGGCATCCGAGTTGTTCGCGGTGACCGACCCGAGCAGGGGGATCAGCGGGATGTCCTGCTGGCGGTACTTCATCCAGTCCATCGGCAGGTTGTTGTGCAGCGAGAGGGCGCGGTTGACGACCATCAGGACGTCGTTGATCTTCTCTTCCAGCCACGACCCGCTGAGGGCGCCGGCGATCGACTCCCGGACCGACTCCCGCATGTCGGTGAACGCGCTCTTGATGCGATCCAGGATCGGGCCGAGCCGGTCGGCGATGGTGTCCCAGTTCTGCCACAGCCACGCGCCCGCTGTGACGATAGTCGCCAGGGCGGCGACCCACGGGTTGGTGAGGCGAACGAGCAGCATCCACCGGAAGCGGGAGATCCAGGCTCCCGCCGTACGGACGAAGCGGACGATGCCTGCGCCGAAGCGTCCCCACAGCGGCTCGAGGCGGTAGAAGATCGACACGATCTCGTTCCCGATGCGCGGGATCAGGTCGAAGAACCAACCGACCGCCTTGATGACGGCCACCACGTACTTCTGGATCGCTCCGCCGAAGCGGCGCCATACGGCGGGACCGAGCTTCGCCCAGAGCGGCTCCATCCGGGTGATGAACCCAGCGATCGTTCGTCCGAGGAGGTCGAGCGCCTGCTTGGGCCACCGGAAGATCGCGAACAGGCGACCGAAGTTCCTGGCGTTGAACACCCACCGGAAGCCGGAGAGCAGGAGTTCGCCCCACGCCCTTGCATTGGCGAGCATGAGGACGCCGAGGCGCCTCAAGCCGGGGAGCATCAGGCCGCGCCACAGCAGGGTGGCGAGGGACCGCACGATGGCTGGACCGAACGAGAACAGGCTGAGCAGCATCAAGGGAAGCGCCGCGGGGTTCTGCACCCACTGGCTGAAGATGTTGCCGGTGGTCTCCCCGATCGTCTGCTCGCCGCGGAAGAGCTTCATGATCTCGTCGATCGTGACGAGCAGGTTATCCGCCAGGTTGAGGGTCTGCTCCAGGAACATGATCAGGCCGCCGCCGTCCCCGGAGAACGCCTTCTCCACCCAGTACGCGACGGTCTGGAAGATCGAGTAGAGCGTCGTTCCGAGTTGGTCGATGACCTCCAGGGCCTTCGACCACACCCCGGCCCACTCCTCGTTGTTGAACGTCCGGCCGAACCAGGCCCCGATCGTCGCGAACAGCGACTGGAACTCCGCCAGCCGGTCGGGGCTGGTGATGTACGCCCAGAAGGCGACGCCGCGCCCCTTCAGGTCCGCGTACATGTCTGCGATGCGGCCCTTGACGAGGGGCACGACTTCCTGTAGCTTCCTGACGAGCTCAGCGCGTTGCTCGGGGTTGAGGCCGATCGCCCAACCGAGCAGACTCCCCACGCCCGACCAGCCGCGGCTCTTGTAGATCGAACCGAGGTTGGGGATGGCGAGCTGGAAGCGCTCCATCGTCATCAGGAACTTGGAGAGCAGGTTGCCGGAGCCGAGGGTTTCGTCAAGCGACCCGGCGAGGTCCCCGAACCCAACTCGGCGCAGTCCAGCGATGGCGGCGGCCAGCCCCCCGACGAGCAGGAGGAACGGTCGGAGGTTCATCAGTGTGAACGCGAGGCGGCCCAGGAACGACAGGATCCTCGCGGTTCCGCTGACGGTCAGGAGCAGGCCGACGGCGTAGCCGATCGCCGTGCCGATCTGGCGCCACATTTCGACGTTCTCCTTGCCGGGCACCATCAGGCGGTCCATGAAGTCCTCGGCGAGGCCGAAGTAGTGCAGGATCGGCTTCAGGGTGGAGTCGTAGAGGGTCTGGAAGATCCGGAAGATGTCGTTGTAGAACCCCCTGAACCCCGCCAGCAGGCCTTCCCAGGCGGCCTTGGCCCGCCACAGGAAGGCGAAGAGCTTCACCGCGAACCCTTGGAGGCCGTACTCACCGAGCGCCGTCCACTCGTCCATGAACAGGAACGATCGACCCTCGGAGTTGACGCGTTCGAACAGCGTGACCATCGTGTCGTACAGCAACTTCACGCGCGTCCAGACGCCCGTCACGAACTCTTGGATCCCGCCGAAGTTTGCTTCCCACGCCTTGCGGAGGGCGAGCATCGCGCCGACCATGAGGGTCATCGCGAGGGTGATGTCGCGGAAGGTGAGGAGCATGCCGAACCGGGCGAGGCGCGGGAAGACCATGAACTGCGACATCATCTGTTGCATGCCGAGGTTGAACAGGTTGAGGCCCGCCCGGCCGGCCAGGATGGCGCTGAGGACGCCGGTGAAGATGAAGGTGCTCGCCGCGATGCGCATGAACACGCCGACGATCTCCTGGCTGCCCTGAAGGAAGTCCTGAATGGCGATCAGGACCTGGTTGAACACCATCAGGAAGTTCGTGAGCTCCTTCAGGACGCTCTTCCCAAGGTTGATCGAGATGTTCTCAAACAGCGAGATCATCCGGTCGAACTGGTACTTACCGGTCCGGTAGAACTCTTCGAACGCGCGCTTGATCTCGTCGGAGTCCGCGGCGTTGCGGAGCCTCTCGATCAGTTCGTTGAGGCGCTCGTTCTGGACGCCGACCAGGGGGATGGCGGCGGTGACGCCCCAGATGGAGCGGAAGACTTCGTTGAGGCGGGACAGGTCGAGGCCCATGTTCGCGCCCTCTTCGACGAGTTTCGCGAAACCCTCGTCGCTCTGCATCGCCTCTTGGAACGACATGTCCTCGGGCAGGGACTGCACCAGTTCGCCCCAGCGGCTCTGATAGTTGCTGGTCTCCATCATCTTGCCGAGTTGCTCGGGGTCGCTGATCGTGGCGTAGTCCCGGATGATGTTCAGGAAGTTGGTGAGGCCCTGCTCCTGGACGAGGCGGGACAGGTTCGTCCCGTCGGGAATGTCAATCCCCTGCTCCTTCGTCCAGCCGATGAAGTTCTCCATCGAGGCGGGTTCGCGCGTGCGGTTCTGGACGTCCATCAGCATCTGGCGGATGCCGGTGGCGGAGCGTCGGGCGTTCTGGCCGCCGAGCGTGGCGACCGCCCAGGTGGACAGGAACTCCTCGACCGAGACGTTCATCCCGGCCATCGTGGGTGCGATCTGTCCGAACTGCCTCATCATCGCTTCGATGTCCTCGATGCCGGAGACGTCGGAGAACTTGCCGAACTTCATCGCTTCGAACAGCATCGAGGCGACGCCTTCGAAGCGCTTGGCGGCGTCCTCCGTGCTGTAGACCGCGTCGTCGAGACCGACCTGGTAGGCGTTGACGATTGAGGTCATGCCCTCGACCACGCGGTTCAGGTCGCCACCGGTGGCGATCGCGAGCTGGTTTGAGACGCGGGTCAACTCGTACGCCTTGTCGACGTTGTCGATGCCCGCCTTGACGATCGTGCCGAGGCCCTCCGCCATCTCTGTCGGGTCCTGCGGGAACATGGCCGCCAGGTTGAGCGACATCTCCTCGAGCCGCGACTTGGAGACGGTGTTTTTCACCACGACCGCGACCCTGGTGATGGCGTCCTCGAACTTCATGGCGCTCCGGATGGGGAACGACATGGTCGCGAGTCCGATGGCGGACGCCGCGAGGCCCCCGATCGCCACGTTGAGCATGCCCAGGTTCCTGGACATGCGGCCCGCGACGACGGAGGTGGTGCGGTCGAGACCGATCAGCCTGCGCTCAACCCGCGTCGCCTGCTTGCTGAACATGTCGTGCAGCGACATGACGATCCCGAGGCCGAGGGTCGTGCCCCCGACACCTCCAGGGATACCGGCTACGCCGAAGGGATTGAGCGCCACTGTGGGTCTCTCCTAACTTGTGGGGGTGGGTGGGTGAATCAGGAGTGGATCAGCGTCCCTTGGAGGACTTGTCCATCTCGTCTTGCTCGTATTCCTTCTGCTTGAGCAGTCGGTCTACGAACCACTTGCGGGTGCTGCTCGGCCACTCCAGCATTTCGGTTGCCGAGAACCCCAGGCCCCCGTAGGAGAGAAGGAAGACCTCCTCTCTTACTGGCCGGCGTTCTCCGGGAAGAAAAAAGCTGGGAGCGACTGCACATCCACGCTCTGCTCGGTGCCGCAGACCGGGCAGGTGATGGGGACCGAAGTCTCGATCCCGAACTCGAGGTCGCCGATCTCGCGCTGAAGCGCGCGGCGGATCCGGAGACTTCCGGTGGCGAGGAACTGCCTGAGCTCCTGGCGGCTCTCGATCCCGTCGATCTCCACCACGCGGGTGAAGAGCAGCTCGGTGATCATCTCGCCCTTCTTGCTTGCCTGGGCGAGCTTGTCCTCGTCGACGCCCTTGCCGGGCCGGATCTTGGCGGTCAGGCCGCCGGGGAGGGTGACGATCTTCTCAAACTCCTCCGGGGCTTGCTTGACCTCCAGGTCGCTGGAGAGGTCGTCGATGTGGATCGAGATGCCTGCGTCACAGTCGCGAGCGTTGCACTCCACCTCGCCGGTGAGCTCCTCGCCGAAGGTCAGGACGCGGGTGTGGATCATGGCCGCGGTGCGGTCCGCACTCCACATGTTCTGAATGTCGGCGCTGGACGGCTTCTTGCCGTCGAGCTCCAAGATGACCGCGCCGAGGATGCGCTGGCCGATCTTCCCGCTCTTGACGATGTTCTCGTTGGCGAACAGATCCTCCTCCCGTCCCGACATCTCGCGAATCTTCGCGGTGACGCCGGACGGGAGGGTGTAGTCGTCACTCAGCAGCATTGTGTTATCCATGTCTATCTCCTAGAAAGGTCTGCGTGGCTTACGCGCGGGTGAAGAACTGGTAGGTGATGGTGATCGACTCGGTCATCACTTCGCTGGCGCCGCCGTCAAGGTCGTTGCCGTCGAAGTTGCTGATGAACGCGCCGTACAGCCGCCAGCGGTTGATCTCTTCGTCCGCCTGGTTGTACTCGACGATGTCGATCGTCTTGAACAGGTTGTCCCAGCGGTTCGACTCCGAGGTGCCCTCAGCGAAGCTGAGGAGCTCCTGCATCCACTCGATGAAGTCCGCGTCCGAGCCGAGCAGGACGCCCTTCTCGAACGTGAGGTCGTCGAACGTGGCGCGGCCGGGGGCCTTCACCGGGCGGTGCGTACCGCCCGGGTTGAACTCGACCACCTCGAACGACGCCTTGGGGCGATCGCCGGTGGTGAAGTGTGCACGGTCGTAACCGTCGATCTCGACGCGCCAGTTCCACTTCTGCGCGTAGTTCGGGGTCAGCATGTAGGTGTTGACTGCCATTGTGCGTTACCTCCTGATCCTTGGGTTAGAGAAGCTCTTCGAAGTTCGCGCCGGAGCCAGTCACGATGTACTGGATCTCGAGGAACTCGACAGCCTTGGTCGGCTTGACGAAGATCTTCGCGACCATCTGGTTGTTGTCGATGTAGTACGGCGTGTTCGTCGTCTCGTCGCACACGACCGCAAAGTCGTAGAGGCCGCGGCCGTCCTTGATCGTCTGGAGGAACGGCACGGAGAAGCGCTTGAACGCTTCCCAGGTCCGCTTGTCGTTCGGCTCAAAGAGCAGGAAGCGGCTGGTGTCGCGCAGGCTCTCCTTCATGTAGTTCAGGAGGCGGCGGACGTTCACGCGGTCGAGGGCGCTCGGCTTGGAGGCCAGGACCTTCTGGCCCCAGACGACCACGCCGTCGCCGCGGAAGCTGGCGATCGCATTGACGTCGTTGTCGTACACCTCGTCGCGCTCACCCAGGGTGGTCTTGTACTCCACGCCCAGGACGTTCGCGAGGTGGCCGCGGTTCAGGCCCGCCGGGGCGAACCAGACGTCCGTGTCGGCGTCGCTCTGCGCGATCATGCCGAGCACGTGACCTTCGACCGGGACGTTGACGATGCTGGCGGTGAGCGGGTCGTACATCTTCACCCAGGGCCAGTACATCGACGCGTACGGAGCTGCGAAGCTGGAGTGCGTGTAGGTGCCCTCACCGTTGCGGTAGTCGATGACGTCCGTCGGACCGAGGCCTTCCGGCGTGCCCAGGACGGCGAACACCGTGCCGCGGTTCTCGGCGTAGGTGCCGACCGCAGTGTGAACGGCGGGCGTCTCGATGCCGGGGATGGCGACCATCTTGAGCGTCTCGACGTCGTCGAGCGCGTACATGCCGGTCTTCGCGGCGCTGTCGCCGATGTAGTCGGCGTCCTCGATGGAGGCCAGTCCGTCATCGCCGCCGGTCAGGGTGAAGCTGGCCGCCTGGTCCATGCTGCCCGCGTCGACTTCGACGGTGATGTAGCGGCTGGCGCCGTTGATCACCTTCTCGACGTAGTCAGTATCGGCAAGGACGGTGTCCTGAACGTTCCGGAAGGACTCCAGGACCGTTCCGGCGCTGTCCTGCACCTCGACGGTGTAGGGCTGCGCGGTGTCGAAGTCTACGTTGACTTGAAGGCCGTCCGCCCAGGTACCCGGGCTGGTGGCGGTCGCGGTGAACGCGACGGTCGTGCCGTCCTGCAAGGTGACGTCGATGGTGCTGGACGCCGCCGCAAGCGTGCTGGCGTCGGTGGCGTCGGTGTAGTGCGCGGTGCGGACAACGTACAGGACGCTGCCGCCGTTGTCGAAGAAGCCCTTCGCAGCGTAGGCGAGGTAGCCGTCGGTGATGAAGCCACCGAACGTCTCGACGAACTGAGGCCAGTTCGTCACGAGGGTGGGATCGCCGACGGGACCCTTCTCGGCCACACCGACCATGCCGGTGACGGCGGTCGCGGCACCCGCGACGTACAGGCTCTCGTCGATCTCCTTGTTGTAGACTCCAGGGGAGCGGTACATTCAGCCCTCCTTAGCTGAGAGTGATGTCGTTGCGGGCGGCGCGGCGACGCATCTCGTCGCTGACTTCGCTCGGCTTGACGGTTACGGAGCCGCGGGGACCGATGTGGACCCCGTTGCCATCGGTATCGAAGAGCGTGATCGCGCGGGGCGTGCGGTTTCGGACAGTGACGTCCGCGGGCCTGCTCCGCCGGCTCTTCGGTTTGCTGGGCGTGGAGTCGGCCTCCGTGGCCTTCTCCTTGAGTTCGGTCGTATCGTTCTCGCTCATGCGGCCTCCTTAGTGCCTAGGTCTCGGGAACGTCGATCGTGAAGTAGAGCTCGTCCTCGTCGTCCATGTCGCGGACTTCCGTCGTGACGCCGTGAACAGCACCGATCGTGCCCTTGGGATCCCTACTCGGCCAGACCCAAGCGTCGAAGCTGTACGTGAAAGCTCTCCGGTAGAACCTCTCGTCGTCGATGTTCCTGCTCTGGTCGGCGACGTCCGTGAGGCGGTAGTAGATCAGCGTGCCGTCATTGTCTGTTAGAGCCCCGAACTCCCTTCTCAGCCGGGAGAACAGTTCCTGCTGCAAATATAGCATGTCCTGGTAGTTCCGTGTATGGAGATCCACCTGATAGGAAAGTCTGCGATAGATCGGGTGGTCGTACACTTCGTACCCTTGGCTGAGGTCGTTCGGGTCGACGGGCGAGATCTGGTCACCCTGGTGACGGAGCGGCCGTCCCTCGATCGAGACGTCGTCGAAGTGGAAGAAGGTGATCGCCGGGTAGTTCGCCGTGCCGCCATCTTCCGCGTTGGGCACCACCGACTCGTCGGGCTGCACAGCGTAGATGGGGACGGCCGCCAGCGCTTCGGGATCGCCGGTGCGGGCGGTGTCGATCTGGATGTCGTTCAGGGTGCCCCACAGCAGCTCGTTCATGTCGTGCTCGCCGCGGATCATCGGCCCACCCACGGTTGGGGGCGCTTGCCGATCGCCCGCCTCAAAACGTTCTTGAAGCGCACGATGCCGTCCTCTGCGGCACGCTCGTAGGTGGGCCGCCAGTGCGGCCGGGCGGGAACCCGGGCACTGCCGTACTCGTGCACCATGCCGATCGTCGCCAGGTCGCTGCCCTTCTGGTTCTTCGCGCCGCGCTTGATGCCGACCTGCCACTTGCGGGGACCCATCGGCAAGACCCGGATCGCATCGAGGTAGTCACGCTTGTCGATCAGGATCCGCGGGTCGCCGCCGGTCGCGGACTTGCGTGCCCGCGTGACGGGCGACAGTGGAGTGTGGTTGAACTCCTGGCGCTCGATCTTCTCGACGAGCCACTCGCGCGTGTCGGTCGCCCAGTCGAACATCACGGCGTGCATCTCGAGGGGGACCATGATCTGCATGCGTTTGACGAGCCTCATGGCGCGGCCCCACTCCCCGATCTTGTAGACGTTCCGCCCGGTGATGCTGCCCGTCGTGCGTGACTTGATGATGTTGCCGGCGGTGATGCCGCGGATTTGGTTATAGGCGGCCATCAGCGGTGCTTCCTTCCCTCGACGCGGATCGCCATGCGGCCCGTCGTGCCGGAGGGGTTGACGTCCTGGACCTTGGTGACCTCGTACGTCATGCCGCGGAACTCGATCAGGTCCTGGTACTGAGGCTCATAGACTTGGCCGGACTCTGTGCCGCCGGTCGCCTCGGCGTTGTAGAGGTCGACGCACAGGTCCGCGACGATCTCGCCGCCGCCGCGGCCGTAGCGGTTCTCGCGCGGTTCTTCTTCGACGACGCCGGCGACGGTCCACGTCTTGTAGGTCTTGTCGACCTCGCGGCGCTCGTGGTACATCGGGTGCGCGGTCTCCGAGGCAACGCTGTCGACGCGTTTGAACGTCACCTGGGCGGTGACGCCGTAGGTGGTCAGGAGGCATCCGAGCTTGTCGGTCATGCAGGCGGGGTCGAAGAACATTCAGATCACCCGCTGAAGATGCCGCTGGTGCGGACGCCGAGGTGGTCTTCGAAGCCGTCGATGAGCTTGTCGCGCAGCGAGAGCAGGACCCGGCCGCCGTCGAACTCGTACGAGCCGTTGGGAGACGGGATGCGGACCAGGCCGCCAGACTCGCTGACGAGGTTCTGGTCGATGAACTCCGCCATCGCCCGGTCGAGCAGGTACTTCTCTTCGAACACCGGGAGGTCGGCCCAATCCTGGACCACGCCGAACACGACGATGCCGACGACGCGCTCCATCGTGGTGGGGCGGACGATAACCATCTCGTGGAAGTTCCGGTAGAACTGCACCTCCCGCTGGTACTTCTCGCGGTAGCGGGAGCGCATGTGGTAGACGCTCGGCAGTTCACGGACGGCTCCGACCGTGCCGCCGTCGATCGAGGAGCCGTACCCCTGACCGAGCGGGGTGCTGGGCACGTCGTCGTGCACGTAGACGCCTTCGATGTAGATCACCTGCTCCGGCTCGCCCAGGTCGTCTCTCAGGGAGACGCGGATCTCGTCGAGCGGCAGGGTGAACTCCTGCGTCTTCATTTTGGGGATGTAGCGGCTGTACTCGAAGCGGGCGTGGTCGAGGGGACCCTCTAGCGAATCAAGGGTAGGGCCAGCCCCGCACCGGTTTTCGATGCGGGACTGGAGCTTCGCTTGTAGGTCAGCGAGTTGCAAGGCTTACTCCTCGTGAAGCGCAGCCTCCAGCTCTTCAGCGCGCTCGCGGCTCGTGCCGCCCTTGGTGACGGTGCCGTCGGAGAGGGTCCACTTCCCGCCCGGCTGGTACTGGGGGTAGGTGCCCTCGGAAGCCTCGGCCGGCTCTTCGGCGGGGGCCTCGGGGGCCGCGCCCGCCTTCTGAGCGGCGAGCAGCGCCTCGAGTTCCTCGATGCGGGTCTGGAGGTCCTGCTCGTTCGCGGTCCGCGGCTTCACCGTGCCAGTGACGGGCCGGAAGACCCGCTGCGAGCGGATCGAGTGGTCCTCGGGGACCAGGAGGGTCCCGCCGGGAACGACGGTGACAGTTTCACTGCCGACGTACACGAGTTCCGTGCGCCGGCCGGTGTTTCGAAGCCTGATCATGTTAGCCATGGAATACTCCTATGCGTTCAGAAAGTGTAGGGGGCGCGGTGAAGCGCCCCCACTCGATTACGCCGTCAGCGTGACGGTGACGTAGAAGTCACCAGAGACGACCTTGCGGGCATCCCGGCGCATCATGCCGCGGCGGGGCGTGAAGTCGTTGGGATCCATGAAGCGATCCGTGACCATCAGGCCCTGGTACGGCGCGAGCACGTAGCCGGTCCGGAAGAACTGGCCGCCCTTGTAGCCGACGAGGAGCTTGTCGGCTTCGAACATCGGGTCGACGATGATCCGCCAACGCTCGGAGAGCGTCCCGAAGACGTGGGGGCCTTCCTGGATGGCGCCGCCGTTGGCGAAGTCACCGCTGAAGCGGAAGGAGTTGATCTTCTGGAGGCGAGCCGCGACGTCGGGACCGGTGATGATCCAGTTGGAGCGCACCAGGCGCTTCTTGTAGATCTCCTTGTCGGCGTCGAGGATGGCGTGGATCAGGGTCTCTTCGTAGTCCTTGACCGACGTGTAGTCGGAAGCACCGAAGCCGCCCTTCGACCAGTTGACGTTGCCGTTCGCCGCGGCAACCAGGTCGGCGATGATCTCACGGTCGATCTCGCGGGCGATCTCGTCGCCAGCGTGCTGAACAAGTTCGCTCTCGGCGTTGAGGCCGTGGTAGGCGAGCATGTCCTGCTGCGCTTCGATCGTCCAGCGCACCTTGAGCTTGCGCGTCTCAGCCGCAACGGCGTCCGAGCTCATGCCGAGCGACATCTCCGGGATGCGGCTGTCGTCGCCTTCGAACTTCAGATCGTAGTTGGCGGTGATCGCCGCGGCGTTCGCCGGGGCGGTGTTGAAGGTGAGGGCACCGGTCTGCGGGTCGACGAGGACCTCGCCGCTACCGGGGGTGCCGGAGGTCACGACGGTGACCGGGCTGGCGTCGACGAACACCTGGAGGCTGTTGTTGTCGCGAACCGGGGTGAAGGTCGACTCGAGGTACGGGCTGTCCGCCGGGGCGGGAAGCTGGAACTCGACGGCCGAGGCGTCGCCAGTACCGACGACCGCGCCGCGAACGAAGCCGCGGGTGTAGCCGGTCGCCTGGTTGATCGTCGTGCCCTGGTCCACCTGGTAGTCGTTCCGGTCGCCCTTGCTGATCGGGGCGAGGTTCGAGTTGTAGGTGAAGTCAAGGTAGAAGATCTTGGCCGTCGGCATGCGCATCGGCTGGATGCTGATCAGGTCGTTGGCGACCAGGCCGGGGTAGATCCTGCGAATGAGGGGGAACGAGAGGCGCGTGAACGCCTGGACCTGGTCCGAGGTCGTCGCGTTCTCGTTCACAACCTTCTGGTTGTCGAGCAGAGTGGCAACCATCGCGCGATCGTAGTCGTCGCCAAGGCCTTCCAGCATCGGCCCCCACCGCTTCATCGCGGCGGTGGCGTACTGCTCACTCATGAACTCGGGGGACTGGATTCCGTCCATGGGGAGTCCTCCTTCTCTTACGCCGAGGCCGGCTTGATGCCAGCGAGGCGGAGCATCTCTTCGGTGACGTACGTGCCGCCGTCATCCGTGTCGTTGTCTTCGGTGTGCACGTGACCCTTGCCTCGCGACTCGCCGGCACCTTCGCCGAGAGCGCGCTTGGCGATCTTCTCGGTGCGGGCGAACGCGGCTTCCAGCGCTTCGACCGACTCGTACTCGGTCGCGTCGATGTCCTCTCGGACGACACTGGCGTACTCGCTGGCCTTGCACAGCTCGTCGAAGCGGGCCTCCAGGGCGCGCTCGAGTTCGACCGTGGCCTTGGCGGCCTCGGCTTCGTCGAGCTTGCCGCGGAGCGATTCCACTTCACCGCGCAGCGCATTGACGGCCACGGTCAGCCCTTCGTCGAGCTCACCGCCCTCGTCGCCTTCTTCTTCTTCGCCGAGCAGGGTGGTGCGAACGCGAGCAAGTTGCTCTTTCGCTTCATCCCGCTCTCCCTCGAGCGTGGTGGCGCGTGTGGTCGCCTCGTCGAGCTCCGTCTGGAGCTCTTCGACACGGCCTTCGGCGGTGGACACGTCGCTCGCGGCCTGCTCGCGAACGGCGTCTTCCGCCTCCTGCACCAGCTCGGGGAAGTGTTCACGGAGTTGATCGAGAGTTTCGATGTCCATGGTGTCTTCCTCCTCCTGGGTAGATTGGTTCCGAATGTGAGCCGCGATGGACTCTTCGACGTGTTCCCGTAGACGCACAACTCCCGCCCTGTTGGACGGAACCTTGACTGCGTCGATACCGAGCATTGAGTAGTCGTCCTGGATGGCGGCGATCTTCTTCTTGTCGCCATCACCGTCTTGCATCTCGACCCACTTGACACTGCCGACGCCTCGCGTCGACATGCCGACTCGCACCCCGCCGTCAAGCAGGCTCTTCAGGGTTTGACCTGCGGGGGTATCGAGAAGGCGGGCTTCGAAGCGAACTTCGCGGTCTTCCAGGTAGAGCCGGTTGAACACGAAAGCCGTACGCTCGAGGGTGCCGAGGGCACTGGTCGAAGGGTGGTCGAGTTCTCCTGTAAACTCTCCCGCCTCGATCAGATCCTCGGCCTGGGCGACGGCGTTTTCGAACACTTCGCGGCTGTAGTACCGACGGTTACGGTTGATGGTGTCCACCTCAGCAACGACGCCTTCGAGACGGATCTCTCCCGTCTCGCCATCGGCTTCACTGAGTTGAAGTCCGGCCGTTTCGAACTCTACGAGCGGCTGGATTCCACCTTTACGGTGCTTCACGCATCCTCCTGTTGGTCGTGGGGGCCTTGACAGGCCGCGAACGTTGCTATACGATAGGCGTACCTATCGACGAGGTGACTATAGCATAGGTGTATATTCGTGTGTTGTGGGGGATGGATCACTGATTCTCCTTCGACTCGAGTTCCCAGTCGACCAGCATCCGCAGGTCCTCGATCACCTGGTCGGCACTGCGTTCGGGGGTGGCGATCGCCTCGCGCACCTTCTTGGAGAACTTCTTGTCCTCGCCGCTCTTGAACGACTTCGCTTCGTTCTTGTTCTGCTCCATCTTCGCGAACTCGCTCTGCGACCCCTGGAACATCTCCTTGGCCTTCTTGTTGGTGAACCCGAGGAGCTCGGTGTAGACCGTGTAGGGGTCGAGGTAGAGCTCGGACGTCCAGATCCTCGCCACTTCCGACTGGATCCGGGTGACTTCCCACTCCCGCATCTCGTCGACCGTCTGCATGGCGGGCAGGGCGATGGAGAAGCGTGCGTCCATGCTCTCCTGCGTGAGTCTGGCCTTGTTGCCCTCCAGGAGGAGGAGGAGATCGGCGAGCTCGTGGAACCCCGTCCGCATGGCGAGCTGCAACCGGCGGACGGAACGGGCGAACTGGATGTCCTGCTGCGACAGCGTCGCCTTGGCGTTGATGTCGCGCTCGATCCCGATGTACGACTTCGGGATCTTGATTCCGCCCAACATCTTGTCCTGGAAGTAGAAGACGTCGGTCAGGTTGCCGATGTTCAGGTCTCCGTAGAGCTGTTCGACGCCGGCCTGGCTGCCCTTGCTGATCCCGAGGAAGATGTCCTCCTCGGTGTTGATCGGGTTGGCGTCCATCCGCATCCCGTTCTCCTGCATCAGGCGGCGCTTCTTGTGCTGGTCGCGGAACTTCTTGACGTGCTCGCTGGCGAGGTTGGGCGGCATGTTGCCGGTGTCGATCTTGAACACGTAGCGGGTGTTGGCCCGCGTCATGCGGGCGAGCACCATACTGTCCTCGATCATCTGGAGTTGCTTGAACACGCGGCGGACCGAGTAGAGCTGGCTGGTGCCGTAGCGGTCCTCGTTGCGGCGCTGAAGCCGGAAGTGCGTGACCTCCCACGGTTCGAACATCGCGACGGCGTTCGTGAAGGCGTCGTCCACCTGGATGAACGCCCGCTTGCGGTCCAGCACGCCGTACTCGTCCTCGTTGCGGATCATGCGGTTGGCCGGGAGTTGCTTCAGGCGGTCGACCGTCAGGTCCTGGCGGACGACGTTCTCCTGGAACACCTCCCCCACCTTGACGAGGTCGCGGGCGAGTCCCCAGGCGCGCTGATCGACCTTGAGGGCGTCGAAGCGCTCGGACAGGAACTCGGTCAGGCCCTCGTCGGCGCTGACGACGCGGACGATGTCGTCGTCCCCGCGGCTGGCGTCGGCACGGGTGACCCCGACCTGGGTGGCGTTGTCGGCGTAGATGTCGAGCGCCGCGGCGATCTCGGGCGTCTCGCCATCCATGCGGTCGTAGAGCTCCATGTCGGCCGCGCGGTACTTCTTCATCTCCAGGACCTTGGAGATCCACTCGTAGTAGGCCCTGGTGCTCGACGCTCCCGGGAACAGGCTGTAGAGGTCCTCCGGCTCGGCCGGACGTGCCTCCCCTGCACTGGTTTGGTTCGTCGGCGCCGGATTCTTGTCGGCGTCGGGGACGGCGTTGTAGCGGTCCCGAACCTGCTTGATGATCTTGGGCATGGCCCTCCTAACGGTTAGTCTGGTCTATGGGGCGCGAGCAGGTTGCCCACGATGCCGCTCTCGCGGCGAATGATGAAGCTGCTGAGTGACTTGCGGGCACCCGTCCAGCCCTTGTCGTCGTGCCACTGGTCGTCCCCGCTGAGGCTGGGAAGCTGGTACCAGTACACGCCGTCGTCTTGCTTGTAGGCCTCGTGGTGCTTGTGGCCGGTGAACCAGACGCGATCGACGGTGCGGGCCAGGAGCGAACGCGAAGGTTCGGTCAGGATCTTCCGCGGGGTGCGGCTCGCCGTCCAGTTGTCGCCGTGGGTGAACCCCATCAGGGTCGTGCCGTAGTCGATGTAGGTTCGCTCGCGCAGGTCCATCACGAACTCGACGCTGTCGTCGTTCGCGAACGCGGCCTGAAGGAACTTCAGGAGCCACAGCGTCGCGAACTTGTCGTGGTTGCCGGCCACCATCACCACGCGGACGCGGCCGACGACTTGTTTCAGCATACAGAAGAACTGGTACGCCAGGTTCGATGCACCCTCGATCACCTGCCAAACGTGCCCATCGACGTCCAGGGCGTGCTTATTGGAGGTTGTCCCGCCCCAGATGTTGTCGATGTGGAGCCAATCGCTGCCCATGCCGACGATGATCTCCTCCGGCTCGCCGAACAACGTGACGTCCTCGAGCAGCGACTCGGTCGCCGTCACCAGGCGCTTCTCCGCCTCCGCCCGGTCGTAGGGGTCGTCGACGAAGCCAGCCCGCCCGAGCTTGCCGTAGTGCAGGTCCATCGGGCTGATGACGGCCGCGAACGGCTCCTTCGCCCGGTGCAGCTTCACCTGCGGGACGTCGACCTCCGGCAGGGAGCCGGTCAGACTCTTCGCGAGCGGCTCAAGCACCATGGTGTCGAGCTTCCGGAACTTCTCGGCGTCCCTGCGGTCCTGCTCGTGCTGCGCCTGGTGGTACTTCCGCTCGACGGAGAGGCGCCTGTGCTGCACCGCGCGGCGCGCGAGCTCGTCTTCGTCGGTCTCCAGGATCTCGTTGTCGGTGAAGGGGTCTTGGTCGTGCGTCCAACCCATCGACACCTTGTACGCGTAGAACCACTTGCGGCTGACGCCGAACTCCTTGGCGATCTGGTTCAGGGTCTGACGGTTGCCGTCCCAATCGCTGTACGCCTGCCGCATGGCGCGGTGCGTCTCCCCCGGCACCTGGACGACCTTCTCGCTGTCGCGCCCGAGGTTGAGGGTGACCACGTAGCGATCGAGCGCGTCGTTGTAGATGTAGTTGCCGTCGGGATCGAAGCGGTCCTCGCCGTGCATCGACGGCTGGGCGACGAAGTCCTCGCGCGGGTCGTACGGCTCGTCCTCGTCGTCCACCTCCCCCAGGTCGAGCGCGTCGACCACGGCGGTGAGGGCGTCCTCGTCGTCGAGGTACTGGTAAAGGTCGTAGTCACGCCAGATCTCCAGCACCTTCTCGCACTTGAACATGCTCAGGCCCGTCTGTTTCGACAGGGTCGGTCGTCCGGTCTCGGGGTTGTCCTGAAGCACGGCGATGACACGCTCGATGGTGTCGAGGTCGAACCAGGTGAAACGGGTGTAGTCGATCTTCACGGGGCTCCTTAGCCGAACACCCACGAGAGGTCTTCCTCGTCGGGGTCCTTGCTGTACTCGATCGGGGTGGGGCCGACATACTCCTCGTCGTCCTCCTCGAACGCGCCCTTGAGCATGATGCCCGGGTTGTCGCGCACGAAGTCGACGCAGTTGAAGACCGCGCCGGCCAGCGAATCCGTAACGTCTTTCGATTTTCCTGGAGGGTGATCGACCTTCTGCTTGTCGACCAGCATCTCCAGCGATTGCGCTTCCCGCGTGATCCACGGGTACTCGTAGATGTCGAGGCGGTCTTCGAAGAGCGCCTCCTTGAGGGCGTTGTACGGCTCAAGGGTGCGATCGACGGAGAGGTTGTCGGACTCCACGCCGAGCTGCACGAGCGCCTGGATGGACTCGGCGGACTGGAACTGGTCGTAGGTGACCTTGGTGACGTAGAACCCCCACGTGACCAGGTCGAGGACGATCTTTCGGACGCGGGAGATCGGGATCTCCGAGGATTGCGACGGCACGATCCGGAGGGTCAGGACCGTCGTCATCTTCGGTTCGTAGACGTAGATGGTGCTGAACTGGACCTCGCCGCTGATCTCGTTGATCGTCGGCGTGTCGATCGCGCGCTCTTCGATCCCGTCGAGGCGGACGATGCTGATCGCCGCGGAGTCGCCGGTGAGCGCCAGGTCGACATGCGCGAAGTGGTGCCGACCGCGCTTGTCGAAGTCCAGCCGGTTCTCGAACCAGGTGGAGTCGTCGAGCAGCGTGGTGGTCTCCTGCGACCAGGGGTGAAGCAGGCCGCGGGCCTTGGCGCGCTGGTACGAGCGCGTGAAGATGGTCATGTCCCGGAAGAACGGGTAGGCGGAGAGCGTGGCGAAGCCCGCCACGTCGCGGATCGCCATGTCGACGTCGCGTTCGAAGTCCACCCGGAAGTCGTTGGGGACCTTGACGACCTTGACGCCCGCTTCCTTCAGGGCGTCCACGTCGTCGAGCTTCTCGTCATACTCCGTCTCGTCCGGCGCGCGGATGATGCGCGGCCGGTGCCCGGCGTCGCCGATCGAGACCCGAAAATACTGGCTGGGATCCTGGTCGAAGCCGTCGTAGCGGGGCTTCGTCTCCCACTGGCTGTAGCGGCGGTAGAACACGTTCTCGTCGTTCTTCTGCGCGGTCTCCCAACGCCACTTGGTGAAGTCGTCGGGGTACATCGACGACGAGACGTTCAGCATGATGCCGGGGTGCTGCGTCCCGAAGCGCGACTTGATGCGCCGGATGATCGCGTTCCACAGCACCTTGGCGAGGTCGAAGTCCTCGTTGACGGAGCCAGCCCGTTCGGACTGGCCCTTGAAGAGGAAGTTCGCCTCGTCGAGCACCGCGCCGTAGAGGTTCTGGCCGATCACGGAGCCTTGCGTGCTGGCGGCGGGCATGACGCGCACCCGGTGGGGAAAGACGATCTCCCGCTCCAAGTGCTTCTCGGGCGGGAAGTGCTTCTGGAAATACTTGCTGCGCCGCACGAAGCCGGCGACGTATTCGAAGACGACCTCCTTGGCGACCTTCTCCTTCGTGGCGATGTTGGCGAGCACGATCTGCGAGTTCGACGCCAGCCCGAACGCCATCTGCGGGTTCTGGTAGCAACTGATCTCGTAGAGCATGCGGGTGATCGCGAGGCCACTGAAGAAGCTCTTGCCCCAACCGATGCTGCCTTCGATCACCGCTTCGCGGTAGTTGCCTTCGAACAGCTCGATCAGGTCCTCAGCGAGGCGGGGGTAGATCTCGCCGCGGAGGTTCATGTACTCCGCGCCGTAGAGCCACTCCTCCATCCCGACCGGCTTCCAGCGCCACAGCTCGCCGTACCACTTCGGCAGGTACTCCTGGACGAGGTCGTCGAGCGACAGTTCCTCCAGCGCGGCGCGGACGACCTGCGCCTCGTCGGCGGAGAAGAGGCTTTCCTTCTCCGCCTGTTGGAGGATCTGCGCGATGATCTTCTCTTTGTCCAGGGTTCGGCTCACGCGGCTCGGGCATCCTCCCGGCGGGCGTACGAGAAGCAGTTCACGATCGCGGGGCGGTAGGGAGGAGCGGATCGGACCTCTGCGTCGAACTCCTGGAGCGTGCCGAAGGTCAGTGGCTCCGGATCCGGCAGGTTGTCGAAGTAGATCTGGAAGTCGGGCTGGCTGACGACGCTGACTGAGATGCCGTCATCTACCGGCTCAAGATGCCGTGATGCGATAAGGAGGTCTGCGCGCACGTAGCGGAGGTCGAACAGGCCGTCCGCGGCGTCCAGTATCACGGCGTGGTCGAACGGCTCGACGGTGTAGTCGATCGGCGTCAACAGGTAGACGTCGGTCTCCCCCACCCGCTCGACCCCGATATCGAGGCTGGCGGGAAGGAAGGTTTGCAGCAAGCCACCACTGAAGCGCCACACCGGGGTGCGCACGAGCGTCTCGTACAGGCCGTCGTAGGTCTCCAGCGTGGTGACCTCCGGCGGGATCGTCAGGACGAACTCGTCAGTTGCTCTCGGGATCTTCATGCGTTACAACCTCCACGTCGATAGGATCTTCCTGCTCGTCACTCTCGTCGATCAGGCCTTTCAGGGCCTTCCCCAACTTCATGCGCATGGCGGGTGTCATCCCGCCCTGCGGCGCGTCGCTGCTCTCCCCGGGGCGCACCCCGAGCTCCTGCTCCATCTCGTGCATGTCGCGAAGCATCCGCCTCGCGGTCTCCATCTCGTGCGTCAGGCTGCCCGACATGCCGGACTTGTCGGTGTCGTTGCCGATCCGGTCGCGCCTCGTCATCTCGTACTCGTGGTAGAGCTCGATGCGGCCCATCTGGAGCTGAAGCAACTCGCGCATGATGTGGTACGTGCTCTTGTTGTTCTTCTGCTTCGCCAGCGTCTTGCGCATCGCCGAGCGGTCTTCGGTCGAGAGCGCCAGCCGCTCCTCGATCGGCACCTCGGTCACGAACAGTTCCCGGATCGAGCGCGCCAGGTCGTCGACGCTCGACTCGGGGAACTCCATCAGGTCGTGCTGAAGCCACTCCGCAATCGCCTGGGGAGTCTCGCCTTCGCGATACTTGTCCAGGATGCGGTCCTTGGCGGGGTGTGTTTGGAGCCGCCTCGCGGCGGAGCTCAACACGAGCTCGGACATAGGATGGCCGGTCTACACCGGCGGGTGGTGCTAGGAGCGAAGTTGCGCGTTGATCCAGGCGAGGTTGACGTCGATCTCGGTCAGTCGCTCTTGACGCCTGGTGAAGTCGACGGCGTCGCCGTAGGTGAGGCCGAGCGTCACCTGAAGGGCACGAAGTCCTTCCCTCTCGGCTCGGAGTCTGTTTCGGGACTGTTTCAGATACCGCCGATCGGTGTTCATGTAGGCAAGTATAGCAGTTAGATATGCCTGCGTGTTGTCCTGGACGGGAAAGGCCCCGACTCGGAAGCCGGGGCCGCGGTGCTCAGCCCGGGTCGGCCGGGCCTTCGAGGTATTCCCACTCCACGTCGGTACAGGCGTCCCGGATGGCGTCCCGAACGCCGCCCAGCATGTACGCGGTCCAGTGCTCGAGTGCTTGGGCCTGCGTGTAGGCGTCGCGGGAGTTCAGCGAGAGGCTGCGCGCAAGGTCGTAGACGGGTCCGGCCGGGGGCATGCCGCCATCCCTCAAGTCGAGGAGCATCTGGACGGCATCGCTATGCACGCGGTGGCAGAGCTTGGTGTGACTCCGGGCCAACGACAGTGCCGCCTGCCATGCCTGGAGGTTCCGGTGCGCGTCGTCGAGGAACATCATCCGCTCGGTCTCGCGGTCTAGGTCCAAAAGGTCGGTCATTCGTTCACCTGCGCTACCAGCACGTCGGCCCACTCCAGGGCCTCCCGCGCGAGGGCGTCCTTCTGTGACCGCGTCACGTCCCCGCTGGCGACCATGCCGCCCAGGATCAGCGCCGCGGCGCGGAGCCGCTCTTCCCTGCTTACAAGGCCCGGACGCTCGTAACCCTTCGTCGCGGATGGACCGATTCTACGCGGCGGCATCAGGGGTACTCCCGAAGTTCCATGTAGGGCCCCAGGAAGTGGCCCACGTCTTGCGAAGTTCGGCGCGGCTGAACGGCCCATTCTCCCGGCGCCCGGAGGGCGCGCTGATCGTGTACGTGCTTTCACCCCTCATGAAACATCTCCTCCTCTCGCTCAAGGAGTTCCATCTCGGCGTCGATCTCGTCCTGCCACCGTTCGTCGGCCATCGCCTCGCGCTCGATCTGCATATGGATCTGGGTGAGATCCTCGATCTGCTGCGCCGACATGCCAGTCAAGGTGTAGGAGGCCCGGACGATGTGATCGGCACGGCGCCGGACCTCGGCCACCTCGGCCTCGCGCTCCTGCTCTTCCATCACGTACCAGGGCTCTCGTGGGTCGATCATTCGAACATCGCCTCCAGTTCCTCTTGTGTCTCTTCGGAAAGCCGGCGCCACTTGGCGTCCCGCTCCTCCTCGAGCGACTGGAGCCGACTCTGGCCGACCCCGTTGCGCTCGACGGACTTCTTCGCCTGGTAGATCTCCTCGTTGATCTCCACGATCTGGTCGATCAACATGTACTCCTGCCTCGTCATCGCGGCCCCAGGGCTGCGCTGGCGCTATACATCCTTCACCTCGGCAGCGAGAATGAACTGCACATCGAAAGATTGACACTCAAATACATGTGGTCTATCATTAGATGCGCAAGTGAAGACTCTATGCACATGAGGTGATAGGCAATGAATGTAAAAGACACGGCCAGGCAGCAATACGTGAGGATCGCAGATCGTGCTGCGCAGCAGCTCGAGTCCATGCAGAAGCCGTCCGACGGTTGGCTTGTCACGCTGCGAAAAGCGCTTGGCATGTCCGGAGCCGAGGTCGCCGCCCGCATGGACGTCAGCCGCAACGCGGTCCGCCAGGGTCAGGTGCCAGATCTTGCGCTGGGTCTCGTCCTTCGCCCGGGCGATCAGGCTGGCCCGGTGCCTGTAGAGCGACTCCGCCGTCAAGAGGCCGCCCCCTCGTTCACCAACATGCCTTCGACGTCGTCGTCCTGGCGCTCGCTCAGTCGCCGGCCGACGTCGTCGTCCTGGCGTGCGCGGTCGAGCCAGTCGAGGTGTTCCGTCGGATCCCAGTGCTTCATTCCCATCTCCTTCCCATCTGTGTGTCAGAGGTTTCGGGGCTGTCGCAGCCGATTCTATCGCAACAGTTCATCTGTCGTCAAGGGTCTCCGGGCGTCACCAGGTGCCCGACTTGATTAGAGTGTAGCCATAAGGTACCGGGGGGTCCCGCACATAAAATGGGTCTGTCACAGATCTACACCCCCGGGGTCGGGACAAAAGTCCCAAGCCGGGTAACCCCTAACATACCCTCGACCGAACGTCAAGGGATATGGTCAAGGTGTGAGCTAGCTCACAGGTGCTTCAATGCTATTGACTCGTCGGCGCCGCGCTGGTATTCTTCCCCTAGGTCGACGGGGGTACGCCCCGCGCCGGAATGGAGTACATCATGAATAACCGGATCAGAACTCATCGCCCCGCGTTCACTGCCGCCCGTCTCCTGACGGAAAGCGCGTCCGTTACCATCCGGGCGCACCAGCGCCGCGCGCTCGGCGTCATTCTTCGCGCCGATACACACTTTCGCGCCGCGCGGATTCTCTACACGACAGCGGACGGGCGGACGGAACGCTACACGATGATGTACCCAGATACGTTCTTCTCCCGCGCCGGGGCACTGCTGGTACGCGGGCCGGTCGCCGAACGCGACGGCGAAGTGCGCGCGCTCCGAGTCGACCGTATCGTTATGGCGCACGCTGACCGTACGCTCTGATATCGCCTCTTTGGCGCACCGTTCCAACGGTGCGCCCCGTTCTACCCTCGGAGGACCTAACATGATCGGATTCATCGTAGACATCATTCGCTCGAACGCGCGCCCCGCGCGCCGCGCCCGTGCTACCGCGCGCTCCATGCGCACCGTTAGGACGGCGTGCGCCCGTGCGCAAACCGTCGCCGAGTTGGCCGCTGTATCATGGTCGACGCGGACACGCTACGGCGCGAAGCATCCGGCCGCGCGGTATGCGGAACGCTACACGGCCGCGGCGCGGTACTACGGATGGTTTGGCGCGAGTGGGATCCGTCGCCCCGGTCGCCCCGGTGGTCGACGCTCGGACGGCGCGGTACCTGGCATGCGCTAGCGCGCCCCCGCGCCCCCGGTGATCCATCGCCCCCGCCCCGCGCGGGGGTGTTTCCGTGGTACCTAGATCCGCGCCGCGCGCCCGGCCCAGGCCGGTGCATCGAGGTCGCGCCGGTCGGTCGGGACCGTGGCACCGTGCGCCGGTCCGGACGCCGTGACGTCGCCCCTAGCAGCCGGTCGGTCGGGACCGCGCCGCGCGCCCGGCCCAGGCCGGTGCGTCGAGGTCGCCGGCGCGACGCCGTGATCCCCGCCGGATAGCGCCGCCGGTACGGTCGCGCCCGTATGCGCGAATACGGTCCTAGGATGCTAGGGGCGCGGATGCGGTCCTAGGATGCTAGGGGCGCAAAGGAACGCCCCCGGGCGTGATCCCCGGGGGCGTATCGGCGCTGCTCGAACGTTCTACTCTGGCCCGAAATACCCCGGGTCGCACGCGGTGTACGCGTCATCGGCGACGCGGTCTAGGTGCTCGATTGCCTCGGTGTACATATCGTCGCGGTCGCGGTGCGCGCAGTCGACGGTGCCGTCGGTCGCGCCGCACTCGCATATGCCGCGGTATCCGAACACTTCGGCGACCCTGACAAGGTCCAACGTCCACCCGAGACGGAACGTGCGCGTGCCGTCGACGGTGCGCAGGATGTACGCGCATGCGCCGTCGGTACAGTGGTCGATAGCGATACGCGTCTCGTCGCCGATGACGTCACCGCAATGCGCGCAGTAGAGCGGGTCCTCCTCGGGCGCGAATACGGCGACCACGTCATCGCCCCAGGTGCTGACGCAACGACCACACACGGCGTCGCCGTCGCGCATGATGTATGCGAGAACGTAGCCGAAATTAGTGTAATCGTACCGCGTCGTTCCATCGTCGCGGATGCCGGTACAGTGCGGTCGCGCCGCTTCGCTCGGCACCGGGTCGCCATTCGGCAGGGTTTCGGCACCGCTTCGGATGTACGCGTCGACTTGCAGGTGATCCATCATCATGGTTTCGTTCCCTTCGAGTAGGGTCCGGAGCGTATCCCCTGACCTATCCCTAGCCTATAGGAACGTCTACACAAAGTCAACAGGTTTCGGCCGTGTGAGCTACCTCACACGCCGTCGACGGGAACGGCGACACCTGTGTCGGTGATCGGTACCCGAGAGCTTCGGTCGAGGTTACCCCGGCCTGCGCCCGGGGTATGCGCCCGGATATGTATAGCCGGCCGTATAGGGGCATGCGCAGTCCTATGCGGGTATGCAGTGGTAGATTCATTCGACTTCGTTGTTTTGCGTATACGCCTATGCGCAGTCCTATGCGGCTGCGCAGTCCTAGGTTTAGGCCGTCCTAGATCTCGGCCTTCGGCCTCGAGGAAAGCCCGTAGCACACTCCGCTCAGATAGTCAAGTATCCGGGCACGCGGTCCTAGATCCTAGGCCGGGACTTGACATCCCGGCCCAGGTGTGCTAGTCACTATTCCAGGACAGCCTCCTGGACTTCGGCCCAGTCGACGTTGTCGAGGTCGATCTCGTCAGGATTGCCGATTCCGTCCAGGAGACCGCGCGCCCGGGTCTCGAAGCGGAACGTGTTCAGGTGCGCGACGCGGCGCATCGCCCGGTACAGCTGCTCCTCGTTGGTCAGCCACAGGTGCGCCGCCCAGGTGTCGCGGTTCGTCCAGCCGTTGTAGGTGTCGTTCGTCATGGTTTCGATCCTCTCGAGGTCGGGCTTCTCCCTTGATCTGGTTAGAGTGTAGCAGTTGGGCGGGGGAGGATGTCGAGTCCTCCCCCGCTCGGTTCAGATCAGGTCCAGCACCTCGTCTCCCGCACCTGCGCCTTCTAGCGCTTCCTGCGCCGCCTCTCGGGCGTCTGCGCCGCCCTCGAATAGGTCCATGTAGGCGATGTCGGGGAGGTCGCGATGATCGACTCCGATTTGCCCGAGGATCTGATCGACTTCCTGCATCCAGCTCGTGAAGTTTGCCACGGTTTCGATCCCTTCCGATCGGGAGGGTATCTCCTCGATCTGATTAGAGTGTAGCATGGGCGGGGGAGGATGTCAAGTCCTCCCCCTCGGGTTCAGCCGTTCAGGATTCGGTCGCTTTGGACGTTCCGAAGGACCCAACGGTCGTGCCGCGCGCCGGCGTCCTCGGGGTGCTCGCGGCAGGCCTTGTCCGCGGCTTCGACAGCGGCTTCGAGGTCGGGCGTGCTCATGCGCTTGGCTTCCTCGTGACTCATGGTTTAGATCCTCTCTGATCTCGGGCTTCTCCCTTGATCTGATTAGAGTGTAGCATGGACGGGGGAGGGTGTCAACCCTCCCCCGCAGGTTCTACCAGATGCTCGGCGCTTCGATGTTGGCCCAGTCGCTCGGGCGCGTGGTATCGACCAGCGCCGCGTCCATCCTCAGATCGTCGATCAGGAAGTCGACCGCGCGATACGCTTCGGCGCAGGCATCGTCGACGCCGGGACGGTGGAAGATGCTCAGGTCCTCTCGCAGGGTTTCGGCCACGTTCACCGCGTCCTCGGCATGCTCGGCGTCCAGCAGGTCGCGCAGGTCGGCGAAGTTCGGCTGGACCATCGCGCCGAGGTCGTCGTCGACGTCCTGGAGGATGGTAACGAGGATTCGGCGAATGGCGATTCGGTTGCGCATGGTCTGTCCTCTCCGATCTCGGGCGTATTCCCTTGATCTGATTAGAGTGTAGCATCTGGGGGAGGACCTGTCAAGTCCTCCCCCGCCGGTTCGGTCAGATCACGTGCGCCGTGGCTTCGACCTCGCTAAACTCGGCGCTTCTACGCAGGTAGCCGAGGACCGCGTTGGCGACGTTCGTCCGGGGGAGCGTAGCGACGAGGTCGGTCCAGAGGTCACGCAAGGTCTGAGCGGCTTGTGCGGCGTCAGGGGAGCGATCGTCGACGGACCAGACCAGGCGCGTCGCGAGCATCAGCGCGGGTCGCTCGTCGCTAACGTTGGTCTCGATCTCGGCGACCAGCATCTCTCTGATCTTGTCTTGGTTGGCTTCGGTCATGGTCTGTCCTCTCTGATCCCTTCCTGGGATCTGATTAGAGTGTAGCAAAGGTGGGGAGCCCTGTCAAGGACTCCCCGCCGGGTCAGACCAGGTCCGGACGTCCGGCCTTCTGGACCGCTAAGCGCACGCCGGAATCGAACGCGCTCTCGTACGCTTCCCAGCCGTCCTCGGCGCCTCCCTCGTGCAGCTCCTCGCGGGCATTGATCCCAGCCGCGTAGAACTCGAACGGCGAGTATTGACGGAAGTGCACCTGAGACTCGCTCAGTCCGTCGCCAAAGGACTCGGAATCGATGTCGGGCACCTCGGCGAGGATGTTCGAGGCGATGTCTTCGCCGTGCACTCTCGCGATGTCGGTGATCTGATGGATGGTCATAGGCTCGGTCATGGTCTGTCCTCCCTGATCCCTTCCTGGGATCTGATTAGAGTGTGCCATAGATCCCAGAGTATGTCAACGGGTTTCGTGCGATGTCGGATCCTTCACAGGCCGGCGATCTGGCCGTGCACCTGGCGCCGCTCAGCGCCGGCCGTGGACCGCTCGAGGAGCTCTCCCCCGCGCCCGTGGCCGCGAGGAGTTACGGGCACGCAGTCCTAGGCGGGCACGCAGTCCTAGGCGCGTGGTCCTAGGC
>Ga0306867_1000284_pt1 | contig 30505 bp, 34 predicted proteins | sample AntRauTorckE6831_FD_190432 | JGI IMG/M metagenome (GOLD analysis project Ga0306867, IMG submission 190432) | Saline lake microbial communities from Rauer Islands, Antarctica - Metagenome Torckler E6 #831 (v2) (version 2) | ecosystem: Environmental > Aquatic > Non-marine Saline and Alkaline >...
AGAAAAGAAGAATCTGTTGCAATGTTTAATACTTGATACAAGCTCGCTATATAAACTTGAACTGCTTGTGTTAGTGATTAGTGATAATTCAGTGTTTTCTAAATGTGTCACCATAATCCCACCCTAAATTCTTAAGTTGCTTTTAATGCATCAATAATTGAAATATCCGCTGGAGCCCAGTCAAGCTTTTGAAGTTGGTCTTTTTGTAACCACTTATCTTCAGTATGTTCGCTTAATGTGAGATGACCGCTTACAACAGTTGCGTTATACGCATGCATGGTTAAATGAAAGCTGTTGTATTGATGTTTCACGGTAATGACATGGTCATGAACGACAATATCTGCGGAAAGTTCCTCTTTGATTTCTCTTTTTAAAGCTTCTTCAGGGGTTTCACCCGCTTCAATTTTTCCCCCAGGGAATTCCCATTTTTTGGCAATTTCGCCTTCATCTTTTCTCCTAGCGCAATAAAACTCGTTCTTTTCATTGGTAATGATGGCGGCTACAACTTCTATCTTTTTCACTTAGAACCCTCGTTTCAATGTTTTTACTTAAGATCATTCTATCATATCCGCCATAACTTTGTTAGATCCAAATGGTTTAACAAGTTCTTGCGTTTGTTAGAGACGTAAAAAAGCATAGAAGAAATGACCATTAACCCATATTGAAATGTATGAATACCATTTCATATTAAAGAGTTTCAAACTTTTTCATTTTAATAAAATGTATTTTATAATGACACATAATACGTCAATAGGTCTTCGTTACGGGGTTATATTACAATGTATGAAAATTGAATTGAAATTGTTTATTGAAAAAGTGTTAAAATGTTTGACAAAGTTTGACATACTTGGTATAAATAAGTTAGTAAGCGGTTACGGAGGGATACCATGCAGAAAAGTAAAAGACTTGAAACCATCAAACAATATATCAAAACGCATAAAGACGTAAAAATCAGTGAACTTACCCCGCTCCTTGACGCCAGTGAATCCACAATCAGAAGAGACATCAAGGATTTGGCCGATGAAGGCATTGTTAAAGAGCTTTATGGAAGTGTCGTACTTCTTGAGAAGAATCAACCTGATACCTATTTGGATCAACGCATCGATACGAAGACCAAGGAAAAGAAACATATTGGCAAAGAAGCGGCGTCCAAAATAGAAGATGGTGACTTTATCTACATTGACGCGGGATCTACGACGTATTATATGGTTCGTTTTATAACTGCGAAAAACATTACGGTTGTCACAAACGGACACAACATAGCCGATGCACTCCTTGAGTACAATATTCCCTGCATTACGCTAGGCGGAGAACTTAAACCACTTACCAAAGCAGTTGTAGGAGAACTTGCTGTCGATTTCATCAAACACTACAATTTCGATATCGCCTTCATGGGCGCCAACGGGATATCGAGTGAAGGGTACTCCACGCCTGATATCAAAGAAGGAACCCTTAAAAAAGAAGTAATCAACCACGCAAGAAAAAGCTATGTATTAAGCGATCAATCGAAAAAGAATGTGACCACAGCCTATATCTTCGCAAGACTCGAATCATGTGAACTCATCACTACTTAATGAAAGGAGAAAGCCATGATTTATACATGCACTTTGAACCCGGCGATTGACTACAGAATGGTCCTCGACACGTTCAAGGAAGGTTCCTTGAATCGTGCAACGTCAACTTCGCTTTTTCCAGGTGGAAAAGGCATCAATGTATCCATCGTACTCAAAGCCCTTGGAAAGAAGAGTCGAATACTCGGCTTCGAAGGTGGCTTTACTGGGAGTCATCTTAAGCACATGTTAAGTGAATCATTTGGACTTGATCCCTGGTTCACCCATATAAAAGACCGTACCAGAATCAACCTCAAGCTTTCTTTAAAATCCGGTGAAACGGAGATTAACGCACCGGCGCCGTCTGTATCAAGGGAAGAGTATGAAACGTTCATGAGCGAGGTCAAAAACATTGAAAAAGGTGATGTGTTGGTCCTTGCGGGCAGTGACATCGACAATAGATTCAATACGTACGAAACACTGGCCAAACACTGTTTTGACAATAATATTCCCTTTGTGATCGACAGTGAAAAAGACAACGTCACGAAAGTCCTCAAGTACGAGCCCTTGCTTTTAAAGCCCAACCTCTATGAACTAGAAACTATATTCAACAGAAAGCTCGATGACGAAAAAGCCATTGTAAAGGCTGCCTACCACCTGATAGAAGAAGGTGCGAAACATATCATCATCTCTCTAGGAAGCGATGGGGCTTACTTCGTCACCAAATACGGTGTCTATAAGGCAGCGCCTGTAAAAGGCGAGGTCAAAAACACCGTTGGTGCTGGAGACAGTATGGTCGCGGGTTTTCTTGAGAGTTATATGGAAGACGAAAATCCCTACAAGGCATTTAAAAGAGCGGTTGCGGCAGCGGGCGCAACGGTTGTTACAGAAAGACTCGCAGAAAAAAATACGATTGACGCTTTAGAAGCTTCAATCGAGATAGAAGAGGTACCCTTATGAAAATAGCAGAACTCATCAACAAGGACTTGATCACCTTATCGTTGAAAAGCACCAATAAGAAAGACGTTATCAGAGAACTTGCAGAGTATTTGAAAATCGCCGATAAAATAAATGACTTTGACGCGTACGTGAAAGCAATAGAAGAAAGAGAAGCTCAAGGCTCTACAGGCGTAGGCTATGGTGTCGCGATTCCACACGCCAAAACCGAAAGTGTCAAGACGCCAGCGCTCGTATTCGGTAAAACAGACACACCCATCAACTATGAATCATCGGATAATGATGACGCCGATCTCTTCTTCATGATCGCAGCGCCAAAAGGTGGCGAGAATCTCCATCTTCAAACGCTTGCCAAGTTATCAAGAAAACTGATTCATGAAGAATTCAGAGACGCTCTTAGAGACGCAAAAACAAAAGAAGACATACTCACCATTCTAAATAAGATTGACGGGAAGGAGGAATCATAATGAAAATTGTTGCGACTACCTCATGTCCTACAGGCATCGCCCATACCTACATGGCCGCTGAAAACTTAGAAAAAGCAGCCAAGAAACTGGGGGTTGAAATCAAAGTTGAAACCCAGGGATCCATCGGTACTGAAAATGCCCTTACTAAAAAAGATATCAAAAATGCGGATGCAGTCATCGTAGCTGCGGACGCCCGTGTTGAAATGGCACGCTTCGATGGCAAACCGCTAAAAGAAGTCAGTGTATCAAAAGCCATTAAAAATGCAGAAACCTACATCCAGGAAGCCATTGACGGATCGTTTGAAAACTACAAAGCAAAGTAAGCACTTGATTGTAAGAACAATTAACTAAAAAATAGAGGAGGCACCATCCATGAAAAACAACAACATTTACAAACATCTCATGAGCGGCGTATCACAAATGATTCCGTTTGTTGTCGCCGGGGGTATCATGATTGCCCTATCGTTCCTCGTTGACGTCGGAAACGCCGGCGCAAGCGATTACGGTTCAGGGAATGAAATCGCGGCGTGGTTCGGTGAAGTCGGCGGCATCGCATTCGGCTTTATGCTACCGATTCTCGCTGGGTACATCGCGTATTCCATTGCTGACAGACCGGGCTTCGTACCAGGGTTTGTAGGCGGAGCACTTGCTTCACAAGGCGGGAGCGGATTCCTGGGCGCCATCTTGATCGGGTTCATCGCCGGGTATATCGTATACGGCCTCAAGAAACTCTTTAAAAACGTACCAAGAAGCATGTCTGGTATTCTACCAGTCCTTGTCTTCCCACTCTTCGGTGCGATTTTAGCAGCGCTTGCAATGATACCTATTGATCTTGTCATCGAGCCTGTGCAAAGCGGACTTGAAAGCTTCTTGACTGGGCTTGAAGGCTCATCCGCACTTGTTTTGGGTCTTGTTGCCGGTGGCATGATGGCCGTTGATATGGGCGGTCCGGTAAACAAAGCCGCGTACGTAGTAGCCATCGGGACCATCACAGCAGGTACGTCAACCGTACTTATGGCGGCAGTCATCGCAGGCGGCATGGTGCCACCACTAGGTATTGCGCTTGCAACAGTGCTTTTCAAAAGCAAATTCACAGAGCAGCAACTTGAAGCCGGGAAAACCAACTGGGTCATGGGACTGTCCTTCATTACCGAAGGCGCCATTCCATTCGCCTCGGCGAATCCAAAAGCGGTTATTCCTTCAATCATTGCAGGGAGCGCCCTTGCGGGTGGACTCGTAGGACTCTTCGGAGCCGCGTCACCAGCACCACATGGCGGCATCTTCGTAGTTCCAATCATGGACAACTGGTTCTTATTCCTAGTCGCCCTTGCTGCAGGAACCGTACTCACTACATTCTTGTTGAAAGTACTTCTTCCAGATATCGAAAAAGAAGAAGCAACCGCATAACAAACATTCTCCGGATGGCCGTTGGTCATCCGGATTTTTTTACCAAAGAGAGACTATTCTACGTATTATAGAGTGAGTAGAGTTCAATTCTACTGGACAAATTACAATTAAACAGTATAATTTTTCGTGCGTATAAAGAAAGCTCAATTCTTGCTATAATGTAACCATCAAATCAAAGGTGGTGAATCGATGAGTTCTTCTTACTTCTCGCTAATCGATTTTATCGATCAATTTCATTCAGAAGATGATTGTCGGGATCACTTATTTCTGGTAAAAAATGGTGATTTCCCTTAGTGTGTGAAGTGTCAATCAAAGCGTGTTAAGCGTATCACGACTAGAGGATATGGATATTATTGTTTAGCCTGTGGTCATCAATTTTCAGTAACCAAAGAACCCATTTTTGAAAACACGAAGATCCCTTTAAGAAAATGGTTTTTAGCGATTTACTTGATGACTGCTGATAAGCGTGGAATCAGTGCTTTGGACCTTTCTAGAAAGGTGAGCATCACACATCCAACAGCGATGGTGCTACTTAAAACACTTCGTCATTTAATGATTAACGATAAACAAAAATTCATACTAGAAGGTGCAGTTGAAATCGATGAATTTTTTGTCGGTTCAAGCGGTGGAACAGCAGGTAGATCCACTAGTAAAGCCAAAATATTAATTGCGTTATCCTTTGACATACCCAATACTTACACCTTAGATGAAGGAGAAAACGAAGATTTTGACCCCGAAGATGAACGTTATGCAATGTATTTAAAGAGGGTTCATGTGGATAATTTAACGAGTGAAACGATTAATCGCTTTGTGTCTGAAAATATTCATGATGAGGCTATCATTATCACAGATAGTTATAGAGGATACAATAAAATAGTTGATTTAGATTTTGAACATGTAAGACAAGCCTATGATCCTAACAACCAGACGTATCATACGCTACATATGATTATTAGTAACTTTAAATCGTTTGTTTTAGGAACTTATCATGGTGGATTTCAAAGAGACCAATTACAAAATTATCTTGACGAGTTTACCTTTAGATTTAACCATCGAAAAGAAAGAAAATTGTTGTTTGATATACTGCTTGAATTAAGTGTTTTTAAAAAGTCAAACGATTCACGTTTGTGAAAGTGAAAATTGAGCTTTCTTTATACGCACGTAATTTTTTAATGTAGCGAACACCCAAATGATGACTAGGAGTGAAGACAAGATTCCCATTCATACGATTATTCGCAATAGAAGAAAAATAAAAGGTTATACGCAAAAAGCCCTTGCGGAAGCACTCAATGTCAGCGACAAGACCGTCAGTAAATGGGAAACGGGCAGAGGCGAACCTGACGTCACCATGGTAAAAAGACTTTCCATGGTCCTTGATATTCCCATTGAAGCGTTTTTTTCAAGAAAGCATGCCAGAGGATTCTTTTCAGCATTACAATGAGGACCATCAAGGTGATATCCATCAAAATCACCGGGACATTAATCAAGGCGTTCCTGGTCAGGAATTCATTCGAATGAGGGCCTTTAGACACTATTTCATAGTAGTGTCGCTTTTGTTGATTCCTCCGATATATTTTGAAGTGGTCGTGCAACTGTTTTCAAGGATCGGCTTTTTTATATATCGTCATATGCCTTCGTTCATGATTGTACTTATAATGGGGGTTATAGAGCTCTTGTTGTTGAGCAGTATCACTTTGATGGTGGTTGGCCTTATGACCTACTGGAAAAAAATCCTGAAAGGGTGTCGAAACAGGCCTACCTTTATACGGCGCTTTAGTTGCTTTTCTTAATCATTTTTTAGACAGCCTGATTACACCCATGATCTGGACATTCCATTTACTTGGCTTTAATTCCAGAATTTTCCCCAGTGCTCTTTGGAGCTTGAGCGGCCTCATTATACTTCAGGGTCTTGGGCTTGCATTGCTTCCCATATTCAAGGTTAAAATTAAACGTGACATGGCGTCCCTTGTTTTACTTGGTTTTACAGGTGTTTTTCTGATTGGAGTATTGGCCATGTTATTCTTTCTCAAAACGCCCTTCTATCCTCACGGAGATTTCCTTATGAAGCTTAATTATCGTTTAAGTCCCTTGAACCGAATCGGCCCCTTGTCCATAGCCTTCCTTATTCTGAGTTTCAATGTGCTTCTCAGGGTTTTGTCACTGAGAGTGGATAAGAAGCCGTCCTTTGAGGAATCACGATGATTTGGGTTATTCACTGGTCAATTGAACGATACTTTCTTTGAAGGTATCGTTTTTATATTGCGATTGATGGCGTTTGTGAGTCGTTTTTGATACAATGGAGCCATAAGGAAGTCAAGTGAGAAAGAGAAGACGATGAGTGTATGGAAATAAAAAGAATAAACACATTTGATGTAGACATTCTCAAAGATCTTTATCAAAAAAATCATTGGACCATGTATCTTAAGAACATGGAAGGATTCAAACGTATGTTTGAGAATTCCACCGCGGTCTATGGAGCCTATGAGTCGCATAAACTCGTCGGGCTAACCCGTGTTATTACTGATGATGTGCATATCCTTTATATTCAGGATGTACTCGTCGATCCCACTTACATGAAAAAAGGCATTGGCAGTGCCCTTCTTAAGACCGTGCTAAAGACCTTTGAACATGTCAGACAAAAAGTGCTTCTTACAGATGTAGATGCTCAGGGCGCTCACACCCTTTATGAACACAACGGCTTCAAAAGAACGAATCAAAAAGGATTGGTCTGTTACGTGAGATTTGACTGAACCAACAAATTTGTATTGAAAATGGGGGATTACCATGAAAAGAAAAACATTTTATATCATGATCGGCATTGGATTGTTCATTACCTTTTTATTCATCTTGCTTTCAAACGTCATGGATGTCGGCGCTAAAATCCGTAACATACATCCTTACGCCGAATACGGCTTTTACGGGGTATCCGTGATTTTATTTGTAGTCCTTGTATTGAACCCGCTTAGAATCATCATGTTCGCACCTACATTTAAAATCAACGCCTTAGAAGGCGATGATAAAAATATTCGTGTGTATAGACGTTCTGCCAAAATCATGATGAAAAGCAAACACATCAAAGAAGGAGAGCGTAACCGACTCAAAATGGCCCTTCATCATGACGAAGACCTTCCGGAGGCTTTAAAAGGCGTCTTCGAAGGCAGCATCAAGACCGATGTGGACAAAATCATCAAACAATACGCGAAAACATCGCTTGTGACGACGGCGATTTCACAAAACGGAAATCTCGATATGCTTGCGGTGATATTCACCAATTTTCGCATGATCAAGGCGATTGTCGAAAGAAGCGGTTTTAGACCAGGCTATGTGCGTCTTGCCAAACTCTCCATGAATGTCGCCGTCATTGCGATGGTCGCAGAAGGCCTTGAAGATGTAGACATCAACGAAGCCCTGCCCTCAAAAATCGGCGAAACAGTTAAAGACATTCCATTTGTGAGAACCATGACCAATTCTGTTTTCCAAGGGATTTCAAACGGCATGCTTACAGCGAGAATTGGCATTGTCACACGCCGGTACCTCTTTCAGGAGAACCAACTTAAAAATCCAAGAGAACTAAGACGCGCAGCGTTCAAGGAATCATTCGCACTCATGCCATCAATTGTCAGTGAAGGCTTGGCTAGTTTCCCTAAAAACATCATGACCTTCATGACTAAACCTTTTAGAACCAACCCATTCTCCAAGAAAGGACCTGAGACCCCATGAATGAAAAACAACTGATGCTTTATGCACGCCTCGTACTGCTTAGAGGCGTCGCTTTGAAAGAAAATGAAGAACTCGTCATCAACGCCCCCATCACGGCCCAAGATTTTGTCAGAAAGCTTACCGAAGAAGCCTACAAAACCTTTAAAAGCGGCACTGTGCATGTGAACTATCAAGATCCTTATTTATCACGAGCAGCCTACCATTACGCGAGTGAAGACGTGCTTAAGGATGTCCCTGATTACATCCTGCAAAGACTTAAGGAAACCACGAATAGAAAGGCAGCCTTCGTCAATATCGCTACGAGCTTCCCAGACCTCATGCAAGGCGTCGATCAAAGGCGGGCGACAATGGCTAGGAAAAGCATGGCTCCGAAAACCAGACCCTACCAGGACAAGATACTAAGAACCCTCAAATGGAGTGTTGTACCCTATCCTTCATTCGAATGGTCCAAAAAGGTGTATCCTGAATATGATGCAGGGGACGGCCTTATGCAATTCTTTGAAGATTTGATTGGAATTCTTCGTCTTGATGAAGACAATCCTCTTGATGCATTCACCAAGCACCTCAATGCTTTAGAGAAACGAAGAAGAACCCTCAACGAGATGCACTTTAAAAAACTCATCTACAAAGGCGGCGGGACAGACCTCAGTGTGGAACTGCCTGAGGCTCACAGATGGGTATCAGGGGCGCAAAAAAGAGGCAAGGATATATTCGTCCCAAACATACCAAGCGAAGAACTCTTCACAGTGCCCAAAAAGACCGGCGTCAACGGCACCTTGGTTGTAACCAAACCCATGAGCGTCAGAGGCACCATCATCAATCCTTTTACCCTCACATTCAAAGACGGAGAAGTAGACCACATAGAAAGTGACGATCGCTCAACCCTTGAAAAACTGTTCAAAGTCGATGAAGGAGCCAAGTATCTCGGTGAAGTCGCTTTGGTCGAAGAAACCTCCCCCGTCGCACGCACCAAAAGACTTTTCTATCAAACCTTGCTTGATGAAAACGCTAGTGCGCATTTCGCCTTTGGAAATGCCTACATGAACGCCGTTTTCAACAAGGAAAAAATCAAGGACGTCAAAACCCTCACTGAGAAACACGACCTCAACCGAAGTGCCCTGCACATCGATTTCATGGTCGGAAGTGTCAATCTTGAGATTACGGGTGTCAAAAAAAGCGGCGAAGAAGTGCCCATCATGCGTGAGGGTATGTTTACGGAATTCATTGAAAGCTAATCCATAAAAAAAACAGGCGGGTCTTAAAAAGACGCGCCTGTTTTATGTTTAAAAATCAACCAGCCCTTCGTCGATTACAAAGCGACATCGTAAACTACAAAAAGAAAGCGTAAAAGTATCTTTTCAAGCGTGGTAGTTCGCAGATTAGGTCTCGCTTACATATCTATAAAGCAAGTTGATTGTTGATTCTACGGCTTTGTAGTGGGTGCGTTCCATCCCGTGTGATGCATGCACGCCAGGGCCAATTAATGCGCCTTTGAAGTCGTTTCCACCACTCCTCGCAGCGGATACGTCACTGCCATACATCGGATAAATATCCACCGCATGGTTGATGGTGTGTTTGACGGCCAAATGCTTAAACAAACTGACAAGGTCGTAGTCGTAGGGCCCGCTTGAATCTTTCGCACAGATAGAGACATCCTCTTCACTACACGAGAGGTCTTCTCCGATGCACCCCATATCCACCGCAATCAGTTCATCGACTTCGGGAATGAACGCCGAGCCGTGACCGACTTCCTCGAAAGTGCTAATGATGAATTTCAGATTCGCATTTGGTTTCTTGTTTTCCTCTTGAAGTGCCTTAATTAGTCCAAAGACACTTGCGACATTGATTTTGTCGTCAAGAAACCTTGATTTGATGTAACCACTTTGTGTGATGGTGGTCTTAGGATCAAACACAATATAATCGCCTACCCCGATTCCAAGCGCTTCAACGTCTTGCTTACAGGTTACTTGTTCGTCAATACGCACATACATGTTTTCAGGATTTCTTTTTTTGTCTTTGGCATCTTTGTGGACATGCACGGCGGGCGACTCGCTTAAGAATGTACCACTGTAGCTTTTCCCCTCCCGCGTGAGAATCTGGCAGTACTCACCATCAAGCGTAGGCCAAAGCGGGCCTCCGATGGAGGTGAATTTGATTTGACCTTTTTCACCAATGCTCCTGACCATGCCACCCAAGGTATCGACATGGACAATCAAACCGACGGTTTTATCGCTCAGACCGGGCATGTCCACAATCAAGTTGCCTTTCTTGGTTTTTATGGATGTTAAATCAAGCGCATTGGCTTCTTGTTCAATGCGCTTGATCACTTCTTTTGTATAGCCGCTTGGTGAAGGGATATTCAATATTTCTTCACCAAGCGAGAGTACATAATCTTTATCTATATTCACAGTATCACCTCTAAGTAATTATAGCATACAAAGTCATTCTTAAAGAATTGAGTATTTGAGAACATGAATATTATACATTCTAAAAGTGTGTAAACACAAAGTTGAGCGAAAAAAACCATGAAAAAACCCGGCCTGACTCTAGTGAGTCGTTTGGACCGGGGAAAACGTTATAATTCTGGAGGATATCGGATTCGAACCGATGACCCCCTGATTAAGAGTCAGGTGCTCTACCAACTAAGCTAATCCTCCAACATTGACTATTATAGACTTATTAGTTCGTGAATTCAAATGAAGCGCTCGTGTGAATACCTGCCCACATCAAAGTGGTATGTTTTCTTATACTTGAAGTATAAAAACGGGCATTCTATTTCAGCATGTACCCATTCACTCAGTAATATATGAACATAAAAAAGCCCTTCAAAAAAATGAATTTTGAAGGGCTGCATGCATTAACGAGGGAACAGATCACCAGTTTGTTCTGTATCGATTTCTACACGTCGGGTTCTTTGTTTCATGAAAAGGGCTTGATAGTGTTTAGGATTATCCTTGATTTTCTTGAGCATGTTGGCAATATAATCTTCGAAGTCCGTAACACAGAAGTCTTTTTCGCAATCTTGTGTGTGTAGTGCAAAGATGTTGTCACCAGTAGTCGTAAGGTGGTTATTTTCGGTAAGCAAATCAAAATAAATGCGTTCGTTGATCTGCGGGACAAACCGTGTTTCTAATCTTTCGGGGTAGCGTTTTTTGATGAGTGTACTGCCTTCTTTTTCATAACGGAAATTAACGATTGTGAAATGCTTTTTATTAAGTAACTTTCTTAGGTGCTCGGGCAAGGTGTCTTTTTTGAGGTGTATAATTGAGTGATAATCAACACACATGTTTTCAATGGTATCGTCTTGAAGTTTTTCTATAACTTTTCTGGCTTTTTGCCACTGATTGAGTGTGAACGTTTGATAAATTTCAGTGTTTTTATCGAATTTATTCACTTCAAGTTTACCGTCTTTGTCAAACTCAATTTTCTCAATGAGAATTTCTGCGTTAAGGGTGTAGCTTTTTCGATTTGTTTCATCAAATAATCTGCGGCCCTTTTTCTGTGCTTTGAATGAACGATCGAGCACACGCCCGTCTTCAAAAACCTCAAGTAGACTGAAGGTGTCTTCGTCAACATCGTATTGTTTCCACGTCATTGAATTCGAAAAAGCGCGGGTGGTGGGAAGAAGTTAGGTCAATATCTGGGGCGCTTCCTAAAAGCGTCGCTAGTGATAATCGGTGCGCACCGTGGTACTGCTATGATTGATCAGGCATCCCAGTGCACGCGTGCAAAAAGTGTTCAGATTATTTGTATCTTTAGACTCTTAGTCCTCTAAGAGTCGATGTTCAATATAGGCGTGATGCTCACTGAATTCTAAAAGAAGACGCCAAAGTATTAACGATTTATTATGCGAATTCGTAGCCTGAATTAAAGATATCAACTACGAGTCACAAACGTGGCGTAGTGCTTTATAATTTAGCTAAGTGCATCTTTGGATGCACTTTTTTGATGCGATATATTAACTAGAATTAGGGGTAGGTATCCTCTATGCATGTGATACAATGGATATATATGAGGAGGCATGCACATGGATAAAAAGTACATCATGGCGATTGATCAGGGTACGACTAGTTCAAGAGCCATCCTTTTTGACAAATCAGGAGTCAACCGTTTTATGGCCCAACGCGAATTTAAGCAACAATTCCCCAAACCCGGCTGGGTTGAGCACAACGCAAATGATATTTGGATTTCTGTTTTAGGGGTTATTGCAGAGGTCCTCACGTCTAATAATGTATCGCCGAAGGAAATTGCCGCTATCGGGATTTCTAACCAAAGGGAAACCACGGTGGTTTGGAATAAGCATACCGGCAAACCAATTTACAATGCGATTGTCTGGCAGTCCAGACAAACGCAAGAAATTATAGAAACGCTAAAAGAAGCGGGTTATGAAGCACTCGTAAAAGAGAAGACGGGGTTGTTGTTAGATCCCTACTTCTCAGGCACCAAAGTCAAATGGCTGTTGGACAATGTGGATGGGGCCCGCCAAAAGGCTGAAAACAAAGACTTGCTGTTTGGTACCATAGATACTTGGTTGATATGGAAACTCTCAGGGGGAAGGGCACATGTAACCGATTATTCCAACGCATCGAGAACACTCATGTATAACATCCACACGCTTGAGTGGGATGATGAATTGCTTGATATGCTTGAGGTTCCTAAAGCCATGCTACCAGAGGTTAGACCCTCTTCAGAAGTGTATGCCCATACGCGCAGTTACCATTTCTTTGGAGAAGAAGTCCCCATTGCCGGCGCCGCAGGCGACCAACAATCCGCCTTGTTCGGCCAAGCGTGCTTTGAAAAGGGCATGGTCAAAAACACTTACGGAACCGGAAGCTTTATGTTGATGAATACGGGTGATAAAGCCATAAAGAGCGATCACGGCCTCCTTACTACCCTTGCTTGGGGGCTTGAAGGGAAAGTGGATTACGCGCTTGAAGGCTCGCTATTCGTAACAGGATCAGCCGTACAGTGGCTTAGAGATGGCCTTAAAATCATCGATGACGCCAAAGACAGTGAACACCTCGCTCAAACCATCAAGTCGAGTAACGGTGTCTACATGGTTCCAGCCTTCGTAGGCCTTGGGACCCCTTATTGGGACAGCGAAGTAAGGGGGGCCATCTTCGGCCTTACAAGGGGCACAGGGAGAGAACACATCATCCGCGCCACCTTGGAAGCCATTGCTTATCAAACAGCGGATGTCTTGAATACCATGAACGAAGACTCGGGTATTGAGCTTAAAACTTTGCGCGTTGATGGAAAAGGTGTCGCCAATAATTTTTTGATGCAATTTCAAAGCGACATCTTAAATATCGATGTTCAAAGACCCAAAGTCGAGGAAACCACCGCTCTGGGTGCGGCCTACCTTGCCGGACTTGCAACCGGGTTTTGGGCAAACATAGAAGAGATAAAGACTCACTGGGAAGGCGATAAAACCTTTAGCCCATCAATGGAGGAATCTGTGAGACACAGACTCTACAGTGGATGGAAAGAGGCCATCAAGGCAGCTGTGGCGTTCAAACCAGGCCAATCATAGACCCAAACTATATAAGACAAAAGGGCGCATCCTTATGAGTGAGGACACCCCCTTTTTAATGAATTAAGTATGTATATAGTTATTTTTGAAAAACTACGTTAATCAGTATTTAGGTAGTCACTTCTCAAGATACGCTTAGAGACATCGTAATCGATAACCGCTCTTTCATACCAGGGGGTGAGCGTGGAAGAAATCGAGTCGGATAGATTAAAATACTCATGGCCAGTAAACACCGAATAATCCTTATAATAAACAGGTGACGCTGTCTCACAAAACATATCATTTCCGATGTAATAACGGTAATCAGCATCGATCTCCCAAAGATTTAAAAGGGTAGGTAGGATATCGAAAGACGTGGTTTGTGTATCAATGGATGTCGGACTTAGTGATTCATTATAAATATAAAGCGGTGCATGGGCTTTTTCGTAATTGAAGTCTATGTTTTTATGGTCTTCATAGATGGATTGGTCCAAAGTGTAGGGATAATGATCGGTGGTGAGAACGATGACTGTATCTTCTAACAATCCCTTTTCTTCTAAATCATCAAGCACGCCCCCGACCAAGCGGTCCAATTCGATTTGCGATGCAATATAATATTTGAGCACTTCTTCATACGTATCGCCGTAATACGCATCTACGATGTCGTAATGCTTATCGGCTGCGATATTCACCGCAGTATAAGGAGAATGCCCCGACAAAGTGAGCATGAAACTGAAAAATGGCTCACTTTGAGGAATAATCGTGTCCTTCGAGGTTTCAAAGAAAGTGGAATCGTAGCGTTTCTCAATCTCTGAGAGGCCTAATTCGTGCTGAGCGTACAATTGATCATAACCAAAGCCTTCATAGACAAGATCTCTTGTGTAGAATTCCTTGTAGTTATTGTGGAAGGCCTGAGTTAGATACCCTTCCTTGTTGAATTGATTGGCCAGGGAAGTTTTATAACTATTGGTGTTGTAGGTATAGCACGTGGGGCCGTCTTCGATGGAAGGAATGAGACTGGTGTTCATGATGACCTCCCCATCGCACGTCGTTCTTGGAAAAACCGGAGCATAGTGATTTTCAAAGTCCCACCCCTCGTGCTTTAACTTGTATAGATTCGGTGTCAACGTTTCATTGACGGCCAATTCATCAAAGCTTTCACCGACAATGTAAACTAGATTCTTGTCTTTGAAAAGACCGGTGTATTCATTTGCCGTGTGAGTATCCTCAATAGAGTTAAAATGCGCATCTAGATACTCCTTGTTAGCTCTAAAGGAAAAATCAGGAGTCAACGTCTGACTTAAATCGCGAATCATGAGATTAAGAGATCCATAGTTTTCCACAAAAGCCTTTTTGGAATAGATGGAAGAGTATAGGTAGTGATCGCTCGTGTGGAGTCTCGCCATCTTAACAGGATAATCCGCATTCAAATTGACAAGCGCAATAAGCAAAAACACACTTGTGAGTTTCGAGGCAAACGAGTATGAGGGGACGTGGGTTTTCGGCAATTTCCTAAGTGAGAAAATGATTGCGAAAACCGTGATGACCACAAGCCCCTGATACCAACTGAGTTGAATCATTGATTCAGCGGATTCAACCCCTTCTCTTAATGTGCCCCCTTCTTTGAAACTGAATAAATCGTTGAAGACCTGGAAATACAAATCCTGTAAAAAGAGATAGATGGCAACGAAGAAAAGCAGCACTACGTTCACACTATGTCTGACCTTTATTTTGAGGAAACTCGCAAGCATGAAAAGCAGATAAAGCATGAATATTGAGCTGAAGAGATAGGTCTTGTCAAGTGACATTCCGTTTTTGTATATGAAAACCATGTCGAGCGCTACAATCGCAGTCCCCACAATAATGGTGTTCAATTGTGGAATCCAGCGGTAAAGAATATAGGCTTTAGGATATAAAAATGCATAAATGAAAATTCCGAAGGAGCCAAAAAAGATACTCCAAATCAAAATGGATTCCACTGTGTCATTGGTTCCGTCTCTTAGAAAAAAAGCTAATCGAATAATAAGCAAAAGCGTTAAAAAACCGAGGCCTTTAAATACTGTTTTGTTTTTTTTGTTCATAGTTGTCCATCTCTTCGCTTTCCATATTTACTATACTCATTATCGCATGTAAAGTCTGTTTGCTCAACGGATTTTATTATATTGCAATATAAATCAAATAATTTTGGTACCTGTTTCACGCAAAAGAGTCATACGTGTTATAATAATATAGGTGATAAGTATGCATATAGTCTATGGTGGTGCCTTCAATCCGCCTACCAAAGCGCATCTCGATGTCTATTATTTTCTTCATCACAAGGTGAATGTTGAAAAATTCATCTATTTGCCCGTGGGCAGTGTTTACCGTAAAGATGAGCTTGTGGGTGATGGGCACCGATTCAAGATGCTTAAAAGAATGGTTTCGGGACTTGTTGATGTAGAAATCTCTGATCTTGAGATGAGCGACGAGGCTTACCTTGGAACCTATGAAAGCCTTAAAAGGCTTGAAGTGAAAGATACGCCCTTGGCGTTCGTCATTGGGGCCGATAACCTTAAAAACTTGTCAAATTGGAAGCACAGTGATAAGCTTCTCAAGGACTATCAGTGCATCGTGTTGAACCGCTACGATAAATTCCTACATGATTTGATAGAGAACGATCCTTATTTAAAGACCCACAAAAAACATATTCATGTCTTTTCCGATTTCAAAGTAGACATTTCTTCAAGCACCTTCAGACAAACTGGAAACGATACCTACGTTACGCCCGCTGTTTTTAACTACATCTTAGAACACGGCTTATACGGAATTAAGAAAGAAGGCTAAACATGTATAACAGAGAATTCATTAAAGTTGCGAGTGTCACCCCAAAACTCAGAGTCGCTAACCCCCAATATAATGTAGAGGAAATGCTTAGGCTTTTAAAAGACGTCCGCTCAAGTATCACCGTTTTCCCAGAACTCGGTGTGACTGCATATACGTGTAACGATCTCTTCTTTCAAAACAGTCTTTTGAAAGCGACCAAGAAAGCCATTCGCTATCTCCTTGAAAACAATCCTTACGACGGAATTTTGGTATTTGGTGCCCCTTTTCAAATCGACGGCATTCTTTACAATTCCGCGTTTGTCGCAAAAGGCAAGAAACTCTTAGGCATCATCCCAAAGTTCTATTTACCCAACACTCAGGAGTTCTATGAAAAACGCTGGTTTACAAGCGCCTTTGATATTGTCAAAACCACAAAAATGATTCGTTTCCTCTCTCAAGTGGTGCCCTTTGGGTCCATCGTATTCAAAGAAGAGGAATCCAATCTTACGTTTGGTATAGAAATTTGTGAAGACATGTGGGCCCCGATTTCTCCTGGGAACCTGCTTGCTCTTCAAGGCGCTCAACTCATTCTCAACCTGAGTGCCTCCAACGAATACCTTGATAAACGTGAAGTAAGACAGCGCACCATTATCGAGCACTCAAGGAGAAACGCGGGTGGCTATGTCTATTGCAGCGCTGGTGTGAACGAATCCACAAGTGAAACCGTGTTCAGTGGTCACAACGTCATCGCGCAAAACGGAGAGCTTCTTGTAGAGACCGAGCACTTTTCACGTGAAAGCGAAATCATCTATGGGGATATCGACATTTCCCAAATCGCCTACAAAAGAAAGTCCAACTCATCGTTCAGAGATTCTCTCAACCGCCATCATTTCCCGACGGTAGAAGTCAATTTCACCTTGAGTGAAAGTGAGGATTATACGTTTGAAAAGCCGTTTGACAAAACCCCGTTCGTGCCTAAGAAAAATACGGACGGTGCGTTTGAAAAAATTGCGGCTCTTCAGGAAAATGCTCTTATCAAAAGGGTGAACCATGTTGGGTCCAAACGCATCATCGTCGGTGTTAGTGGCGGCCTTGATTCCACTCTAGCCTTATTGATTGCGGTGCGCGTCATCGACAGCATGAACCGTCCGCGCAAAGACGTCATGGCCGTGACCATGCCTGCGCTCGCTACAAGCGACCGCACAAAAAGACAAGCCTACGCATTGGCTGAAAACCTTGGCGTAACGTTGAGGGAAATCGACTTAAACGAACACGTTAATGCCCATCTCAATATGATTGGTCATGACACAAAGACTCAAGATAAAGCGTATGAAAATGCCCAGGCAAGAGCGCGCACCATGGTGCTTATGAATCTTGCCAACATGCACCAAGGCATCGTACTTGGGACTGGAGACATGAGTGAAATCGCACTTGGCTGGACGACTTATAACGGCGATCAGATGAGTATGTACAACATTAACGCAGGCATTCCGAAAACCTTGGTGCGCTTCATGATTGAAAACTACGCCCACCGCAAGTTCGGCGATGCAATTGAAGAAGCCTGTGAAGACGTTCTCGATACGCCGATTTCCCCCGAACTACTTATGGGGCAGGCCACCGAAGATGAAATAGGTTCTTATGAAATCAATGACTTCATCATGCACCGTTTTCTACGGTATGGTGATGATGAAGAGCGAATAGAATGGATTATCCAAAAAGCGTTCGATTTAACCCCACAAGGGGCCACGGATTATGTCACTAATTTTTTTAACCGCTTTTATTCCCAACAGTTCAAAAGACAGGCGTCTCCCGACGCACCCAAGATTCTCGATGTATCGCTCTCACCAAGATCGGACTTCAGAATGCCTTCTGATGTGGATAAGCGCGAAGGAGAATAATCATGAAAAAAACAGTTGTACTTGGAATGAGTGGCGGTGTGGACTCAAGCGTCGCGGCCCATCTTTTAAAAGAACAAGGGTATGAAGTCATCGGGCTTTTCATGCGGAACTGGGACAGTGCTGCGAACCAAGACTTTCTCGGAAATCCCACGCTTCAAGATGAAACGTGTCCGCAGGAAAAAGACTACCAAGACGCTAAGAAAGTCGCAGACCACCTTGCCATTAGACTTGAACGGGTGGACTTCATCGAAGAATATTGGCGTGATGTCTTTGAATACTTCCTAAATGAATACCGCAAGGGAAGAACCCCCAATCCTGATATCATGTGTAACAAATACATCAAATTCGATGCCTTTAAAAAGCATGCGGAAATGTTTAATCCCGATTTCATCGCAATGGGCCATTTCGCCCGCGTGAAAAGAAACGGGGACACCTTACTTCTAAGAGGAGTTGACACTGGCAAGGATCAAACCTACTTTCTCTCTCAACTCACAGAACACCAACTCGCAAACGCGCTTTTCCCTGTAGGGGAACTCACTAAAAGCGAAGTGCGCGAGATTGCTAAAAAAACCAATATTCCTACAGCAGACAAGAAAGATTCCACCGGAATTTGTTTCATCGGAGAAAGGCATTTTGATGAGTTTCTGAGAAACTACCTTCCGGCTAAAGAAGGAGTTATAAAAACCCTCTCAGGTGACGTCATCGCTCAACATGTCGGGCTTATGCATTATACCATTGGTCAGAGAAAGGGCCTTGGTATCGGGGGTCACAAGGATTACGACAATGCCCCTTGGTTTGTGATTGGCAAAGATCTTTCAACCAATACGCTTTATGCAGGACAAGGCTATCACCATGAACAGCTTTATTCCACGGAGTGTCTGCTTGAAAACGTCTCAACAGTCAATGAAAAGACAGAGTTGAATGGCCTTAAAATCACTGCAAAATTCCGGTACCGCCAAAAGGACCAAGCCGTGACACTTAAACAGGAAAAAGACGGACTCCACGTCTATTTTAAAACCCCAGTAAGAGCCGTCACACCAGGTCAAGCGTGTGTTTTCTACGATGGTGATGTCTGCCTTGGGGGCGGCACCATCAATACTGTATACAAAAATGGAAAAAAACTTCAATATTAAGGGGGATAGCATGACAAAAAAAAGAGGAATCGCCTTAGCGGGCGGGGGCGCTAGGGGCGCTTATCAAATTGGCGCGTTGAAAGCGTTAAGAGAAGCGGGCTACCTAGAAAATATTCATGCAATTTCAGGGGCAAGTGTAGGGAGCCTTAATGCCGTCTTTGTCGCCATGGACGCTTTGGACAAGGCGGAAGAATTATGGTTGTCTATGGACGAGGATTCACTTTTTAAAACAACTGAATCCAATTTCGTCAAACGCATCCTTGAATATAAATTCGATATCGTTCATAAAGGCCTCTACAGTACTGACATACTTGAAAAAATGATTGATAAATTTGTTGATTATGAAGCCATAAAGAAAAACCGGGTCTACGTTGCGACGTCTTATGTCGGTGATAATGACACAAGTTTCTTCGATCTCATGAGTTTGAATTTGAGGAATTTCTTCAGTGAAGAAGAATTTGTACGCTATCCACTAATCAGTTCGATGAACAATGAGATGATTAAGAAAATATTGCTCGCATCTTGCGCGCTTCCTGTGGCGTTTAAGCCTGTCAAGATTCAGGGTAAAACCTACTATGACGGAGGCATTTTGGACAATACCCCTTACAAACCGCTTATTGAAGCAGGGTGTGATGAAATCATCATCATCGATCTTTTTAGGTTCAATTTCAGACGACCCGCAAAAATTGACACCATCAACATGCTTTATTTCTATCCTTCCAAAAGCATTCGCGGTGTCCTTGACTTTTCTCCCAAGCAAATCAAACGACGGTTTACTCTGGGGTATGAAGATACCGTGAACCGATTGAAGTTGATGAAAGAAGAAAAGAAAAAGGAAGAAGAAAAGACCCGAGGAAAAGAGAAAAAAGAAGAAGAAAAGGTCCTTCATAAAGAGAAGAAAGAACGTTTGAAACGTATGAAGGCGATTGAAAAACACGACACCCATAATGATTAGACGACTTCGGTCGTCTTTTTTTTAGGGATTTAAAAGAAAAACAAGGGGGATGGTGCAATCATGGAGGTGAAGAGGTGAATATATGAAAAAATTAAGCATCATGATTTTGATTTTGATGGTTTTAACGTCTCATTCGCTAAATCTCATGGCAAGTGAGTACAAGACGTATGAAGAAGTGACCTTCAAATCCAGCAGCTATGATTTGCTTGAAGACTACAGTGAAACGGATTATGAACTGGCCTACGAAGAAATCGACAAAAGAAGATTCTGGGGGTGGCGCACCCACACGGTTTTGAATAACGTGAAAGTAAGTTACAAAAAAGAGACCATGATGATTATCAGAAACGAAGGAACAAGCGCGATTGAAAAAGACTATACCTTCAAATCGAAAACCACGAATGCCACGCAACTCTCCGCAAGCGGCTCGATTGGCATAGAAGCTAAAGGCCCCATTCAATCATTCAAGACGGGACTCGATTCCGAGCTTGAGTTCTCCGTAGATTCAAAAACGCATACCTCAGAAGAAGAAATCATTGAAATATCGATTGACATCGATCCCATGACCGAGTTGAAAATCGAGGTATACGGTGAAGGAAAGGTCACAAACGGGGTAGGAAAGCTTTACCGATTCTTCAGAAACACCAAAAAGGGCGGTTGGGAAGTATTCACAGTGACCTCTCAGTATTATTCTATAGAAAAGGTGATGATTGAAGAGTGAAACCGCTGATTCTGACTTTTACGCTGATCGCATTTTTTGCGTTTAGCCTGCTTTCGCTGAGCATGCTTAAAAGCGACCCACCCCCATTGAGAATGAGAACGCCTCAAATGCTTAGAAGTATTCACCACACTGAAGGGGAGACCTTCACTGTAAGGGTTGAGGCGAATACCATGCATTCACTTTATGTGCACGAAGACTTTATGGTCAAACATGAACTGACCAATCAAACAGGGACTATGACGTTGCCAATCATTCTCAAAGACTATGAACTAAAAAGCGCGAACAGTGAAAGTGCCCACATTACGTTGAACTATCAATTGGCCATTGAAGCCTCAAGTGAAGCGTTTTACATAAACCCCGCCTACTTGAGCATCGAATACGAGGATTCGACTCGCTTGAAACTGCCAATCGGAGAGTTTAGCTATCACTTTGACAACGCCTGGGGCTCGACACTCGACTACACCCTTTCTACACCGATAAAAGGCGACTACGGCTATGGACCGACCATCACTGGACACTGCGTGGGAGTAAAGTCTTCAAGCGCATTTCCCATTGAGTTAACCGGCATTTCGCTTCGCTCTAAAACCATTCTTCCCAATATGGATTATCTTAGTGAAACCAATAAATCTATCCACCCGCTGATGGATTTGAACACACTTTTAAAGAGACCTTTCAATGCAAAAAATCCTTCAGTCTCCCCGAAACATCTTTCTTTGAAACCTGGCGAATCGACGACGTTTTGCATTCCGTTTACTTACAAGGACAATTTGGGTGTGGTTCGCTACCCTATTGAGATTGCTTATTTAGATAATCAAAGAGAAAAACGGCTATTGATTGACGATTTTCCTTATGCAAGAACGCACATGAAGACCTACGAGGGTGTGATGAAAGATGGCGTACTTGAATAAAATAAAGGGGTTTGCCAAGACTTTTCACAAAAATACACTCGTATTTCCAACTGTGTCTTTGAACAAGCGCCTGGTCTTAATCACCGGAGACAATGGATGTGGAAAGACCACTTATCTCAAATGCATCAGCGGCTGCATGGCAACTGATAACGGATTTTTAAAACCAACGCATGCTTTGGCGATTAACGGCGCTTTTTTGCCTAAGCAACTAACAGTGAAGGAATATTTGAATATGCTTGATAAATTTCAGGAAAAAAGACACCTTTTGAATGAGTTGACAAAGCACTTTGATGTTGACGGCTTCTTAAACAAGCATATCAAGCGGTTGTCTTGTGGCATGGCTCAGAGGGTAGCGCTCGTTAGTGCGTTCATGATCACAGACAAACCCCTTCTTTTGGATGAACCCATGCGCGGGCTGGATAGTGTTTATAAAACCCGTCTCATCAAGTGGCTTTCAATGACCGATTATCACTGCCTCATTGTGACACACGAAAAATCGTCTTACTTAGCACTCGATTGTGAGGTGCATGCCTTTGAAAGCCCTGCTAGTTTATGAACTTCGCCACATATTCACCTGGAAACGGCTTTTGGGAGTGGCGTGTTTCCTCGGATGCACTGCGCTTTTTCTTGTGATCATTTCTGAATTGAACGCCCCTTTGAAAACGAAGCTGATGAATCAGACCTATATCCAAAGTCAGTATCTTTATTATTCAACACTCATTTTTAACTACAGCATCATAGGTTGGAGCATACTCATCTCAGCTTCCCTGTTCATAAGAGGTGAAGAGGACATAGCGCTTTTGATGCGTACAAGTCGCACGAAGATGGGTTTTGTCAAAATTATTGTCAGTATGAGTTTTATTGTCTACCTTCTATTCATGCTGCAAACAATCAACCATGCGATGGTGAATATTCTTTGCATTAAAGAGGTTCTTTACATGGAGGTTATCGGCGCAGGGGCTCTGATTGGTATCTATTACGTCTCTTTGATGAGCGTCATTTCACTACTCTCAAAAAGCCCACGCGTGTTTATAGTCCTTCTCCCTCTCATCTTTATGGTGGATACTTTAAGCCCAATTGAAGCGATGAATGAAACGCCTTTGAACGCTGGATTGGGCGTATTATTCCCCATGGTAGGCGTACACGTTGAAACAGGGGTCACAGCGCCATCACTTTGGGCCACTCTGATGTTGAGTGGTCTATTTATATCGATGGCAATTTATATCATGAAAGAGAAAGCTTACTGAACCGATATTTGCACACTGTTCCTTGTTTAAAACTGGCCGATTATGCTATAATGCAGGCACATAATAAAAAAACAATAGTGTGAGAAGAAAAAATTCTTCTTCCTATTTTTATTGAATTCAACCAGGGAAGGTGATTTTATGTGTGGTATAGTGGGCTACATCGGAAACGATAACGCCAAAAAAATAGTTATGGACGGACTTAGACGTTTGGAATATCGGGGATACGACTCGGCCGGCGTCAGTTTGTTTAATGAAAGTTCGAATGCATTTGATTTAATAAAAAGAAAGGGACGGATTGCGAATTTGGAAGCATCTTTACCTGATTGCGAAACACCACTCGCCATCGGGCATACCCGCTGGGCGACTCATGGTAAAGTCAGTCAGGAAAACGCCCATCCGCATGTCTCAACTTCACAGCGATTTACAATCGTTCACAATGGGGTCATTGATAACCATTTGGATTTGAGAAAACTCTACTTGAAGACAACAACATTCAAAAGTGAGACCGACAGCGAAGTCATTGTCGAACTCATTGCAACCTTTGCCAAGACCTTGTCGACTGAAGAAGCAATCAGAAAGACGCTTTTACTGCTTGAGGGGTCCTATGCTTTACTTATTTTGGACAAGGAAAATACTCGGACTATTTATGGCGCCAAAAATAAAAGCCCCATGCTTTTCGGTAAAGGCGACAACGGCATGGTCATCGGATCAGACATGATGGCGCTTGTGGACGTGGCTGATAATTACCTGGCCCTGGACGATTTAACTATGGTCCGCATGGATACGAAAAACGTTACACTTTACAATCTTCAAGGAGACGTTTTGCCCTATACGCTCTCACCCCTTGAACTCGGTGCCTTTGACTCAGACAAAGGGGAATTCGATCACTACATGTTAAAAGAAATTCATGAACAACCCGCCGTCCTCAGAAGAATCATCGGCGAATACTTCAATGAAACTCACATCCGTATCGATGACGCATTGCTTGAATCAATTGCCTCACGCGATAGAATCTACATCCTTGCCGCAGGAACCTCGATGCACGCTGGATTGGTAGGCAAAACTCTGATTGAAAAACTCACAGACATACCCGTCGAAGTTCATATTGCGAGTGAATTCGCCTACGACCCACCGAAACTCACTAAAAACCCACAATTCATTTTGATATCTCAAAGCGGTGAAACAGCCGATTTGCGTGCGTGTCTTGTCAACATTAAAAAAAACAATCTGCCGACTTTGACCATCACCAATGTAAAGACATCCACGTTAGCGCGTGAAGCTAACGCGTTTTTACAGATTTTCGCAGGACCCGAGATAGCGGTCGCTTCTACAAAAGCCTACACCGCACAAATAGCGGTTCTTGCCATCTTGGCGTATGCTTTGAGCGCTCAGAGTTTCGATCTGAAAAGAGAACTCTCCGAAGTTGCCATCGCCATGGAAGACTTCTTGAGCAAAAGCGAAGCCCTTGAGCAAGACGCTCAAACCCTTCTCACAAAACGAAATGCCTTTTATATCGGGCGCGGACTCGACCACAAGGTTTGCATGGAAGCAGCCCTTAAATTGAAGGAAATCTCCTATATCCAAACCGAAGGGTTTGCGGCGGGAGAACTCAAACACGGAACCATTGCGCTGATTGAAGAGGATACGCCAGTCATTGCCATCATTGCCAACAAACTGACCTCGAAAAACACCAGAAGCAACCTAAGTGAAGTGGAAAGTCGCGGAGCTAAAACGTATACCATTGTGCTTGAAAGTGTCGCCCGAGACGACGATGACGTGATACTCAGTAACGTAAGCCCCCTCCTTTCTCCACTCATTACAGTCATTCCAACCCAATTGATTGCCTATTATGCAGCCCTTTATAGAGGCCTTGATATCGACAAGCCTAGGAACTTGGCGAAAAGCGTCACTGTAGAATAACTTTTAAACATCCTAATTTTATGCTAAAATAAGTTAAAATCCATATGCATCAACGACCATCTTGAAGGGATGTTATGAAAGGAGCGCACCATGGGAAAATACTTTGGCACAGACGGCATACGTGGCAAAGCAGGAAAACTGCTCGATACCACACTTGCCCACAATGTAGGCCTCGGCCTGCATAAAGCATTTAAACACACCACACTTGTCATTGGTAAAGATACACGTGAGTCTGGCGACATGCTCGCCCTCGCGCTTGCCTCGGGCGCAATGCGCGGAGGCATGGACGTGTTTTATGCAGGCACGGTTACTACACCGATGATTGCACACTACGCAAAAGAAAAAAACATGATAGGCGTGATGATTACCGCTTCACACAACCCATTTAGTGACAACGGAATAAAAGTGATGGACCAAGGGTATAAAATGAGCGTAGAAAGTGAGACAATCATTGAAGGGTTTATTGACAATCCACAAACACCTGAGTGTGATTCTTTTGGTCGTTTCACTATGACAGAAGAAGTCTTGGAAACGTATAAGTCGCTTTTTAACCGTTTGAACTTGGGAAAGATGAATCTGAACGTATGTTATGATTCTGCAAATGGCGCCACTTATTCAGTGGCAAACACCATATTGAAACCATTGGTGGATAACGCAGAACAAATTAACGCCACCCCCGATGGTAAAAACATCAACAAAGACTGTGGCTCCATGCATATCGAAGCCATTCAGGAGGCCGTTGTAGAAAAAAGCTGTGACATCGGCTTTAGTTTCGATGGGGATGGGGATCGTGTACTCGCCGTTGATCACTCCGCTAATTTCTATGATGGTGACTTACTTTTGTACGTCCTCGCGAAGCACATGAAAGGTGAAGGGACCCTTACAAAAGACACTGTTGTTCTCACCAAAATGAGCAACCCCGGAGTCGTTAAAGCGTTTAAAGATGCAGGTATCAAGGTCGTGCGCACTGACGTGGGAGACCGAAACGTATCTCTTGAAATGCAAAAAAACAATTACGCGCTCGGTGGAGAAAATAGCGGGCATATCATCATGCGTGATTATCTGCAAACAGGGGACGGTATTTTAGTCGCCGCCAAAGTCATGGCCGTACTCAACAGTGCGAGAAGACCCATTGCCAAATTGTGTGAAGACGTTGAAATCTATCCACAAATCATGGAAAACATACACGACATCGACACCTCGCTCGCGGACACCAAAAAGACACAAAAAGCTGTCAAAGATGCCATAAAAACAATTGGCAAAGACAGTTTAGTACTTATCAGAAAAAGTGGGACCGAACCAGTCATCCGCGTGACAGTCTCCCATAAGGATAGAGAAACGGTCAATAAAACGATAGATAGCCTTAAGAACATTATTCTTGAACAACAAGAAGGGATCTCTCATGAATAAATATGCACTCGTTCTAGCCGCAGGCAAAGGTACCAGAATGAGAACAAAATTACCAAAATGTGCGTTTCCGATACTCAAAAAACCGATGATTGAATATATCGTTGAAAGCATCGAGGCTTCGAGCATCGATGAAACCTACGTAGTAGTCGGCCATCAAAGAAAAGTTATTGAAGCATTGCTTCAAGGCCGGGTTTCGTTTGCTTATCAGGAAAAGCAACTGGGGACTGGCCATGCGGCCATGTCCGCAGAAGACGCCCTGGGTGAGAAAGAAGGCACAACCCTCATCTTGCTTGGCGATATGCCCTTGATTGACGAGCCCACCATCGAAAACATACTGTCTGCCCATCAACGTCTTGAAAACGACTTGACCGTCGTGACTACGAACTTCAACGATCCAAAAGGCTATGGACGCATCATTCGTGACAAATACGGTAAAATTGAATCCATTGTCGAAGACAAGGAATGCACCATAGAGCAAAAAACCATTCAAGAAGTCAACACGGGTATTTACGCCATTGATAACAAATACCTGTTTAATACCCTCAAACATATTCAAAAAAGCGCTTATCGTGACGAATACTATCTGACCGACATCGTTCATCTCATGCGTCATGAATACACTGTTGGCACCTATACTATTAGAGACAACTCCATCGTCATGGGGGTCAATGATTTATATGCCATCAGTATTGCGGAGAAAGTCCTTCGTGATTCCATCAACCGACAATTCATGAAAAGCGGCGTCTCCATGATCAACCCTGAAACCATCACCATCGGACACAACGTACGGATTGAAGAAAACACCATCATTTACCCGAATACGACCATTACAGGAGATTCCAAGATTGCCGAGGGCTCACATATCGGACCCAATACAGAAATCCACAACGGCGTCATACATAAAGGTGTCAACGTTAAACACAGTCTAGTCTATGACAGTGTTGTTCACGAACGTGCGACTGTGGGACCGTTCGCCCATCTTAGAAACAACGCCAATATTGGTCAAGACAACCGCATCGGGAATTTCGTAGAAGTCAAAAAATCAACCACTGGTGCTAATACAAAAGCCTCTCACCTAGCCTATATCGGTGACACTACGACAGGTAGCAACGTGAACTTCGGTTGCGGAAGCATCACCGTCAACTACGACGGCAAGGAAAAACATCAAACCTACATCGGCAACGATGTCTTCATCGGCTGTAACACCAACCTCGTCGCCCCAATCAGTGTAGGAGACAGCGTCTTCATCGCAGCGGGCTCAACAGTGACGGAAAACGTACCAAGCGGCGCCTTGGCCATTGCGAGAAACAGACAAATCAACAAGGCGGACTACACCAAAAATCTCATTAAACCCAAAGGCAAGACCGTCGCAACCATTGAGAAGGGCAAATTCTCCAAAACGAATTAATATTGGTTGACAAACACTGACTTTGTGCTATAATTAATAAAGTAAAAATTAAATATTGGTGGAAAGAAGCGTACCCACGCTCACCTGATTGATGATTCAATAGGTCAACGCTACGATTAATATCGTTGTTTTGTGTGGGTGCCCTAGGCACGCACACTTTTTTTTGTTTCCCCCAAAAAACCCAGGAGGTGAACACATATTAAAAGAAGAAACCCGAAACGCGGTACCCCACGCAAGAAAAAAGGCGACGGCAATGTCAATGAAGACATCCGTGCGCGCGAAATGATGGTCATCAGTGAAGATGGAACCCAACTTGGTGTCAAATCCAAAAACGAAGCTTTGGATCTTGCTGAAGCACGCGAAATGGACTTAGTCCTCGTCGCACCGAATGCAAAACCACCGGTTGCTAAATTCATGGATTACAACAAATATCGCTACGAACAGCAGAAAAAAGCCAAAGAAGCGAAGAAGAAACAAAACATTATGAACTTAAAAGAACTTCGTCTATCACCTAAAATCGAAGAACACGATTTTGAGACTAAACTCAAAAAGGGCCGCAAGTTTATAGAAGACGGTGACAAACTCAAAGTCTCCATCCGTTTCCGCGGACGTGAGATGGCGCACACCAGTCAAGGCCGTGAGGTCATGTTGGAATTCGCCAAGAAAATGAACGACATCGCTGACTTCGAGTCCCGTCCTAAACAAGATGGCAGGACTATGATCATGACACTCGTTCCTAAAAAGGACAAATAAGGAGGCCAATCATGCCGAAAATGAAAACCCATTCCGCGACTAAGAAGCGCGTAAAACGTACTGCATCAGGGAAAATCAAAGTCCCGCATGCCAACCGTTCTCACTTAAAAGGTAACAAAAGCAAAGCCGCTATCAGAAGCAACCGTAACAGCAACTTCATCGATAGCAGTGACATGAAACGCTTAAGAAAACAATTAGCCCCAATCAAATAAAACGCGATCAAGGAGGAACATACAATGCCAAGAGTAAAAGGTGGAACCGTGGCCCGCAAACGTCGTAAAAAGACGTTAAAGTTAGCCAAAGGTTATTTCGGTTCTAAACACTTATTATTTAAAACAGCCAAACAAGCGGTCATGCACTCGTATGAATTTGCTTATAGAGACAGAAAAAAACGTAAAGGTGATTTCCGTAAACTTTGGATTTCCCGCATTAACGCCGCCGCCCGTTTAAACGATATGTCTTATTCAAGACTTATCAACGGACTAAAAAAATCCGGCGTTGAAATCAACCGTAAGATGCTTGCTGATATTGCCGTGCATGATGCTGAAGGCTTCAAAGGTCTTTGCGAAACGGCTAAAAAAGGCCTTTCAGGTAAAGCAGCCCCTGCTGAAAAACCTGTTACAGAAAAATCAACTCCTTTAAACAGCTTCACCCGTGAAGCCTTAGAAGACAAAACCGTTGAAGAACTTAAAGACCTTTGCAAGAAACAAGACATTTCAGGCTATTCAAAACTCAAAAAAGACGAACTTGTTGATACACTTTTAAACAACTAATATGGTGCCACGGACTCTGTCCGTGGCTTTTTGTTTGTCAATGGATTGTTTCTCATACGAAACTATTAAATTGACTAAACTAAGTCAGTGAACTATAATGAAACTAACAAAGCCTAATGAATGAGAAACCGCTCAGGTGCGACCCCAACTTATAATATAAGGGACCGAGGTCTAACCGGTGTACGAATGCCCGTTGTAATGCGGGAATCCTGAAGGTTCAGACAAGAGGTCACCCCCATAGTAGAATTCCGGTTCTGCAATCGAGCGGTTTCTCATTCATTGAGCTTTTTCTATACCCAATATCTTGATAAAAAACCTATATTGCTTGTTATTTATGGGAATGCAATTTATAATAAGGATAGATTAACAAAAAAAAGGATGATGTAAAATGAGTAAAATTTCTACCACTGTCCATGTGTATGGTTGGGTTATCAAAGCTATCGGGGCCGCCTTGCTTTTAGCGCTGGCACTTACCCTTTATTTCGTAGAGGTCGCCGTACTGATTGAAGCGTTTGTCGGTGTCATTATTGTTATTTATGCATTGATTCGACTGATACCGTACGTAAAAAGTCAAAAAAACGATTTAATCAAAACCATCAATATCATAGAAATCACCTTGAATATCTTAGTAGGGGCTTTGTTCCTTACTGTAGCCCTTACAAACGAGGAGGGTCTGGGTCAAGTATTTGGCTACCTTGTTGGAGGCGTGCTCCTAGCCCGTGGGATGGTTCATTTCTATGGCCTCTCAAGTGGACACGAAGAAGGCGACCATATTACCTATTTCTTTCACATTGCGTCCATTGCGCTAGGAACCTTGATTCTTTATCGCGGTTTCAACAGTGAGGATTTGGTCATTCTCTTTATCGTACTCGCCTTGATCGGGACGTCGTATCTTAGTTATGACTCCTTCAACGGATACAATATGTATCGTAAACGCAAAACTATGAGCAAATCCGATGAAGTGTCT
>Ga0306867_1000287_pt1 | contig 30362 bp, 27 predicted proteins | sample AntRauTorckE6831_FD_190432 | JGI IMG/M metagenome (GOLD analysis project Ga0306867, IMG submission 190432) | Saline lake microbial communities from Rauer Islands, Antarctica - Metagenome Torckler E6 #831 (v2) (version 2) | ecosystem: Environmental > Aquatic > Non-marine Saline and Alkaline >...
CAGGCGTCAGCCGGCGTGGGTTTGCTAAGAAACGCTGCAAACTCCAGGAAGTCCTCAAGCATTAACTCCGATAGGGCTTTGTCTTTCTTTTCCGAAGCCCAGAGCATGAGCCTCTCAGCTTCACGGCGATAGGACTGCGCTGTATTGGAAGACCGACTGGCTTTCTCGGCAATCCACGCAGCAACAGCCTCAGCATCGGTTCTGACGCTAAGCGTTGAGAAGTCCGATCGAAGTGCTCCACGACGGACGGGCAGTAAGCCGAAATTGCCTGGCAATCCCCAGGGGAACATTTCCCGGTCGTCCGGTTCAGACGCTGCAACTTCATCGCCAGAGAGCGTTATCGTGGTAACGGTTTTACTGGAAACTGCTTGCCATTCCTTGTCTTGGCCATCACTGCCCATAGAGCTGCCTTTGCTTGAAAAGATTGCCTTCAACTTGTCGACGAACACTACTTCGAGTGTTCCACGGAATTTGTTCCACCGATTAATTTTCTACTGCTTTCCGTAGGTTACCTACTTTTCAGAGGTCTATGAAGGATATGTTCCACGCTGTCGATCTCAGTCATCCTGGCCATTATAGTCCATTTGCCATAATAACAATAATGTTAAATCAATGAGCCTTAGTGTACTAAATCGTACATACGCTGATATAGTGTACGTACACTAAAAGCAGTTGGAGTTTTTATGAGGTTGCGCCTTGTCCTCGCTTTTCTCTGTCTTACAGTAGTCACAGCTACGGCGTCTGCTGGTAACTACGCATCGTCGTTTCGTAAGGCGAAAGAGATTGCCCGGGAACAGATTTACTTTGACCAGAACCGTGGCCGCAGCGGCTCGGTATATTGCGGATGCGACTGGGAGTGGAAAGGCGAATCAGGTGGGCCCGTGGACTGGGCATCGTGCGGCTACCAAGTGCGAGCACAGGAGCATCGAGCCGTACGCACAGAATGGGAACACATCGTTCCAGCCTGGTTGCTTGGCCATCAAAGGCAGTGCTGGCAAGTTGGTGGTCGCAAAAACTGCGTGGCCACTGATCCGTTGTTTCATGACATGCACGTAGATTTACACAACCTGACTATCTCCATCGGCGAAGTGAATGCTGATCGTAGTAACTATCGAATGCTTCCTGCCTCCGGCGAGCCGCCGCGTCATGGAGCCTGCCCGTCCCGAGTGTCATTCAAGGATCGCCAGTTTGAGCCCCGGGACGCCTCTAAAGGACTTGTGGCTAGGGTCTATTTCTATATGCACGATCGATATGGCTTGCCCATGAGTCGCCAGCAAGAGCGGGTGATGATGGCGTGGAACCGGCAGTATCCGGTCACTCGCTGGGAGGTGGAGCGGGCCCAGAGAATCGATGCGGTTCAAGGCACACGCAACGACTTTGTTCTCGATAGCCGGGATTGGGCTGCCGGATACAAGCCTCGTGGTGAAGGTTTGCGCGGTACCGGCCTAAAAAGCGGTAATAAGCTCTCACCTCAAAGCGAAGAGCCTGTCATCGGGAACACAAATTCGGACATCTATCACCTGCCCGGTGGTGTCTGCCCCAGCTATAACCGTGTGGCGGAGCGTAACCGGGAATACTTCCCTACCGAAGCGGCAGCAGCGGCTGCAGGCTACCGAAAAGCGGGCAATTGTGGATGAAAAAATCAGCAATCACATACGACGAAGTGGTTCGGGCAGCCATTCAGATCCTGCGCGAAGGTCAGAACATCTCAAAACCGCTGATTCGTGAGCGTCTTGGAAACCGCGGTTCCCATACAACAATCCAGAAACACCTGGACGGCTGGCGTGAATCGCTGACCACTTCCGATCTTGAAGTCTTGCCACCGTCAATGCCGCCTGAATTGATGCCGCACATAGAGGCGCTGTGGAACGCCTCAACGGCGATGGTTGAAGATAAGTTGGCGAGCGAATGGGTTAGTGCAAAACAGTCCGTAGAGGACGCTGAGAGAGTCCGGGATGTCGCCCACCTTGAAAAAGATAAATGGAAGGACTTTGCCCGGGACAAAGAATCTGAGCTAACAGGCCGTGAATCCGAAATTGTCCACTTCAAAGAACGTCTGGCGTCACTTGAAGACCGGCTGCGTATTCGGGATCAGGAGTATCAGGCTGCAGTTGATCGGTTGACCGAAAAAGATAGAGCTATCGAGGGCGAGCGTGATTCCATGAAGCAAAAAATTGAGCTTCTGGAGTCCCGCCATACGCAGGCAATGAAGGCGGCTGAGTCGCGGTGGGACGCTGAGATTGAAAAGCTGCAAGAACAGACGGATGCCGCGAAAGAACGTGCTCAGCTGGAGATTCGACGGTCGGACAGCCATGAAGTCTATTTCTTGAATGAAGTGGCCAAGGCCCGCGATGAAACAGATCGGGTTCGCGAGAAGAGTGAACAGGAAGTTAAACGGATAGAGCAGGAACTCACGATTACTCGGAAAAGAGAGGAATCCAGCTCAGTCAGGCTTGGGCAGATGGAAGAGCGTCTAATGGCTACTCAGGATCAAGCCGATGGTCTGACAGCAGACAAAGAGGAGTTGCTCAGCGAGCTTGCTACGGCCAAAGAGGACAAGGCCAGACTGGAGAAGGAAAACCTAAGGCTCAATCAAGCAATAGAACAAAATGGAAAGGAAGAATAATGCAGTCTAAGTGCCGTGGGAGTGGCTGAATTCGAAGCAGAAACCGGGACTTTTGGCATACCATGTAAAGAGCGCAGGGAGGCCCGGGATCGCTAGGTGCCACCCGGGGAACTCACCTTGCCAATTTAATGACCGAAAGGATCATCTCCGCCAAGTAGGCGATGGATAACTCGAACGATCAGCAGCAAACGAAATGTCCACCCAATCGAATCGGTTATCCACTCCCACCAGGAACGTTTGCGACGGTTGTGAGATCAGAATAAAGTTGGTAACAAACCAGGCATGGAAGGCACTTTAACTGGTGAGTAGAAGCAGAGCCGAAAAAATAGAGTTGGTAACTTTGAAGGCGTGTTCTTGGTGTATGGATGCAAAATCAATGGCTTAAGCCAATAGTTACCAACTTTATTATGTTGTTACCGACTTTATTACAATCCCACAGGTGGGCTAGTGGCGCGTCTTTCGCTGCCGGCCAAAGATCACAATGCGCGCTAACGGCGGCTGTAGGTGCCGCCCTCGTATTGGAGTTCGCGCCTTGGTCCTGGGGCGCGCTGGCACCACTGCCCATGGCGGTGCTGTTTTACCAGACCCGCAGCGAGTCGGTAAGCCAGACATTGGCACGCGGCTATGTTTTCGGCCTTGGGCTGTTTGGTGTCGGCATCGCATGAATCCATGTGGCCGTGCTCCAGTACGAATTGATCAGTAGATCCTTAGGTTTCGCGTAATGAACTTTAAATCAGTAGGACTTCAAATCAGTACTTACTATTTAACGATGATGTTGTTTTCCACTGTCTTTACCTGATCATGGTCCTGGGCGATGGCTTCTGCCCGATCACGCTGCTGCGAGGTTTCAACGAAACCGCCCAGGATGGCTCGGTCGCCCTCCAGGTCGACGTCGATAGCCGAACCGGCCAGATCAGGAGCTTCGAGAAGCCGGATCTTGATCTGTACCGCTTCAGCCGAACCTTGCTGCTCGAGCCTTGCAGATTCGTTGATGGGGGAAGCAGAACAGCCGACTAGAAGCCCCGTCAGGAGCAGCCCTCCCAATATCAGGGCGCGGATCCAGTCGCGTCGGATCATGGCCTGCCTTCCTCGAGCCGGATCGCCTCGCGAGAGCGACTGACCAGCCCCTCGCAATACGCCATGTCGGGATCGGTGCCCACTACCAGCAAGGGCAGGAGCGCGGCAATGGGACCGCCGAGAGTGCCGAGCACGGCACTGGCCCCGGCGCGCAGTCCCAGTCCCAGGCCGCCACTATGGACACCGGGCTCGATATCATCGAAGGTGCCGCCCAGATGAAAGGGCGCACGCCCGGTAAAGACGCTGGGATCCTTGGGATGGGCGAAGATGGAGATATCCAGGCGCTCCGTATTCAGGTCCACCTCGCCGCCGGCCGTGAAGGTGGTATCCAGGGTATCGATGACGAAGGTATCCAGTTTGGCGACACCGCTGCGCGCCTGCAGGTCGGCATAGACGCAGTTGATGGGCACCGGATCACGACCGCGCGCCCAACTGAGGAACGCCTGGAGCGCGTCGAGTCCGGCCAGTTCCACGAGCACTGCATCCAGCCTGCCGCCGGTCATCAGCAGGAGCAGGCCGCCATCAGCGGATGCGAGAAGCTCGGCGACCGATCGACCCTCGATCCAGAACTTGCCGCGCCCCCCCACGATGCCCACGCTTTCATCGGCCAGGTTCCAGTGCCGGAGAACATCGTTCAGATCTACACGCCGCACCTCCACCTGCATGGTACCGCCAGGTGGCAAACTTCCGGCATCCAGGTCGAGCACCAGATCGATGTTTCCCTCGCCGATGCCGAAACTGACCGGATCGAAGCGACCGTGTCCATCCTCCAGGCGAAAGTCGATGTCCACATTGCTCAAGGGCACATTGCCTGCCCGCACCGACTCTGCCCGGTAGCTTACGTCTGCCGTCACGGTGTGCCAGCCCTCGCCGACGAAGGGTGTGTCGGGCAGGATGAAGCGGTCCTCGCTTCCCTCCCCGTTCGGTGTCGCTCCGATGATAACCCCCAGGTCGGCGATGTCGAGGGAGGCGGAGCGCAGCTCGCCCGTCAGCTTTGGCGGACGGGGCCGCGTATCGAGGCTGAGCCAGCCATCGAGGTCACTGCCACCGATCTCACCCTTCATATTCTCGAGCATCCAGCGCTGGTCATTCAGCTCCAGGTTGCCCGAGAGCGAGTAAGGTGGCAGCTGCGGCAGCGCCACGCCCAGCAGCCGGCTCAGGCGCTGGGGATTGGGGCCCTTTAGGGTGAACTTCAAATTCTGGCCTTCAAGAGCCAGGGGGCGCTGGAGCGTGCCATGAAGCCCGATTCGGCTGCCGACAAGCTCGGCCTCAATGTCCACCGCGTAGGGCCGATCGAGATAACGTGCGTGAAGCAGGGAATCGCCCACCAGAGAGAGTGATGCCGGGTGGCCGTCGTAGCGTCCTTCCCCCTCTAGGTAAAAGCGCCGATCGCCATTTTCCCCGTCGCGGGTCGCGAGCCTCAGGGTGAGTTCGGTGTCGGCCTGGGGTGACTCGAAGCGAAGCGTCGAGGGCTCGAGCCTCATCCGGCCGATGAACGGCAGCAGTAGGTCATTGCGGCTGTCGATGGACAGAGTGTCGTGCATTTCGAGGTGCAGGTCAGCGGAAAACCTGCCCAGCCGGTCCTCCACCGGCGTGAAGGTGTCGACCAGCTCCGCTAGCGCGATGTCGTCGATGACCACATCGAGGCGTCCCGACGCCATCTGACCGGTCGCGTCCAAAACCAGGCGACTTGTGATCGAGCCGTCGGCGAGACCGAAACGCAGGGGATCGACGTCTAGCCTCCCAGCATCAAGGCTGGCGGAGAGGACAAGGCCCTGTAATGCGGTGCCGTCGGGCAATACCAGGCTGTCTGCGCGAAGCGCCAACTGCCCGTCGAAGCGGCGTAACGGAGCCAATAAGAAGTCGTCCTGAGCCTGCCCGTCTGACTCTTGGGTGGTCGCGGAAATCAGCTGGGCAAGGTCGACACGCCCGGCCTTGAGGTCGATTTCTACCACCGGGCGTTCGGTGTTGAGAACGTCAACGTTACCGCTAACATTGGTCGAGCCTATCTCACCCTTAAGCCCAGTGGCGCTCCATTGTTCGTGATCACGGCTCAAGCGGCCCGCGAGACGAAACTCAGGCAAGAGAGGCAAAACCGGGCCAATCCAGGCCTCTAGGGCCTGGCTGCTGTCCGCGTTGAGTACCACACCTGCTTCAAGCGTCTGAGGCGCCAAGAGTGAGGCCAGCGTGGTGTCCACCTGAGCGAACACGCCGTTTGAGCGGGCTTCGACTTCAAAGGAGTAATCTTGTTTCAGAGAACCATCCTCCAGGTCGACCAAGCTGGATAGCGGGGCCCCACTGACTTGCAACTCCAGCGGCTTGTCACGAAAGGTGCCACTCACATTGAGCAACAGCTCTGACGACTCTCCTTTGCCGGTGGTCTCAAGTGTCGCCTCAAGGTCGCTACCGGCCTTGGCGTCGCGATAAGCCAGACGAGCCTTTTTGATAAGCAGGTGCGCAAGCAGGGTATTGAGCTCGAACGTTGGGCGTTGCTCAAGTGACTGAAGCTCAAGGGCGAGGTCGGCGCCCAGAGTATGGCCGGAGGGCAGGGCGCTATTCAATTCTGCCATGTTCAGATTTTGCAGAGTGATCTGCGCCTCTGCGGCAACCCTTTCAGGGCTGCTGGTCACGTTAACCTCTGCCTCGATATTACCGTCTGCCATGTCGAAGGTTAGGGGAGAAAGCGCAACGGAGTGTTCAGCCAGCTGCACCTTTGCCTGAATGTTCTGGAACAGCGCCTGCTCGAGCCTCAAACGCCCTACAGACAGCACAATTTCTCCGCGTAAATCGGGTAACACGGGTATGGGCAGGCCCGTTTGTTGTTCGGATTTCGGCAAGGCCGCGCGTAACGCCGCGACGTCGATTTGTGGTGAGTGCAGCCAGCCGTCGAGTCTCAGCGTTTCATCGGCGGTATCCATCGCCAGCTCACCGGTTAGTTGGCTATCGGCCACTGCTGCGTCGATGTCGTGCAGTCGCCATTCGCTGCCCTGGCGTTCCATGCTTGCCGCTATTTCAAGGCTGTCCAGTGCTACCCGAGGCAAGCCTAGCGACTGGGACCACTCAGCAAGGTTTTGCAGGCTAAGCTCCATGCTTGCCTGTAATCGCGCTAATGAGGGCGCCTGGGGAATCTCAAAGGTGCTGGTAAGCAGGCTCTCGCCGGAACTGAGAGAAAACTCGCCACCGAATGCCTGGGCATCGCCGATGAAGGCAGCGATGGGATCAGTGTCTGCTTCGAGTTCAAAGCGGTGCTGCTGAAATGTCAGTGTCGCCTGGGTGTGCAAGGTTTCGTCATCTGCTTGCATCTTCAGAGATGAAACGGAGACCTCGAGCGGGGTCTCGGCGTCGGCGCGCTGCTCCAGGTTCAGCGTCGAGTCGAAAAACTCAATGGCCTCCAGTACCACTTCCCCTTGTAGCAAATTGCTGAGCGATGGCGAGACAATGACCCGCTGTGCTTCAAGCATGTGTGGTGAAGCGGCCCACTCGGGGTTGTCGAGTTCAAGCTCGTTAAGTGATAGCTGCGGACGAGGAAACAGGCTGATTTCCACATCGCCGTGAATAGCCACCGAACGCCCGGTTGCCTTCTCCACACGTTCGCTGATGATAGGCTTTAAAAAATTCCAGGACATCAGCTCTATAGCAGCGATGACGAGCGCCACTATGATGACCGGGGCAAGCCACCACTTTAGAAACCTCGATGCTCGATATTGCATTATGTCGGCTACCTCACCCTTTTAATAGCCAATGTAGCCGCTGAACCTTGGAATTGCATTTATTCAATTGAGTTAAAAATCACTGGCAACAAGAACTTCATACCTTTCTCATAGCTAGTGTCCATCCGGAAACCTGCGGTTGCATTACGCCGCCACCCTGGAGCACTGGATGGAACGATTTGAAGGCGTCCAGGACCAGGTCACCGAACTGTATGACGCGCACTTCACCAAGGCATGGCACATGTATCTGGAGGGCTCTACAGCCGCCTTCCGGGCAGGCTCCCTGCAACTGTTCCAGGTTGTGATCACGCTGCGCGAAAGCATCGATTCAATACGCCTGGAGCTCTGGGACGAGGATAAAAGGCGGCTGGTTTCCTTCAGGGAGGCGAGCGTCGGATAAGGCATCAAGTGAGAATGGAGTCAGATCTCAAGGCCAACACGGACTTGCGATTAGTTGACTCACTCAGGAGCGTCCTCACGGGTCCGATTTGCGTCGTTTTAGAAATTAATCGATGTAATCGGAAAATAATTCACAGTTGAACAGTAGTTCTTCTATACATAGGCTTCAAGTGCTGGAAATACTCTGGGTAGATGAATTTTATAAGCGTCCACATTTGCTTGCGAAGGTTGGTGTACGAGATGCTGAAATGGTTCTGATATGAGGTGACCATGTCATGCAGGTAAATATTGTTAAGTATTGGGATCGCATCCGTTCCAGCTTCTGGTTCATCCCCATCATCATGGCTGTCGGGGCGGTGACGTTGGCCTTCGTGACCGTCGCATTCGATTCACGAGTGACGGACTGGTTGCGGCGCACCTTGGGCTGGACGTTCGTCGATGGGGCGGCAGGGGCGAGCAGCGTGATGGGGACCATCGCCGGGTCAATGATCTCCATCGCCGGGGTAGTGTTCTCCATGACTTTGGTCGCCCTGTCGCTCGCCTCATCGCAATTTGGATCCCGCATGCTCCGCAACTTCATGCGCGATACCACGACCCAGGTGGTGCTCGGCACGTTCGTCGCCACCTTCCTGTACTGCTTGCTCGTTCTTCGCACGATACGCCGCGTAGAAGAGGTCCTCTTCGTGCCGCACCTGTCGGTTTTGCTCGGCGTGGTGCTCGCGGTGGTGAGTGTGGGCGTGTTGATCTACTTCATTCATCACGTATCCGTTTCCCTCCAGGCAAACGAGATCGTGGCGCGGGTCAGCAGGGAGTTGATCGAGGGGATCGACCGCGTGTTCCCGGAACAGATCGGACGGGGCGCTCCACAGATTCCGGCAAAACAACCCAGCGCCAGCTTCATCAACGCGTTCGACCGGGAGGCGCGTCCGGTTGGTGCGGCCGGGGACGGCTACCTTCAGTTCATCGACTCGGACGTTCTGTTGCCGTTGGCCATGGAAGAGGATGTGGTGCTTCGGCTGGAACGGAGGCCCGGACACTACGTTGTAGCCGACCAGCCGTTGGTCCTGGTCTGGCCCGGAGACCGGGCGACCGACAAGCTCATATCTCAGATCCGTTCCGCGTTTACAGTCGGCAACCAGCGAACCCCCCGCCAAGACATCGAGTTTACGCTCAACCAACTGGTTGAGATCGCGGTACGGGCGCTTTCCACCGGGGTGAATGACCCATTCACGGCGATTGCGTGTGTGGATCACCTCGGGTCCGCATTGTCTCGCTTGGCTCAACACGAGATGCAGTCGCCTTATCGACATGACGAGCAGGATCAGCTTCGGCTGATTACGCCTGCCGTCTCATTTCCGATATTCGCGGACGCGGCGTTCAACCAAATTCGGCAAAATAGCCGCTCCAGCGCCGCAGTGACCATCCGCCTTCTGGAAACGATTGCCGTGGTCGCGGAATTTGCACATCGCGCAGAGGATCGCGCCGCGCTCCAAAGGCATGCCGAGATGATTAACCGGGGGGCTCGCGAGGGATTGTCGGAAAGCAGGGACCGCCAGGTGGTGAGAGAGCACTACTTGGCGGTGAGCCAGCTACTCAGCGAACCGGAAGAGCCTAACACGTGAAATACATTTACACGCGAGAAGGACTCAAGGGGCGCGGTTTATCGACTTCGCAGAATAGCAACAAACCGGCATCGGAGGGGATGTGGCCTCCGGAGAAATCAGCTTTAATCTGGCGGCTGGGGCGGCTGGCCATGGTTTTCAGACACCCTTTGATGCCAGGCTGGCGTCAATGCCAAAGAAAATGGCAGCGGTTACAAGTGCTTCATCCTCACTGATCAGGCGAGCCTGGTGATGTTCTGCGCAGGCTAAGTGAAGCGCATTCAACGTCCTCAGGCCTGTCTTCCTTGTCGCTAGCGTGCTCTTGACGGTAGTAGAGCAGAACGGCGCTCGTATCGAAATACAGCATTAGTAGCGCTCGTCGTCTCTAAGCTCCTGCACTGCTTGTGCGGAACCTTCTCGGGAAACCGGCAGTGAAGCTCTGAGTTCTGAGCGGTTCGGAAACTGAATTGTTTCTGGCAGGGCTGCAGTCAGGCGAGCAGCCGGTTTACCGTGTCGAAGAATAACAATCTCTTCTCCAGCGGCCACGGCGTCCAATAGACTTGAGAGCTGTTTTTTCTGGTCCACCGGGCAACCTTTAGGCTACGCGCCCTCATCGGCAAGCGCCGTGAGATCGGCTACCAGGGTGTCCAGGCTCTGCTGCGGGCGAACCAGTAAGCGGGCCGCTCCCTCGCGATCGAAGACATAGACAGCACCACTGTGAGAAACCGCGTAATTGCCGTTTTGGTCGGGGTCCTCGTAACCGAAAGTGGTCCGGTATCGCTTGCTCAGCTCTCTCAGATTGTCCTCTGTGCCGGTCAGGCCGATAATTCCGTCATCGAAAAATTCAACATAGCTTTTAATGCGTTCCGGTGTATCCCGGTTTGGGTCTACGCTGACAAAAATGATCTGAACGTCTTCCCGGGCTGGCTCCGGGAGCTTTTTCACCGCCTGGGAAAGCTTCTGGAGGGTAGTAGGGCAAATATCCGGGCAAGAGGTAAAACCGAAGAACACCAGGCGTATACTTCCGGCGGTGTCCTGGGCAGTCACAGTCCCGCCAGATGTGTCCGTGAGCTGGTAGGCCAGCTCAGGCATCAGGCCGCTGATGTCTTTGGCGTTCCAGTTCTTTTGATCACCTGAGCAGCCGACCAATAAAGCTAGAAGGAAGACTGTCAGCAAACGTTTTGCAATCATATTTGCCTTGGGCATCACTGCGGAACCTCTTGCGGTGTTGAGTGTGAGGCGCGATTGACATCATCCCGCATCGCGCGTCGAAGGATGATCAGAATACCAAGAACGCTCATCATGGCCGGCGGAATCCAGGTCAGTAGGCCCCCGAGTAACTGGTCGGTTTCCGGCGGCATCGGCCAGGCTCGCCCGCAGACCTCATAAACGTCGTAGACCATCCCTCTGGAAAAAACGATGGTGGCCCCCAGAATCATTTGTGGTATTGCAACGACCGCGAGGCAAAGCATGCGCCTGCCGTACCCCAGAGCCTTCGTGGTGATGGGTGACCGGGGATCAAAAATCAGCCACCAGAACAACAGGCCATCCAGCAGCATGCTCCAGTTCATCACCCAGTAAAGATCCCGGCTGAGCATGGCGTCGAAGTGGATGGGTGGCCACAGCCAGAGATAAATCAGCCCGAAGAACAGCAATGAGGCGACGGCGGGCTGTTGTAAACAACGGTAAAGCCAGCCGATGGGCACAAGGAAAGGTCGCACCACCTGAGGTATCTGTCGATACAGAAACTGTATAACGGGTAACGGATTCGACAGGGCGATCAGAATAGGGCCCAAATGGTGCAGAATTAGGTGCTGCCCGCGATGAACAAAGAACATGTACTGCGAATAGTAATCAAACTGTGTTTGCATCACCCCGTAGCAGAGCATCACGCCCAGGGTGAAGGTGAAAATGCGCCCGCTTCCCGGCCGTTCGCTATCGGGCATTCTGAAGAGCCCATAGCTGTAAAGGCTCAATACCAGGATATAGGCCAGGACGGTTAACGGGGAGAAATCGTAAGGTAGCAGGTACTCTGCGGCCGACATCTGGGTTGCCTTGATGCTATGGGTTGGTCTCAGTTGTTGTTTCTGAGACGGTTTCGCAATTGCTCCAGGCGCTGCCGGATTTCTTCCCGCCGGCTGTCGCTGGTCTGGTTGGTTCCGGGGCCGGGGAAGCTCGCGGGCCTTGCTTGCTGTTCCGCATAATCTGGTTCGGCACCGCTATTGGCGGAGTTTGAATCACTGGCCGCCAGCGCGATTCCGGTTCGGTCTTCATCCTCAGGAAAATACAGGTTTTCCAGCGCGCCCGCTCGCTCAATGATGATTCGGTCAGGCCGCACTGTCCTGAGCTTTGCATTTCCGGGGAGTTCATCGCCAACAATGTAAGCTTCGGTCTGGCGTTCGCTATCTTCTACAAGCGCACTGCCCGGGAAATCACCGGATGCGGACATAACCCCTCGGAGCAACAGCTTGAGGTTGGTTTCCGGAAGATTGTCGATGTTTTCTTCAGGCGCTGCTTCGGCCTGATCGGCGTTCCCGAACATAGAGAGGGACGCCAGGGTGATATCAGGCTTCTGCTGCTGCAACTGTTGGGTGCCGGCAGCCGTTATAGGGAGGGAAGCACCAGAATCGTCATTTTCGGACTGCCAGAAACCATAGGCTTGCCAGGCAGTGGCGGATATCATGCCCAGAGCAGCGACGAAAGCCAGAATGATAGGTAACCTGGGGCTGATCGAGAGCATGTGCGGTCCTGAAAAGGCGGTTACGGACGTTAAAAGGTCAACAGGTTATCAGACTGTAAGGTGTAAATGGCAGTATAGTGTACCGTGTTATTCAGCGGCTCCAATTCCTGTGGTAGCCTTCAGAATTAATTGAATAATAAGGATTCCGGCGATTGTGGATACAGACACCGAAATACAACCGCAGGATGCGCCCCTGGGCCGTCTTCCGTTTATGTTTGCGAAACGCAATGGTGTCATCTTAACCCGGGACGACGACGGCGAGCCCGTTATTCTGGTAAAGCCTGGTGCGGGGCACTCGGCCCTGGCGGAAGCCAACCGGATGAGTGGTGGGAATGCTCGCTTCGCGACCATTGAGCCTGGCCAGTTTGATTCTGCCCTCAATGCCGCTTACCAGAACGATTCTGCCGAAGCCATGCAAATGGTGGAGGGCATCGGTGATGACATGGATCTGGCCTCGCTGGCCGACTCCGTGCCCGAAACCGAAGATCTGCTTGAGCAGGAAGACGACGCGCCCATCATCAGGCTGATCAACGCCATTCTTACTGAAGCCGTCAAAACCAGCGCGTCAGACGTTCATATCGAAACCTATGAAACCCGCCTGGTAGTGCGATTCCGGGTTGATGGCGTGCTGCGGGAAGTGGTTCAGCCGAAGCGAGCTCTTGCGCCTTTGCTGGTGTCCCGTATCAAAGTCATGGCGAAGCTGGATATTGCTGAAAAGCGGATCCCACAGGATGGTCGAATTGGGTTGCGAGTCGGTGGCCGTGAGATCGACTTGCGGGTTTCCACCATGCCGTCGTCCAGCGGGGAGCGAGTCGTGCTGCGTTTGCTGGACAAACAGGCCGGCGCCATTCGCCTGGAGTCACTGGGGATGGCGTCGGGTGACCTGAAAGTTCTTCGCCGTCTGATTCAGCGCCCCTATGGCATTCTGCTGGTCACGGGCCCGACCGGTTCTGGCAAATCCACATCCCTGTATGCATCGCTTCAGGAAATCAACGATCGCAGCCGCAACATCCTGACCATTGAAGACCCGATAGAGTATAACCTGCCGGGCATTGGCCAGACTCAGGTCAATAACAAAGTGGACATGACCTTTGCCCGGGGACTGAGGGCGATTCTGCGTCAGGACCCTGACGTGGTCATGATCGGCGAAATCCGGGATGTCGAAACCGCCGAGATTGCGGTGCAGGCCAGCCTGACCGGTCACCTGGTATTTTCAACCCTGCACACCAACACCGCCGTGGGGGCGATTACCCGATTGATGGATATGGGCATCGAGCCGTTTCTGATCTCGTCAAGCCTGGTGGGGCTGGTGGCCCAGCGACTGGTCCGGGTGCTGTGCCAGGAATGCCGCGAGCCATACACTCCCAGCGAAGAACATTGTGAGTTCATCCAGAAGGATGTGGCCGATCCTCCCATGCTATACCGTGCGACCGGTTGTGAAGCCTGTAATCAACTTGGCTATAAAGGCCGTATCGGGATCTACGAAGTGGTTGAGGTGAACGAAGAAATCAGCGCGCTGATTCATAAACGCGCCGGGGAACTGGATCTTGAACACGAAGCACGCCGTCACGGCCCCAGTATTCATGCCGATGGCGTTAAAAAGATAATCGACGGGGTAACGACGGTTGAAGAAGTCCTCCGCGTAACTCACCGGAGCCGATAGCCACATGCCCGCATTTGATTACAAGGCGCTTGATAGCCGAGGCAAGCAGAAAAAGGGTGTGATGGAGGCAGATGCGCCACGCGCCGTCCGCCAGCTCCTGAGAGAGCGTGGCATGACACCGCTTGAGGTGGAACATGCCACGGAAAAACAGAAGCAGGGCAGCCCGCTGATCAGCCGAAGCGGCATCAGTGTGGCGGACCTGGCCTTGATTACCCGACAGCTGGCTACCCTGATTCAGTCCGGTATTCCCATTGAGCAGGCGCTTTCCGCCACCTCCCGCCAGTCTGACAAACCCCGCATTCGCAGTATGCTGATTGCGATCCGCTCCAAGGTGATGGAAGGCTATAGCCTGGCAGAAAGCCTTGGCGAATTTCCCCGGGCTTTTCCGCGACTTTACCGCTCGACCGTCGCGGCGGGAGAACACGCCGGTCACCTCGATCTGGTGCTGAACCGGTTAGCGGATTACACCCAGACCCGCCAGGAGTCTCGGCAGAAAATTCAGTTGGCCGCAATCTATCCGATTATTCTGAGTGTTGTCGCCATTGCCATTGTGGTGTTCCTGCTGACCTATGTGGTGCCGGATATCATCGAAGTGTTTGTGAACCAGGGACAGGACCTTCCCGCGCTGACCAATGCATTGCTGTCAGTATCCGGATTTATTGTGAATTACGGGCTCTACGTGCTGATACTGGTCATTGCGGGAATCGTCGGGTTCCGGGCGGCACTGAAACAGCCTGCCTTTCGCATGCGGTTTCACCAGAGCCTGCTGAATGTGCCATTGTTCGCCAATATGGTAAGGGGTGTCAGCACGGCGCAATACGCCAGCACACTCAGCATTCTGACCACCAGCGGCGTGCCGCTGGTCGAAGCGATGAAAATCGCTGGCGAGGTATTGGCAAACGACCATCTGCGGCTTGTATTGAAAGACGCCGCCCGTAAGGTCAGTGAGGGTGGTTCGCTCCACCGGGCGCTGGACCAGACCGGTTATTTTCCACCGATGATGCTGCACATGATTGCCAGTGGTGAAGCCAGTGGTGAACTGGACAGCATGCTGGAGCGAACGGCCAACATGCAGGAGAAAGCGCTTCAGGGAAAAATCGCCGCAATGGTCGGCCTGTTTGAGCCACTGATGCTTCTGTTCATGGGAGCTGTGGTGCTGATTATCGTACTGGGCATCATGTTGCCGATACTGAATATGAGTAATCTGATCGCCTGACCAAACCAGGTGAAGCGGTCAATCTTTTAAAGAGTAAGGGACAGTTAGCAATGAAGAGCAGATCTATGAAAAAGCATCCATCGCAACGCGGCTTCACCCTGATTGAAATCATGGTGGTGCTTGTCATCCTTGGCCTGCTGATCGCGATCGTCGCGCCCAACATCATCGGCCGCGGTGACGAGGCGCGGGTGACGGCGGCAAATGCCCAGATGCGCAGTATTTCCAATGCGCTGGATCTATATCGACTGGATAACAGCCATTATCCGTCGACCCAGCAGGGCCTGGAGGCACTGGTGTCCAAGCCCAGCGGTAGCCCGGAACCCAGAAACTGGAACCCCGACGGCTACATGAAATCCGTGCCGGCAGACCCCTGGGGCGAGGCGTATCAGTTCGTAAGCCCCGGCACCGAGGGCCCCTACGATCTCTACTCCTACGGCTCCGATGGCCAGGAAGGTGGTGAAGGGGATGCCGCTGATATCAGCGTCTGGCAGGTACGGGACTAAGTGCGTCTGTCGTCGCAACAACACTCGTCCGGTTTCACTCTGATCGAAATCCTGGTGGTGTTAGTCGTGGTCGGAATGCTGGTTGCGCTTGCGACCTTCACCCTGGGTGGCAACTCGGTGCGGCGCGACCTCGATAACGAAGTGGAGAAGATGTTTTTTCTGATGCGGACCGTGTCTGAACAGGCCGTGCTGAACAATACGGAATTCGGTCTGGTCGTTGAAGAAGAGCAATACCAGTTTCTGGCCTATGACCAGCAATCGGGGGCCTGGAAACCCTACGGGGAGCGTTTGTTCCGCCAGCGCTCGATTCCTCAGTGGATGGTCGTTACCAAGTACATCGAGAACGATGCCCCCCGCCTTGCCAGCGACGACGACCAGCCAAGGCCCGATGTTGTTCTGTTTTCCAGTGGTGAAACCACCCCGTTCGAGCTGGAATTCAGCATTGGCCGAGAGGGTCTTTCTAATGAAGACTATGTCCACAGCATAGGTTCTGACGGTGTATCGTCACTTGAGTGGCAGCATCCGGGTAAAGCCGGAGCGGATGAGGAGTGAGGGCGCTCAAGGGGTTTACGCTGATCGAAGTTCTGGTGGCCTTGCTGGTATTCAGCATTATCGCAACGGTCGCCGCGCAGATGAGCAGCCAGTATATCGGCACCTACGAACGAGTCCGCGACAAGACCCTTGCCGGCTGGGTTGCAGACAACCGGATCAACGAACTTCGCCTGCAGGAAACGTTGCCGCCGGTGTCCGTAAACAGGAAGGATATCGAGTACGGTCCGTTCCGTTGGCGGGTGGATACGTCCATCATCAATACGCAGGATCCGTCGATCCGTCGCATTGAAGTGGCTGTCAGTAAATTTCGCGGAGACGGATCCGAACCGGCGCGGCTGCACTCACTTTCAGCGTTCATAGGGACCGACTGATGCGAGCTGCCCGCGGGTTTACATTGCTCGAGGTGCTTATTGCCATAGGCATCACCGCTGTCATTGGCCTGGGTGTGTGGCAGGTTCTTTCCGCCATCGTGCAATCGCGGGACAGAGTTGACGAGCTGGCCGTTCAGTTTGAGGCAATGCAGCGCACCATGCTCTTGCTGGAGCGGGATATCACACAGGTGGTGAACCGTCCGGCCCGGGATATTTACGGGGATTACGATTTCGCACTCACCAGCCGCGAAAACGATTTTGCCCTGCTGCTGACCCGGCAAGGCTGGCGAAACCCCCTTGGCATTCGCCGCAGCAGCCTGCAAAGAGTGGGCTGGGAATATACCGGCGATTCTATTCGACGCCGATACTGGGTGTCGGTGGATCAAGGCCAGGAAGACGAGAGCCGTGACGCTCTGATGCTGGAAAACGTTACGGATTTTCGTATCCGCTTTCTGGACGACCAGCAAACCTGGCGGGACAACTGGCCAGACGACGACAGCATGGCAGGGCAGACTCTCGGAGCAAAACCGGTAGTGGCTTTGCCTCGGGGTCTGGAAGTAATCATCGAGCACGAGCGTTTTGGCCTGCTGACCCGCACCTTTCCGATGCCGGATTTTGACAGCGACGCCGCGCAGGATCAGGTGAATGCCAGCTCTGCGGCAACGGGTGAGAGCGAAGAGCAGGCTGAAGGCGCGTCCTCCGGAGGTGCAAGCGGTGGCTGACCGGATGATACACCCTACTACCGGGATTACTGGCGGCGCGCGCCAATCGGGCGTTGCATTATTGATGGTGCTGTTGGCCATGGCCCTGGTAACACTCATTGCTGCCGGCATGGCCCCGAAACAGGAGCTGAGGATTTTCAGCGCTGGCCATTACCTGGCCCAGCAGCAGGGATACAGCATTGCACTGGGCGCTGAAGCCTTTGCCAAACGGATACTTTATCGCGACTACGAAGACGATAAAGAAAACGACGGCCTGATTGATAGCCTGGACGAATTCTGGGCGTCGAATTCAGCGGTGTTACCGGTTGAAAGCACGGATGAGGGCGATGCCCGTATCCTGGCCGTTGCCGAAGTGCAGATTGACGGCCTGGGCGGACGCATCAACCTGAACGACCTTGTCCGTGGTGGCGAAGCCGTCGATCCGGTCACTAAGGACCGGATGGCTGCGTTGCTGGAGGTGCTTGAGATCACCAGCTTCCGGGTTGATCCGCTGATTGACTGGATTGACTCAAATGATCAGACGGTCAGCGCCTACGGGGCAGAAGATGGTCAGTACCTCGTGGCTGAGCCAGCCTATCGGGCCGCCAACCAGCCGTTTACCAGTGTGTCAGAGCTCAGGCTGATTGAGGGAATGACCGAAGAAGCCTATCGGGCGCTGGTGCCACATGTTGCGGCCTTGCCTGTCTCCGGCGCCGGCATTAATGTGAACACAGCGACAGCACAGGTCATTGCCTCGTTGCATAGTGAACTGACGTTGGCACAGGCCAATACGGTGCTTGAGAAACGCGCCGAGGAGCCCTTTGAAACCGTTCAGGACTTTCTTGCTCTTCCTGAATTCGCAGGCCTGGGGCTGAAATCGTCCGGGTTAAGGGTAAACACCCCGTTTTTTGAAGTGGTCTCCCGGATTACCTACGATAGCCGGGTCGTAAACCTGATCAGCACGGTCTACCGGAATCCTGAGGGAGAGCTTCAGACCGTGCGCAGGGACACCAGCCAGAAAAACAGAATAACCAAGGAACCGGTCAGCGTTCCGGAATAGCATCAAGGATACGTTTCAGTATGTCATATCGCCTTTATATCAGGCCCATACCACCGGTTCCCGCATCGAATGTCGAACCGGCCGCCCAGCTTTTTAACTGGGCGCTTCTGGATGCCAGCGGTGACATCCAGGCCCATGGTGAGGCAGATTCCCAGGACGCCATCGAACAGACGCTTGCCCAGAATGACCTTGAGGGTGTGCGGCTGGTTGGCCTGATTCCGGGCGAGGACGTGCTGTTCTGCGTCGCCAACATTCCTGCAAAACAGAGCCGCTTTATTCAGCAGGCGCTTCCATTCGCAGTAGAAGAGCAGATTGCCCAGGACATCGAATCCGTTCATCTGGCAATCGGGCCACACTCAGACACGGGTTACCGGGTTGCTGCCATCGATCGCAGGCAGATGTCGCACTGGGTCAGGGTGTTCAGCGATTGGGAACATGTCCGGCTGGAGGCGATTTATCCGGACGCGTCGCTGCTGCCGGTCACGGATGGCGGCTGGTCTGTCTGCCTTGATGGCGATTCCGTGATGCTGGCCAGCGATCAGGGAGAATGGATGGGTGTGCAGTCCCGCAACCTGGCCATGTTTGCCCAGACTCTTGCAGCGCCTCCTTCGGAGGAAGTGGTGGCTGAGGTTGCCGTCACGCTGTTCGGCACGGACGCCGAGTTCGAACATCTTCAGGCGGATATCAATGTTTTAAAAAGCTCGTCAAGGCTCGTAGTGAAAGAGAAAACCCTGGAGCTATTACCGCTTGAGTTGCTGGCTCATGCTCACCACCACCACCTTTGCCAGCCGATCAATCTTTGCCAGGGCCAGTATTCAACCAAACGTGAAAAATCCGGCCTATTCGGGGCCTGGAAGCCTTTGGTTGCGGTCGCCAGTGTCTGGTTCGTGGTTCAGGTTGCGGTAGAAATCGGCTTTGGCTATTACCACACGCAACAGGCAGAACAAATCCAGACGCAGGCAATGACTATTTACCGCAACGCTTTCCCCAATGATACCCGCACCCATGCAGGTAACGTTCGCCGCGTGGTTCAGGGCCAGCTTAATCAATTACAGTCGAGCGGAACCGATGCCGGGTTTATCACGTTGATGAAATATACCGGCAGCGAATACTCGAAGCTTTCCGGGGGTAATTCCATCGTGTTCAATTCGATTAATTACAGCCAGAATCGCGGCGAGCTTGTGGTGGATGTTCGGGCTGACAGTTATGGCAAGCTGAGCGACCTGCGCAATGGTCTCTCGGGTAAAGGGCTGAAGGCGCAGATCGGTTCCGTTGTTAATGAGTCGGACGGCGCTCGCGGCCGGCTGACTGTGTCAGGAGGACAAGGATGATCAATCGTCTGAAAGAGCATCCCGTAGTGGGTAAACTGACAGCTCAGTATGATCAGCTGCCCCGTCGGGACCAGCAGGCATTGGCCGTTCTGGCCATCGCGGTACTTCTGGGAATACTGTATTTTGCCATTTGGCGCCCGGCCGTCACTTATCAGGACAGTGCGATAAATAATCGGGAGAGCGCGCAAGAGTTGCTGGTATGGCTGGATGCCAACCGGTCCTCACTGCAGAGACTTTCCGGAGGAGTATCGGGCCAGTCCTCAGGGAGCGCTGACAAACCGGTAGACGGGCGCGCACTGATGGCGCTGGTTACCCGTACCGCGCGAGAGTCAGGGCTGACGTTGCAGCGATTCGAGCCGAGCGGCGATGATTCGATTCGCGTCTGGCTGGAAAAGGTACCCTTCAGTCAGGTATCTGGCTGGCTGGAAACGTTGAATATCGATAACGGTGTCGAAATTGAGCAGGCCTCAATGGATCGACAGAATGAACCAGGTTTTGTGTCTGTCCGATTGACACTGACAATTTAAGAGGGCCAGACAAAGCCATGAAAGCAACTATTGTGCGACTTGATGCCAGCGCGCGGAACGAGGCGATTTCTATTCTGGTTAATGCCTATCAGGACGAATCGACCTTCCGGTATCTTTTCAACCATCGCAAACCGGGTTATCAGCAACGGGTGAGGGCAACGGTTCGCGAATTGATCGATCTGTACTTCGAGCTGAACCAGGAAGCAGTCGGGATTCTGGTGAATAACACGCTGGTGGCAGTCGCCTTTATAGGCGAACCGGAGCTTCGGCTGAACCTGAGCGACCAGATCAGCTGGCGTATCCGGATGGTATTGACGGCCGGCTTCGCCAGCACCCGTCGCTACATTGATTACCACGAGCGTATCAAGGCGTTGCTACCCCAGCCCCAGGCTCATCAGATGCCATTGATGGGGGTCAATCCGGGCTATCAGAACCGGGGTTACGGCCGCCTGCTGCTGAAGACTGTAGAAACCCTGTGCGCAGAAAACCCCCGTGGCAGTGGCCTGGTTCTGGACACCGGTAATAGCCAATATTTGCCGTTTTACGAATCTGAAGGCTTCAGAAGCATCGGAACCGTGAAGCTTGGTGATTTCGAAGACCATATTTTATTCCGCGAAATCCAGCCAACCGAGGCGGATTCCGGCAACCTTATCCGTCAATCCGAGGAGACAACGTGACTGAGCAGCAGGACTTTGATCTGATCGTAATTGGCGCAGGCTCTGGTGGTGTCAGACTGGCAAGAATGTCTGCCGCAAAAGGCGCAAGAGTCGCAGTAATCGAGTCCCGGTATCTGGGTGGAACCTGCGTGAACGTGGGCTGTGTTCCCAAGAAGCTGTTCGTTTATGGTGCCCATGCCGGCGAAGATATTGAAGATGCCAAAGGCTATGGCTGGAGCGTGCCACAGGAGCAGGTCCGGTTTGACTGGGCCCGTCTGGTCGCCAATAAAAATGCAGAAATTGAACGCCTGAACGGCATCTATGGCCGGATGCTCGATAATGCCGGCGTTACGATTATTGACGGCACCGCTACGCTGGCAGACGCAAACACCGTTGTGGTGGGGGGTAAGCGTTACTCGGCAAAGCACATCACCGTGGCCACCGGTAGCTGGCCTGCAATTCCTGACGTGCCCGGCAAGGAATGCATGCTGTCCTCCAATGAAATGTTTTATCTGCCTCAGTTGCCTCGCCAGGCCGTCGTCTGGGGCGGTGGTTATATTGCGGTGGAGTTCGCCGGAATCCTGGCAGGGCTGGGTGTGGAAACGACACTGTTGTATCGGGGTGACCTGTTCCTGCGCGGCTTTGATGGCGATATTCGTCAGTTCATGGCCCAGGAAATGAGGAAAAAAGGCGTTGATCTGCGCTTTGGCGTCACCATCGAATCCGTTGAGAACGTAGACAACGCCTATCATCTGCGGCTATCTGATGGTACGGGGCTGGACACCGGTCTGGTTATGGCAGCCACCGGGCGTCGGGCCCTGGTCGAGGGCCTGGGGCTGGAAGCGCTAGGGGTCGAGATGACGAGCTCCGGCCATGTCGCGGTCGATGAACATTTCCAGACCGCCGTACCATCCATCACTGCGCTTGGTGATGTTATCGGCACGCCCCAGCTCACGCCTGTGGCACTGGGGCAGGGCACGGTGCTTTCGCGGCGGCTGTTCGGGGACGGTCAGGGGGAAATGGATTACAGCAGTATTCCCACTGCCGTTTTCTGCCAGCCAAACATTGGCACCGTGGGCCTGACCGAAGAAGAAGCCCGGGAGGCCGGGCATAAACTGCGTATTTATCGGTCAGAATTCAAACCCATGAAGCATACATTGAGCGGCCGGGACGAAAGGGCGCTGATGAAACTGGTGGTTGATGATAAGACCGACCGGGTACTGGGCGCCCACATGGTGGGTCCCGATGCCGGCGAAATAACCCAGGGCCTGGCCGTCGCCCTCAAAGCCGGAGCCACCAAAGCGCAGTTTGACAGCACGGTGGGCATTCATCCGACGTCTGCGGAAGAGTTTGTCACCATGCGCGAGCCGGTGTCCTGATCACATCTGTACCCAGCGGCTTAGCACCTGGCGCAGGCTTTCCTTCCTGACGGGCTTTGATAGATAGTCATTCATACCCGCTTCCCGACACTGGGTTTCAGTGCCGGGAAGGGCATCCGCCGTCAGGGCAATAATCGGAGTCCCGCCCTGCCCGTTACTTTTTTCCCATTCCCGAATGCAGCGAGTAGTTTCATAACCGTCCATAATCGGCATCTGGCAATCCATCAGAATCACGTCATAACCGTTATGATTTGTCCGAACATACTCTATCGCTTCCTGGCCGTTTGCGGCTGAATCCGTGTCGAAACCAAGCCGCTTGAGAAGGGCAGTGGCTACCCGTTGATTGACCTGGTTGTCTTCTACAACCAACGCCTTTGATCGCTCGCCATTGCTTTCCGGCATTGGTGTGTTCACAACTTCATTATTTGCCTGGTGGGCGGTAAGCTCAAAAGGTAACTCAAAGCGGAAAACGGATCCCTTGCCAACATCGGTCTCGACGATTACATGGCCGCCCATCAGTTCGACCAGCCTTTGCACCAGGGAAAGCCCCATGCCGGTTCCACCAAACTGACGGGTATCCGAGGCATCAACTTGCTCAAACGAGTTAAAAACATCCTCCACCCGGTCAATGGGAATACCGCAGCCGGAATCAATAACGGAGCAGTTCAGCAATACACAGTTTTCTTCGAGGATCAGCCAGCCAGCCTTGATTTCAACAAAGCCATCACCGGTAAACTTGATGGCGTTATCGATCAATCCGGACAGAATCTGGCGCAGCCTGGCAGCGTCACCCATGACCAATGACGGTTCAGGCCAGTCTTCGGAAAAATGAGTGTCCAGCGAAAGGCCCTGCCTCTCGGCGATATGCCGGAAGCTTGCGGAACAGTTCGAAATCACCTGGCGCAAATCGAACTGGCGGCTTTCAAACCGGAGTGTCCCGCGGTCAATGTGGGAATAATCAAGGATATCGCTGATAACCATCAACAGGTCTTCAGTGGATTGCCTGGCCGTTTGCAGGTAATCCTGCTGGCGAGCCGTGAGAGGATCTTCAGAGACCAGATCAACCATGCCAAGCACGCCGTTAAGCGGGGTGCGAAGTTCGTGGCTCATGGTGGCCAGGAATTCGGTTTTAGTCCGGTTGGCCTGTTCAGCACGTTCACGGGCTCGCTCGGAAGAAGCCAGCGTGTCATCCCTTGCCGCCTGCAGCTCGCTCAGGTGCGATGCCAGTGAGTTAAAGCGCTCTTCCAGTTCCATGATTTCCCTGGCCGAGCCTTTGCGGCTTAAGGGAACCTGGTCATAGTGCCTGTCGGTAAGCCGTTCAACTCGCTTTGAAAGGCCTCGTATAGGCGCGATAATACCACTGAGAATGTGGTTCACGATGATCATCGTGAACAGTAGCAAAAACAACCCGACGGCCAGGGATGTCCAGATAATATCGGCGCGCCTTTTGGCAAAACGGGCGTCGTCTACCCCCACCTCCACGGAGCCGACTCGCATGGCTCCGACGCCGAAGCCGTACTGGGGTTCGAACCATTCCGACTCGCGACTGTCTTCCAGCTCAAGCGGCTGTTGCAGTATCTCGGATTCGAACACCGTATAGCTGTCAGGATTTCCGATGATTGATCGCCCATCAGTGGTGGCCAAGCCTACCTCGTCGCCGACCACATTGGACACCCGAATCCAGTCTGCCCGGCTTTGCTGCAATGATTGTTCAAGAGTCTGTTCCAGAGCTCTTTCATTGCCAGACACCACGGCGTATTCCACGGCCGGTGCCAGGCTGTCCGCCAACATCTGGCTGCTGGCTGCTACATCCCTACGAGCATCTTCCAGCCGGGCAGAGGTAAAGAAAATCATCAGTACAACGAACATTACGATGGCGGGTGCCGCGCCCAGCAGCATCAGTTTGCGCGTTAGAGAAGCGTGGCGTCCGGGCTGCTTATTCATTCTTTGATGCCTCCACATTGTCAAGGCGCTGCCTGACGGCATCGATCACGGTCTGTCGCTCCGGTAGCGGAATATTCAGGGAACGCCCAACCTGGAGATTGATCTCGATACCAAAATCGGTGGGATGCGCCGGCTCTGGAAATTCATCGTTCTCCTGGAAATGCCGGACATAACGGGTTGCCATGGCTGCCACTTCACTCAGCGGCGTGTAGGAAGAAGCAAGAGAACCAGCTTTTACATAAGCCTGACTCGGTCCGATGACAATACGATTGCGTCGGTAGGCTGTCAGCAGAATGTGTTTGATCGTTCGGGGGTTGTAAATGGTGCCGTCGGGCGCCGCAAGCAGGAAATCCCCGTAATTGAGAGCCCTGATCAGGGTTGGAATCAGGCGTTCATCCGACGGTACCAGGAAAACGCGGCCTTCCATGCCAAGCTGGTGAAGGTTTTTCATGACCGGGTCGTACAAATGCTTGGTATCCGGCCTTGCCAGCATTCCCACCCGGGTGGAGTAGGGCAGTATGACTTTACCAATCGCGACCTGACGCATCAGGGGCGGCGTGGACAAAACGGCAGAAACTTTTCTATCGGGGTTTTCGGAGCTTGCATCTACGTAAGCTTCTTCAACCAACAAACCCAGAACCGGAACCCGTTTGTTTTCCTCGCGTACCCGGGTGAAAGCCGTCGGACCAATGGCGATAACGGGCGATTCACTGTCCTGCGAGGTTTGCCCCGCAACGAATGAACGAATTATGACCGACTCTCCAAACGCTGCCGTCAGCAATTCCCTGAGCCGCCGGTTGAGACGTTGATTTTCCGAATCCGCAATATAAACCAGGGAGGGTGTTGGGTCAGGAAGGTTTGTTTGTGCGCGGGAAGCGGGCGACATCATCAGACAGGCCAGCGCGACAGCCATCACCAGGGCGAAACTGACTGCCCTGATGCCAGGGGCCGGGCGATCTTGCCAGTGGTCATTATTACGTGCTTCGTTCATACCGTCCGGGGTGTCGCTTCTTCCTTGTAGTGTGCTCAGAACCGGATGCCAGCTTCAACGAAAAACTGGTTATGGTCGTTGATCCTGTTGTCAGGGCTGAGGGTCGGTTTGGCCGTGACGTAGTGCTGCATTGTAAAGGCCAACTCATAGCCGTAACCCTGTGCAAATACCTGTTTTGCAAGCCGGAAATCCGCCCTCTCAAAATGTGCGTACCGGAACTCATCCGCCCAGTAAAAGGCCGTTGACGCTGTCAGGTTATAGGGCAACTCCTGGATCCATACCAGGCTGCCGGAATGTTTGACGGACATGCGCCCCAAAAGCTCCACCCGAAAATCTTTGTCGATTCCGCTCCGGTTGTCTTCGCCGGTGTACTCTCCGTCCTGATCAAGATAGGCATAACCCAGCCTGAGCCTGGTCCCCGGAAATTCAAACGACGCTTCCAGCTCAAATCCTTCCTGGTCCAGTGCGACATTATTATCAATACTCCACTCATTGATTGAGATCACACCACTGATCATATCTCTGAGTGTATCGTTAAAATAACGGGCTTCCAGTGAGAGTGTACTGTTATCCAGATAAAACTGACCAAAATAGCTTATTTCCCGTGATGTTATGCGCTCTTCTTCAAGTTCTTTGCTATAAGTGGAGTTAGAGGGATCGACCAGATCTTCAACCATAAACCGTTCCCCTTCAATAAACGCGAAAGGGGGCGCAACATTGACCGCCCGATAAGACCAGTCGGGATCCTGCTCGAACGCATCGGGAGTTCGGACGGCTCGGGAAAACACAAAACGTAGGGCGTGGTTATCGCTCAGGATAAAGTTCGTCGCAACTCGCGGCGAGAAATAGCTCTCATCGGTTGTAGTGGCTTTTTCCCAGTTGCCACCGGCATTGAATGTTAACCACCTGAATGGAGAGTATTCCAGATTCCCGAATACCCGAGACTGGTAGTTATTACCACGGCCATTGAAATAGGTTTCAGAGCGATAGGTATCCTGACGATAGCCAAGCCCGGACACCAGCCTCAGGTCGGGGCTGAACAATAGAGTGTCCTGAATTTCAAATTCCAGTCGGGATTCTTCGATGTCTTCATTCAGGCCCGCAAGAAGAGGGTCTACCTCGTTGGGTGAGCAAGGCGTGAGGCTTATCCTGTTGCCAGCCAGAACCTGGAGGAATTGATCGTTGGGAATGCAGGTTGTCCAGCGCTGACGCCGCTTATAATTCTGGAAGCTGCTCTGGATATGGAAGAAGTGACGGGCAGAAATCGAAACATTAAGCCGTGTCTGAAGGTAATAATCATCAACCAGAACGTCGGGGTTCTCATCGGACCCAAGCTTACCTTCTTTTAACCTGTCTTCCTCGTCGACTCCATCTACCACACCGGCTCTTAGATCCAGGCTGTAGGTCGGGTTAATAGCCAGGGTGCTGTCGTAGTTGAACGTATTGATATCGTAGCCATTGTGGAAAGGCTTGATCCTTATATCGGCGCCGGTATCAGCTTGCTCATCAAACCCGTCAGATTGGCGTTTTTCATAGGCCAGTCGCCAGCTGTAGTCATCGTCGCCACTGGCCACAGATCCGAAGGCACGACGATAGCCACGGGATCCGGACACACCACGCAATTCAACCCCGGCTGTATCTTCCGGGGCGCGGGTGATGATGTTGATGGTTCCCAAGAAGGCATTGATGCCATAGGCAGCACTGTTCGGGCCGCGGCTTATCTCAATTCGTTCAATCAGTTCAAGTGGCACCGGCATGGTGTTCCACTCTACTTGCGAGAGGTTTGCCCGGTAGGCGGTTCTGCCGTCTACCTGGACCTGCATTCTTCGCTGTTCGTAGTGAACCGTTCCATGGTAACTGGTGACCGGCCGGTTGCTGCCGACGTAATTGACGGTCATGCCGGGAACCAGGCGGAAAACTTCTACCAGGTTCATGATGCCCAGTTGGCGGATGAGGTTACCCGATATGATGGATGTCGTTCCCGGTACTCTGGTTTTTGGCTGACGCAGGCGAGTTGTGGTGAGCACTTCAGGGATATCAGGTTGGATGCTGTACGCGTCCAGAGTCAGGTCAGGATCGGTCTGGGCCTGGGCGCTGGTTGTATTCAGGCAGAACAAGGCCATAAATACAGAGAAAACACAGCAAAAACGCCGTGAATTCGGAAATATATAGAGTTTCCGGTTCGTAACGGACATGGGTGTCGTTTTATACTTTGCCGAGTAGTGGAGACATTTTTAGTTAATTCTTGAATCTATCCTAGGGGAGCGAAGGCGATTTGTCTCTCTGAAATGCAGACAGAATTTTACAGTCGGACAATAACATTATGAATTGTTGGGAAATATTGGGCATTGATCCAACCCGGGATCGCGCAGCGATTGATCGGGCGTACGAACAGCAGAAAAAGTTTGCAGCCGGGGATGAGCTGGATCGTCTCCGGCAGGCTCACCAGGAAGCCAGCGGTGAACAACCGGCGCCAGCCGGGACGGAGCAACTTGCTGCCCCTCAACCCCAGGACGCCTCTGAATCGAGGGCTGCCACTCAACCGCAGGCTCCCTCTGACGCTGAGTTGACTGCGGAAGAACAGCAGGTGGTCCGGGAGGTGGTTATCCAGGTTAAGGCGCTGCTAAGTGACTCACGGCGCGCCGCTGATGCTGGCATCTGGCGCGCGATTCTGGCAGAGCCACCGGCTGATCAGCCTCATCTGCGAGCCGCCATTGGGCAAGCACTTAAGGCGCAGGTCAGACCCATGGCCGAAAACGGCAGTTTTTCAATCCCGGTGGTGACATTTCTGGGAGACTGGTTCGGGTGGCATGAACTGCAGGATGCAGGCGGGAAGGCTCCGGCTGTCCAAACGCCTGGTCAGGAGAATGAAACACCGGAACGTGCCGTTGAGGAAGACTCCCAGCCACCGGTGGCTAATTTCTGGCCAGCAGTCGTTGGTTGGATTGTGGCGTTGGCCGTTCTAGCGGCTTTCTTTGATGGCATTTTTGGGGGCGGATAGTTCGCCCTCAATTTTTCGTCGATAGCGCTGGAAAGCAGCCAGGCTGGGTTGAAGCATGGCCCTTGCCAACGCTTCAGCTTTGACTGGGTCCTGCTGGCGAACAGCCGCTAATAAAAGCTCATGCTCTTCCTGAGTTGGCCCAGGAACATCGTTGTTGAGTTCGGTTTGCTCAATCGTCTGTGTGATCGATTCAGAAAAATACCCATACATTTCTGTTAGAGCCGTGTTGTGAGAAGCCGCGACCAGCGCCTGATGGAACGCCTGATCGTGAGCAATTTGCTGATCTATGTCTTTTCCTGCCCGGGCCCTGGCATCCAGGGCGGCCATCATTATTTGCAGATCCGACCCAGTGCGGCGCTCTGCCGCAAGCCTTGCGGCTTCTGTCTCAAGCATGATGCGCACTTCCAGCTTATCTCTGAGTTCGGACCGACTGATGCGTCTCAGTGCCTCTCCGGCCTCCTGGGTTGCTCTCACGTAAGTGCCATCCCCCTGACGGGTCTCCAGCATGCCGACATAAACCAGCACTCTTACTGCCTCGCGCACGGTATTTCGGCCGACACCCAGTGACTCGGACAAATCCGCTTCTACGGGCAGTCGGGTGCCAACCAACCAATAGCGCTGCTCAATAGCTGAGCGAAGCCGCTCGATCGCGGTCTCGACAAGGGAGCCTTTCTGAATCTTTTCGAGTTTCACAAGGATGATCCTCACAAATGATCACCCAATCATCCTATGATTAAAGCCGAAAATCAAATAGGGTTGAAACCGAGGCTCTATCCTGCTATCCCGCCGTGATACGAGGCGCAAGGAAATTGTAATCGTCAGGATTCGCCTTGAGCGTTGCCTGGCGATAGGTAAAGGTAAAACCAGGCCAGTTGACGGTGTTCTTGCCATTTTCATCCAGATACCAGGAGTTACAACCTGATTTCCAGACACTGGATTCGAGACGCTGATGTACCTGTGAGGCGAACGTTTTCTGCCGGTCTGGCTTTACGTCCATAGCGCTGCCTGGCTGCCTGGATAGCTCGCCGATGCAGCTCAGAACGTACTGAACCTGGGATTCAAGCATAAACACAATGCTGTTATGGGCGAGGTTGGTGTTCGGGCCATAGAGTATGAAAAGGTTTGGGAAACCAGACACGGTAATGCCTTTATACGCTTCTGCGCCACTGGCCCAGGCTTCGTTCAGGGTTTCCCCACCGCGTCCGACAATGGTCATGGGCGAGAGAAATTCAGACGCCGCAAATCCGGTACCAAGGATCAGCGCATCGACCTTGTGCAGGGCGCCGTCGGTTGTGACTACACCGTCGCTGACGATTTGCTCGACACCGGTGGTAACGAGATTAACGTGGTCCTGGTCCACGGCCTTGTGCCAATCGTTCGAGATCAGGATGCGTTTGCAGCCAATCTGGTAATCGGGAATCAGGTCGCGACGTTTTTGGGGATTGCAAACCTGGCTGCGGGCAAACCGCTTCGCCTGCCAGGCGAAAATACTCAGAAGCCCGTTGAATCGGGTAAAGGCCAACGCGCGGCTTTCATTCTTCCAATAAATCAGAAATCGGTAGAGTCGGTCCCAGAGTGGTAATTTTTTGAAAAGCAGCTGTTCCCACTTTTGAAAGGGGCGGTCCGGCTTGGGCAATACCCAGGCAGCTGACCGCTGAAACAGACTCAGCGACTCAACCCTGGAAACAATTTCGGGTATGAACTGAATGGCGCTGGCGCCGGTGCCAATAACGGCGACTTTCTTTCCCTCCAGCTCGTAGTGGTGGTCCCAGCGAGCTGAATGAAACATCTTGCCGTCAAATGATGCCAGTCCGGGAATGTTCGGCCATGACGGCTGATTGAGTTGGCCGGTCGCGGTTACCACAATGTCAGCCTTAAAAAGACTGCCATCCACTGTGGTGACTTGCCATGTATTGGAAGACTCGTTAAAGACCGCCGTGCTGACTTCCTGGTTGAACTGGATATGATCTTGCAGGTGATGCTTGTCGACGCAGCTGCGCATGTAATCCAGAATTTCAGGCTGAAGACCGAATTTTCGCGACCAGTCGTGCTTGGGTTCAAAGGAAAACGAGTAGAAGTGAGACTGCACATCGCAGGCGGCCCCGGGGTAGGTGTTGTCCCGCCACGTGCCGCCAACTCCGGACGCTTTTTCCAGCAGGATGAACGATTCTATGCCTGCTTTTTTCAATTGTATCGCCATGCCCAGCCCACCGAAGCCGGTACCGATGATAACAATGGAGAGGGAGTGCGCTTTTTCGAATTGGCTCATGGCATGCTCGCCCGACGACTATGAGTTACTAATGCTCGAGTATAC
>Ga0306867_1000289_pt1 | contig 30184 bp, 33 predicted proteins | sample AntRauTorckE6831_FD_190432 | JGI IMG/M metagenome (GOLD analysis project Ga0306867, IMG submission 190432) | Saline lake microbial communities from Rauer Islands, Antarctica - Metagenome Torckler E6 #831 (v2) (version 2) | ecosystem: Environmental > Aquatic > Non-marine Saline and Alkaline >...
AAAAAAGCCTACTGGGGTTCTTAGGCAATGGCGATTATGTTTTTCCTCCTTGGTTCAATATATCTGTTTAATTCATCTTTTTTCGGGTCATATAATGTGCAAATGGGATTCGTATACATCACCGTATATTTGATTGCTACCATTTTATCTACCAAAGAGTATTACAGTATCAAAGGGTCTATGACGATGTTACTGAAACTTTTGGAACCGGATGAGAAAGCCCAAATTACACCTTAACTTGAAACTGCTTAAACCCTTAATGATGCCGATGTTGACCAAAGATGAGTTGAGAAACCAGTGGAAGAGGCAGCTGGCAACCCTCCAAGGGTTTAGAAAGAACGGTTTTTACGATTTTTTTCGGTCTAAAAATGCCTGCACGCGATTCTGATGTTCTTGGCTTTCCCAAAATTTACTAAAGGGTTCAACCTCATGGGAAGGATCGTCAAAATTGGCGCTTTTTTTCAGGTACTCAATAAAGGAGCGGTCATTACGCGTCAGGTTCCGGATTATTGCTGAAAGCGAGTCTGAGTAACTGTCTTCCTCAATCAGATCATCAACAAAACCTGCCTGATGGGCTTCATCGGCAGATATAACACGCTGACTGGCCAGCCAGTAGAGTGCCTTTTGTTTGGGGACGAGACGGGTCAGGCTTACCACCCCTCCCCAGCCCGGCGGCAGATAAAACTTACCCTGTGTGAACCCGATATTGATTCCCCGCTTGGCTACCCTGAAGTCGAACGTAGCGGCGATTTCCCAGCCGCCGCCATAGGTAGCTCCGTTCAGGGCCGCCATGGTCCAGAACGGAAGTTGCCGGATCCTGTCAAGCAGTTGAAGCATACGGCGGGTCATTTGCCGCGCTTCATCCGCTGTTTTAAGCTGGTGAAACTCCCGCAGATCACCACCTGATATAAAACTGTCGTCGCTGCCGGTGAGGATCAATAGCCGCGTTTGAGAATCGTTTGAAAGTTGATCTATGAGCTCTTCAAGGCGGTCCATCAGCTCAAAATTTACGGCATTCATCGCTTTGGGCCGGTTAACAGTTGCGGTTACAACTTGGTCAGAATGGGTAATTTGTAGTGGACGTGGCATGCGGTAGTAATTACTGGTTTGAGTTGGCAACAGATTCCCTGATCCACTGAAGATACTCCTTGTTTCCCTCAGCTGCAGATAGCGGGAGAGAAACCACACAAGGCACATCATAGCTGTGATGCTGCAGAATTGCTTCTGTTGCGGCCTTCACACGTTCAGCCGTTGTTTTAACCAGCAGCACGCACTCCGTATCGGTATGTACGTCGCCTTCCCACCAATACATCGACTCCATATCGTCCAGGATATTTACGCAGGCACAAAGCCTATGCTGAACGAGAACGTTACCGATCCTGCGGGCTTCTTCGCGATTCTGTGTTGTAACATATAGAATTCTTGGATTGTCCATCATAAAAGGGTCTGATTAAGTGGGTAATTGATGTGGCAACTTAATCGTTATCCGGTTGATGTTGCAAGAGGATTTAGTTGCCTTAACAGGACGGGCATCACATGTGAATAAAAATGGGTGCATTGGTTGAACTACAACGAAATTAACCGTAATTTATCAGGCTCTGATTCAAATAAATAAACCACGATAGAAATGCGAGGGTGGCGGAATTGGTAGACGCGCTAGATTTAGGATCTAGTACCCTTACCGGTGTGGGGGTTCGAGTCCCCCCTCTCGTACGATATTCGGCATTATTATCCATTCTCATCGTTAATTTACCAACTTAAATAAATACAAGTGGAATTATCCGTTCAGGACATCACCTCCGTAGATAAAGAGATCACCATTCATGCAGACAGGTCCGATCTCGAACCTAAATTTAACAAGGCCTACAAGAAATACCGTAAAGAGATCCAGATGCCCGGCTTTCGGCCCGGCAATGTTCCTGTTGGATTGATTAAAAAACGGTTTGGCAAAGAGATTGAAATGGAGGAGATCAACAGCTACGTACAGGAAGTATACGAGAATGATATTGTACCCGAATACGAGCCGGTTGGCGAAACCCAGATGAAAGATATGAGTTGGGAAGACGACAAACTGGAAGTCACGTTTAAGGTAGGCACGAAACCTGAATTTGATCTTGCAGATATTGAAAGCATCACGGTTGACCGAATGGTACATGATGTATCTGATGAAGAGGTTGAAGAAGAAATTGAGCGTACCCTCGATCGGCAGGGTAACTGGGTTGAGCAGGACGATGATACTGAAATAACTGACGAGTGCCGTGTAATAGTCGACGCAGTTGCGTTAGGCGAGGAAGGCGAGTCAGACGAAAATCAAAAGCTGGACCTTAGAGAGGATAAAGCTGCTGAATTTAAAGAGCATCTTTTGGGTCAGAAAAAGGGTGACGTTGTATCAATGTCGCTGGGTGATGATGTGGATCACGATAATTTCCAGCTAACCATTAAAGCTGTTGAGATGATGAATGAAGCTGAACTTACCGATGAATTTGCCAAAGAGCAGAGCAATGGCGAGGCTAAAAATATTGATGAGTTTAAGAGCTACATCAAAAGCCAGATGCAGCAGTATTACGATCAGTCCGCAAAAGATATGTTCCGCCAGGATGCGGTAGACGAACTCGCAAAGGCCCATGAATTTGAAATTCCGGAAGTGATGATCAATCAGATCCAGGATTCGTATGTGGATTACGCCAAGAAACAGTCAGGCGGCCAGCTTCCTCCGAACTTTAATGAGGAAGAGTACAAAGAGAACCTGAAGGATCAGGCAATACGCGAGGGGAAATGGGCGTTTATCAGCGAGAAGCTTCAGGAGAATTTCGACGATATTGAAATTACTCCGGAGGATATTGACGAGTTTATCGGCATGGAATCAGCCAAGCACGGTGTACCTGTCGATCAAATGAAAAGCTACTACGCTCAGAACCCAAATCAGCTTGAAAGTTTACGTACCAGCATCCGCGAAAATAAAGTTTTTGATAAGTTGGAGGATGCCGTTACCATAAACGAACTATCCAAAGACGAATTTCGTAAAAAAAGAGAAGCTGAAGAAGAAAAAGAAGAAGAAGACGAATCCAGCGAATCATAACGTACAATTTTAAAAAGGATGCCAACCGTGAAACAACCATTATTTGAACTGCCTACTATGCATGACTCCTCACAGATACAAAACAATCTCGTGCCCATGGTGGTGGAAACCACAAGCCGTGGCGAGCGTGCATACGATATTTATTCGCGGCTTCTTAAAGACCGCATTGTAATTCTTGGAACACCCGTAAACGACACGGTTGCTAGTACAATTGTGGCACAGTTACTTTTCCTGGAGTCTCAGGACCCCGAAAAGGATATCAATCTCTATATCAACAGCCCGGGTGGCGTTGTATCCGCCGGCCTGGCTATTTATGATACCATGCAGTATCTCAAATGTGATGTTGCAACTACCTGTGTGGGAATGGCCGCGTCTATGGGAGCCGTTCTGCTTACCGCCGGAGCAAAAGGCAAACGCAATGTACTGCCTCACGCCCGCGTGATGATTCACCAGCCACTTGGCGGTGTGCAGGGACAAGCCAGCGATATTGAAATTGAAGCTCAGGAAATTCTTCGCATCAAAAAAGAATTAACCGGAATTCTCGCTGATCATTCTGGTCAGGATGTCGATAAAGTAAAGGCCGACTCTGATCGTAACAAATGGATGTCAGCTGATGAAGCGGTTGAATATGGCCTTGTAGACAATGTTATGCGCCGAGAGAAGAAAGGTAGTAAAAAATAAGTGAACCCGTATTTTAAGTTATGAGTAAAAAGAAGGACAGCGAAAATGTTACATGTTCATTTTGTGGCCGAGCCAGCCGTGAGGTAGACTCTATGGTGGCCGGTCCTGAAGTGTTCATCTGCAATCATTGCGTGGAAGACGCTTCAAGTATTATCGAAAGTGACCTGTCGTCGCTTTCCAGAAGACGCGACCGTAAGTACAAACCGATGATGAAGCCACTGGAAATCAAGGCGAAACTGGACGAGTATGTGATTGGCCAGGAGGGTGCTAAAAAAGCACTGTCTGTAGCTGTATACAATCACTATAAGCGCATTTCAGGGTCTCAATCACTGTCGGGTGATGACACCAGGATTGAGAAGAGTAATATCGCCCTGATGGGCCCCACAGGCGTGGGTAAAACGTTGTTGGCCCGGACACTTGCCGAAGTTATTGATGTTCCGTTCACAATTGCTGACGCAACGGTATTGACTGAAGCAGGTTACGTTGGAGAAGATGTTGAAAGTATTCTCAGCAATCTTCTGCAGGCTGCCGATTATGATGTAGATCGCGCCCGGCGCGGAATTATCTACATCGATGAAATTGATAAGGTAGCGCGTAAAAGCGATAATCCGTCGATTACCCGTGACGTTTCCGGTGAAGGTGTTCAGCAGGCACTGTTGAAAATTCTTGAAGGAACAACTGCAAATATTCCACCAAAAGGCGGCCGAAAGCATCCCGAACAAAGTTTCATTCAGCTCGATACGTCTGATATTCTTTTCATCTGCGGCGGAGCGTTCAGCGGACTTGAAGAGGTAATCTCGCAACGGCTCTCAGTAAGCTCTATGGGATTTCAGTCTGACGATCAGGTTAAGTACGATAGGGATGATCCAACGATCTTCACAAAAGTTGAGCCTGAAGATCTTCAGAAATTCGGTCTTATTCCTGAGTTGATTGGCCGTATTCCAATTATCTGCGGACTTGAACAGCTCTCGGATGAGGCAATGATTGAAATATTGCTGAAGCCCCGAAACGCCATCACCAAACAGTACAAGAAACTGTTTCAGATGGAAGACGTGGAGCTCGAGTTTGAGGATGATGCACTTGAAGCGGTTGTGGAAAGAGCACGGGAGCGAAAAACAGGTGCCCGTGGTCTTCGGTCGATACTTGAGGCTTCCATGCTCGATATTATGTTTACGATTCCATCGATGAAGAATGTAAAGCGGTGTATTATCACCCGTGAAACTATCGTACATCAGGCACCGCCTATCTACGAAAAACAAAAAGCGTCTGCATAGACGACTTATTTGCATCAAGCGCGTTTTTGTGAGCGCGTTTTTATAGGGAATGAATTTAAAGGCTCTGTTTATTCGCAATCTCTTGTTAGATTTGTGATATTAGCAGAGTCTTTTTTTGTTAGATATAATGTCACCTCTTATGCGAAATCTTCTCCCCTTAAACTGGATCAAAATAGTACTTGCTGGTCTGTTAGGTCTTTTGGCTGTCGCCTCCTTTTTCTACAATCGAATACTTGTGGAGGAGCTGCTTGAACATGAGCGCGCCAGCGTTGAGCTCTGGGCAAAGGCGCTGGAGTTTACCAATGATCCTGTTCACGATGAGATTACAACCAACCTCCTGGAGTCGATTAATATTCTGCGCACGATAGAAGAAGTCCCGGACAGTGTCGTGCAAATGGTAGAGGATGTAGAGGCCGTAAACCCTACACTGCAGTTTGTGTCAGACAATCTTCTCATTGATACGCGCTATTCCATTCCTACAATTGTTATAGATGGAGAGGGTAAGGTTTCAGCAAGCCGGTTTATTGACGGGGAGGCAAGCTCCGATATGGTTGACCAGTTTGCACAGGTTAACGATCCGATAACTATTATCAGGTCGGAAGGAAATCAACAGCTCACGAACTTTATTTATTTTGGGGAGAGCCAAACCGTGAAGTACCTGCGCTATTTTCCATTTATCCAGTTTGGAATTCTTGCGGTTTTAATCGGGATCGGATATCTCACGTACCGTAGCATCAACAGGTCGGAAAAATCGAACCTCTGGGTAGGTATGACTAAAGAGGCGGCCCACCAGCTTGGTACTCCTCTGTCGAGCCTCTACGGTTGGATACAGTTGCTTAAAGAGACGAGCAAGGAGGATGATGAGACGCTTTCCATCGTGTACGAGATTGAAAATGACGTAGGGCGCATAAAAGGGATTACCGAACGGTTTAATAAAATCGGATCGGAGCCAGAGCTTAAAAGTGTGAGGATTGATCCGATCATCGATCAGGTGGTTGAATATATGGTTCGTCGACTGCCGCAGTTTGGTAAGAAAGTTGACGTACGAAAATCAATTAACACTGATGCAAAAATCAGGCTTAACCCTGAGCTTTTTCAGTGGGCAATTGAGAATCTGATAAAAAACTCAATGGACGCCATTAAGGTTAAGGAAGGCGATTCTTTCATTTCGGTTTCCGTTTTTGAAAACGGAGACAAGCTCGTCATTGACGTTGAAGATTCCGGGTCAGGAATTGACAGGAAGTACGTAAATGAAATATTCAAGCCCGGCTATAGCACTAAAAAGAGAGGGTGGGGGCTTGGGCTTAGTCTGACGCGGCGCATTATTGAAGACTATCACGATGGGAAAATATTCGTTCTGCAGTCTGAAAAAAATAAAGGGACAACTATTCGTATTACGCTGCCTCTTTAACCAGATTTATTTTTAATCCGGGATGATGGATAAGTTCTGCACGGCACGTGCAGGTAAAATTATTTAATCTTCTTCAAGGTAGCCGCGATCTTCAGCATATTCGAGTAGCTGTGCTTTCAGCAGATTTCGCCCGCGGTGCAGCCTCGATCGGATCGTTCCGATCGGTACGTCCAGCATATTGGCGATCTCTTCATATGTAAAGTCTTCTACGTCGCAGAGAAGTACGACGGTTCGGAAATCTTCCGGGATGTGATCGAGCGCCTTTGTGATGTCGTCATCAATCAACTCACGGTACATCGTGTCCTCAAGATCGGACGTATCAGTCCGCTCCGCCCTGATTGTCTCGTAAAATGTAGCTACTTCATCGTAGTCTACCTGCTGTGGCTTTTTCGATTTACGCCTGTAATTATTGATGTATGAGTTCTTCAGAATTCTAAAGAGCCAGGCTTTTGCGTTTGTACCTTTCTCATAACTACTAAAGAATCGATAGGCTTTAACAATCGTATCCTGAACAAGATCTTCAGCATCGTTCGGATCCGATGTTAATCTGAGACCGAAGTTGTACAATGCATCAAGATGAGGAATGATCTCATCGTTGAAGTCAGATTGTTTTCGAATTTCTTTTTTAGTGAGTTCTGGCATCCGTTTACTACCCTCAACATTTGCGGGGGTTAAAATTATTTCACAACGTCCGGAATCATTACCGGGAAACAATCTCTATCGGTCCGATGAAAGTATCTACAATGATTAAATAGATCAAATTGATAGTCTCGATACGATGAGTAAGATTTATCGAACAAGCGTCTTTCAATATAGTCAAATTTTAAACACAACTAACAGATCATATAGAGCGTGGGTCCACGCAACACACCCAAACCCTCTTATAACATAAATAACATTTAATGTTAAGCCAAATATAAAACGGAACAGAAAGCTGCTTAATGTCCACGTATCAGCAAATTCACCTATATAATGAACCCCGCTAAATGCAACTGCTGCAAGGATTGCGGATACTGTGTAAGCAGTTTTTTTACCTTGAAAAAAATATTGTAAGCCATAAAATAGGACGGATACCAAAAACACCCTAAAGAAGAGCTCCTCATAAAGACCTGCGCCCAAAGACAGTGAAAAAAGCTGAAATTTGGACAATGAAGTGATGTTTTGCTGCAAATCCATTTGCAGAATAAGCTCAAGAAACTGGCTGATAAGGATTGAAAAGAGAAATGCATAAAGGGCAGATTCAACTAATAAGAAGCCGAAATAGCGGAATTTGAGAGCAGGCAAGTTGTCTCGCTGCCTGAAAATGATAATCCCACCGATGATAAGAGCCAAGCCCAGCGCCGCGGTTAATGCATCAAACCCGAGAAATGAGAAAAGTGTCTGAAACCAGATATCGACAGATATTCTCACCATCTGGTCACTTCCTAATTGAGAAAATCGAATAAACGCTTCGTAAAGCAGATAGAGAGGAAGTGAAAATATGTAGCTGTAATAAAGTCCGCGCGTCTGGCGGAAATAGGAGCTACCCGAATATGCGTTTAGCTTTGCCAATTGAATCGCTATTGATCAAGGTAAACAATAACGCTGGAACGCTGTATGTTTGAAAAACCGAGCATATCAAAAGCTTTGTGTGATAGCTTTATGCCACTGCCGGATGTTCGATCGTTAATTCGAACGTAGACACCCTGGCCTGTTTCGGGATTTTCAATATAGATAACATTCCCAAGCGGCATGTTTGAGTGGCCGGCTGTGAGATAATCCGGATTGTAAAGCTCACCACTTGTAGTAGGGTTCGCCCTCTCGCTGTCTGAATATCGGGTCACTGGAATCTCGCCGAGATTTTCAAGCGATGCACCTTTTCTAAATGGATTACTGAATTTTCGGGAGGGTGGCAATAGTACGGTCACTTGCTGCCCCGGCCGAAGTGTTTCAATATTAAGGTCCGGGTTCAGAGCGGAGAGTTCATCTTCACTCATCAAAAACCTGTCTTTCAAGTTTTCAACAGATTCACCTGACTCAAGCCGATAGCTCACAAATTTACCCTGAGGTGTTGATTCCTCAGCGCTCCCCGCGATAGAAGGGGCGGTTTGTACGTCTCTGACAGTTAGCCGCTGCCCAATACTGAGCATATCTGACTGGAGGTTGTTTAGCTGGCTAAGCTGATCGACCGTCATGTCGTGTTCACGCGCAATACGGGTGAGAGTATCACCGCTGCGAACGGTATAATATGTGGTCCCCCGGGCATCTTCCCGATCACGAATAATCGATTCACGAGGCTTAGACTGTTCAGTTTTGGCTGATGGGGGTTCTATTTCAGCACCACCATCGGCCGGCTGGGTCTGGAATATTGTAAGTTCCTGGCCTTCATTAAGTTGGGTTCCTTCGAGATTATTCCAGGACTGTATTTCCGCGATTCTAACTTCGTAAAGCCGTGAAATTGCAAAAAGAGTCTGACCAGATTCTACAGTATGGATGACGGAACTATCATTCCGCGGTGGGCCCACGAGTAGTTCCTGTCCCTGATTCAGGGCATCCGACTGAAGCCGGTTCCATCGCCGAAGGTCGCCCACCGTTACATCGTACGTTCTGGAAATACTAAACAGCGTTTCACCCTGCTGAACTGTATGGGCCTGGCCTGCAGCCTGAGCCGTGGCTTCAGGTGTATTTAAAAAAGCGAGTAGTGAAAGTACAACTGCGGTAAAAACCGTTTTATAAACCATTCGTCTATTCTTCAATTTCATACTGTAGCTGAATAAGTGCTTCTGAAAGTTCAGATTTTGTGCGGGAGTCGTTTTTTTTCTCAGCCACCCGAACACCGTCGGTGAACATCTCTTTTGCCAGATTGTACATTTCCCGGCGGTGGTAAAGTTTGCCAAGATGGTAGTAAACGCCGAGATAGTCAGGATCTTGTTTTAAGATGGCTTCAAAAAGAACTTGTGCCTTTTCTACACCATCATCTTTTAAGAGTTCCAGAGCGAGGGCAAATTTTGAAAATGTATCAGAAGGATCCTTCTGAATATTTTTAGCCAGCCTGCTGATCTTGTTTTTATGAGTGACCATACCCGGTTTCATTTTGATATCGTTGAACAATAACATCCATCGAGTCTCCCCCAAATCTTTCAAGAATAGCGTTAGCCAGTACGGGAGCAATTACGCTTTCGGCTACAACCACTGCACGCGGGAGCGCACACACATCGGACCGTTCATACCTTGTGTCTTCTTCCTTCTTCGTATCTAAATCTGCTGTCTTCAGTGGTTTGATCATTGTAGGAATGGGCTTCATCACTCCGCGAATGATAACGGGCATTCCTGTGGTCATGCCCCCTTCTATACCGCCGGCACGATTGGTTCGACGTTTAAATGTATTCTCGTAAATAATTTCATCATGAACCTGATGTCCCTGCCGATGGCCTGATTCAAACCCAAGGCCTATTTCAACGCCTTTCATAGCCTGGGTGGCTACAATAACCTGAGCCAGTTTCCCGTCAATTTTTCGATCCCAGTGCACGTAGCTCCCAAGCCCGGCAGGAAGCCCTGTCACAATAATTTCGTAGATACCGCCAAGAGATGTGCCCTCTTTGCGGCGCTGTTTAATTTCCTCCCGCATCTGAGCGCTTAAATCGTCATCGAGGCATCGCACGTCTGATTCATCCGACCGATTGTAGATTTGATGAGCCCCACCTTCAATAAGCGGATCTGCAATGTCGCGGGATTCTTCCCAGGAGTGATATCCAACAGCTCCAATGCGTACAACATGGCCGCCGATCTGAATACCAAGTGTCTCCAGAAATTTTCGGGCAAATGAGCAGCACGCCACGCGCATTGCCGTTTCACGCGCGCTGGAACGTTCAATGACGGGCCTGATATCATCAAATCCGTATTTCTGTGTACCGACAAGATCGGCGTGACCGGGTCGGGGAAGCGTTATGCGCTCTACATCTCCACGCTCACCGTCTTTGGCCATTACCACCGGCCAGTTGTTTTTATCTTTTTCATATGCGCGGTTCGGCATGGTCATGGCTACCGGGGCTCCGGTAGTTTTTCCAAACCGAACGCCTGACTGAAAAGTAGCTCTGTCTTTCTCAAATGCCATACGTCCGCCGCGGCCATATCCTTTTTGACGCCGCACAAGGTGGTGTTCAATTTCATCTTCATGGATATCAAGTCCTGCCGGCATCCCTTCAACGATACCTGTGAGGGACGGGCCGTGAGATTCACCGGATGTAAAATAACGTATCATAATATTGTTCTATAATTTTCAGAAAATTGTATTCTTGCCGATGTCGAAACAACCGGATGGCGCGATACTCATCAATCAAACAATGTACTGTGATCTTGCGATCATTTTGGAGGTGAATTTTTACTCCTTTATATCTTCAGGCCAATACCCAGCTGCACCACACTTCCCATATCACTAAAGCTTGTTCGGGAGAAGTCGATATCCATTGCATTCAGGTGGATGGCTATCCCAAAGCTCAGCCCTGCTCCGTCAACTCGTTTACCTGTTTGGGTTTGACTATTTAGCCACGAGTCGTATCCAATTCGGGCCGTAACTCGTTCGCCAAAAAGAAACTCTGCTCCGCCAACCATATGCCTTGGCAACGCATCAAAAAAAGAGGGTTTATCCTCTTCATCTATGAATTCAAGAGGCCATTCATTCATTTTTTTAAGGGTCAGGTGAAGCCGCACGGGAATGTATTGAAGGCGGTGTACAATGCCAAGCGCCAGGTTCAGTGGCAGCGGTTCAGACAGGCCGTTATAGGTAGTGATTTGTGCGCCCGCATTGCTCAGGTATGCTCCCACTGATGTTTCTCTGCCTGGAAAGTTATAAAGCATGCCTCCCGAAAAGGAGACGGCTGACGAGCGGTATCCAACCAGTGAGGAGTAAATTCCTGAAACTGATACACCATAGCTCAGCTGATTTGTCAGCGATGCGCCAAACCCCAGTGTCAGCGCCAGATCGTTAGCCGAGGCTGATCCGAGGTCATTGCCGAACTCATCAATACGGGAAAGATCCCCGTAACTCAGATATCTCAGCGAAGCGGCTACATTGCCCAGGCCGGGAAGGGTTCGTACATAATTTGCCGTACCGAACCGTATGTCGCCCAAATGGTTCAGGTATGAAAAGTGAATCCGGTCCGTTTCTGATTTGTTCAAAAAGGCGGGATTGATAATGAACTGAGATGAGTTTGGATTAATCACTGCCGCATGCGATCCGCCAAGGCCGGCAATTCTTGCGTCGGGGCTGATGGTAAGAAAACGGTAGACGGAGCTGCCCTGGTCCTGCGCGGAAACGGCAGTACTGATACACGTAAAAAGGATTAAAAATATAAGTTGTTTGGAAACTGACACTGAAAATGACCACAATTGGAATAAATGTTTCGTAATATAACCAAAATCAAATCCCCTGAAAGAATAAACAGGTGGAAAGCCTGAAGATATTTTTATTAACCGATGAACGCATTTCAAGAAATTGGCAAATACAGCACCCTGCTGTACCAGGCGCTACGATCATCTACAGAAATAAAGACATACAGAAAGAGCTTTTTTCAGGAAATGGTTAAGATAGGTTACGATTCTGTACCTATCATTATGCTTACGGGGTTTTTCACAGGGTCGGTAATGACTATTCAGTCATCTTACCAGCTCGATTCCGCCTTCATCCCGCTGTCAACGATCGGGGCTATTGTTTCCGAATCTATCCTTATTGAGCTGGCGGCGGTGATCTCCAGTCTTGTGCTTGCCGGAAAAGTAGGCGCCCGGATCGCTACTGAGCTAGGTACTATGCGTGTGACCGAGCAGGTTGACGCGCTTGAGTCGATGGGATTTAATTCTGTCTCATTTCTTGTGGTTCCGCGTGTTCTCGCAGGCATTCTCATGTTTCCGATACTCTATATTGTAGCCAGCGTATTTGGTGTGGGTGGCGGGTTGCTTGCCGGTATTTTTACGGGCACGGTTCCGGTAGCCGACTTTTTGATGGGAGCCCGCATGTATTTCACCCCGTGGACACTTATCTTTGGGTTCGTAAAAATGTTTGTATTTGGATTTATTATCACGTCTATCTCTTCATACAAAGGTTATTTTGCCACCGGAGGTGCAGAAGGGGTAGGAACCAGCACAACAGAAGCAACTGTATTAAGCTGTATGATTGTTTTACTGGCCGACTTTATACTTGCGGCCTTACTCTTATAATCTGTTTCAGAACATGATAGAGATTAAGAATCTTACGAAAAGCTTTGGTGATTTACTTGTTTGGGAAGATGTTTCCCTGACTATTGAAGATGGTGAAACGCTTGCCATCATCGGCCGGTCAGGGTGCGGGAAGTCTGTACTCATAAAGCATATAAATGCTCTGCTTTATCCTGATGAAGGGTCCGTTCTTATAGACGGCGATAATATCTTTGAACAGGATTATGTGAGCCAGCGGATTCTTCGTCAGAAGTTTGGAATTCTGTTTCAGGGATCGGCACTGTTTGATTCAATCAATACATTTGAAAATATTGCTTTTCCCCTTCGTTATTTTACAAGCATGTCTGAGCCTGAAATCAGAGATACTGTCATGAACGCGTTGGAGCAGGTTAACCTTGAAAATGTTCATGATAAAGAAACTTCAGAACTCTCGGGTGGCATGAGGAAGCGGGTAGGCCTCGCCAGGGCTATTATACTGGAGCCGGAGTATATTATGTATGATGAACCCACGTCCGGCCTGGATCCTCAAACGTCGGATGAGATCAATAAGCTTATAGTTAATATGGCGGATTCGCTGGGAATCACATCTATTGTTGTGACCCACGATATGCATAGTGTTTTAGATGTTGCGGATAAAGTTGCATTTTTAGATGAACAAAAGTTAAGCTGGCACGGTACTGTTGAGGATATGAGGGTTGTTGACCATCAAGCGCTACACACATTTGTGAAAGCAAGCGAATATCAAATTTAAACAGAACAGAGGAATACAATTGAACATCAGTAGTGAAAAAAAAGTAGGAATCACCGTTTTACTAGCGGCTTTAGTAGCTGTTGTAGGATTTCGTTTTATGTCGGATGTGCCCATTTTAAGCCAGTCTCAGAAAGTTCAAACTACTTTTGTCCGAACAGATGGTTTGGGTACAGGTAGTCAGGTTTTTGTAAAAGGAGTAAAAGTCGGGTCGGTTAGTGACGTGCAGTTAACGGCATCAGACAGTGTGCGGGTAACCATGCGGCTGGATATGAACCGGCTGCTGCCTGAAGGTACAATCGCATATTTGACCTCTCTGGGACTGATTGAAGGAAAGTCCATTGTGCTCGAGCTGGGATCATCAGAGGATACTATGGAATTTGGCACCAGCATCGAAGGTATTTACGTGGAAAGCATCACGGAGAGCTTAGGTACAAAGGGCGAAGATCTGGGGAATGACCTGTCGAGCACATTTAAGGAGCTTAATACATTTCTTGAACAGCTTAACGAAACGCTGGATGAAGATGCTCAGAGATCGCTGAATGAGACATTGGAAAATACATCGGCTGCCACAAAGCGGGTTGCCAAAATACTTAATGATAAGCAAACAGAGATTGAAGGAGCAATTTCATCCGGAAGCTCAATGCTGGCTCAGTTAGATACACTTGCTTCGGATAACCGTCCGCGGGTTGACAGTCTTATGGCATCGCTGGAAGGGAACATCAGGGAGCTGGAAAAAATACGTGTCGAGCTTGAAGGAGCTTCAGCCGGTCTCAATGAAATAATTGAGAAGATTAACAGTGGCCAGGGAACGATCGGTAAAATGGTAAACGATCCGTCACTTTATAATAATCTCGATGAGCTGACAAATGAGCTAAATGAACTCGTAAAAGGGATCAATGAAGATCCGGGACGCTATCTTAAACACATGAACCTTATAGAAGTATTTTAATTTCCCGTCTCAATTTCGAGGAGGTCCGTGCGTTGCTATTATTAAGATGTTATCGTAACTTTTCAGGCTCTGTACTTATTTTAAATTTCGTTGTTAAATCCGAAAAATATAAACGTGCAAAAAGCAGTCTGTCTTTTTGCAACGAACAAGAAGTACACACACAAATTTTTAATTGCTAATTAAGTTGTTTTAAAGGATTGTTATGGGTGTAATGGAAAAAATGAGGAGCAGTACCTCCTCAATTTTGTGGATACTGATTTTCTCGTTTGGGATTTTATGGGTTCTGGCCGACGTCGATTTCTTTGGCGGAGTGAATCAGGCACCACAAAATATGGGTGTTGTGAATGGTGAAAAAATCAGCATTCAGGAGTACAATCAGCGTGTAAGTTTCTACACCGAGCAGTACAACCAAAATCAGGGCGGCGATATGACGCCCGAAACACGGGCCATGCTTGAAGAACAAGCGTGGAATGACCTTGTAGCGTCACGTCTCGTTCAACAGAAAATGAGTGAGCTCGGTATTTCCGTCACAGACCGTGAGCTTCTGGAGATGGTGACCGGCGACAATCCCGCACCGTTTATTCGTCAGCAGTTTTCAGATCAGCAGGGTAACATAGATAGAGTAGCTCTGCAGGCCGCAATTGATGCTCCTGAAAACAGTGAAATCTGGGTTTCCATAGAGCAGCAGCTGCGCGACAGCAGGCGCCAGCAAAAGATGAATAATTTCATCAGCGGCGGGCTTAAAATCAGCAGCCTTGATGTGAGGAATCAGTACATCCGGGCCAACTCGTTTGCCGATATCAGCTTTGTGCGGTTTCCATATGCTGATGTTTCTGAGGAAGACATCACCGTGACCGAAGATGAGCTGAGAGCATATCTGAACAACAATACGGACCAGTTTCAGAGAGCCGAAACGTACCGGTTTCAATATGTGCGATGGACTATTCAGCCAACTGCTTCAGACACGACCAATACCATTCAGGATGTTGAGAATATGCGGACACGACTTGAACAGGCTGAAGATGATTCACTCTTTTTTAGCCGGAATTTGTCATCCACTCCATATAACGGAGCTTTTGTAGAGCGTAATCAGATTCGGGATGCGTATAGTCCTGTTCTTGATCTTGCCGTGGGTGACGTATCGGAGGTCATGATGATTGAGGGTGCTCCTCATATTTTTAAGAAAATAGATGAAAGAAGCAGTGAGATTAAATTCGCGGTCTTCTCCTATGAGATAGAACCGGACCCTGTTGCAACTGTCGACCGCCTCGCTGAAAGCGCCGAAGATTTTGAATTTTATGCTGCCGAAGAAGGATTTACGACTGAAGCAGAACGCAGAGAACTGGAGGTAAGAAGTGCCACCGCTACAGAAGGCAATCCATTTATTCCCGGAATTGGCCAAAGCCAGCAGGTGCTAAGCACGCTTCAGGGGCTGTCGGTTAACGAGGTGTCTGCGCCTCTTGAGCTGAGCAGTCAATTCGTAGTTATTGAGCTTCTGGAAAGAATTCCTGAAGGAACCCGGCCGTTTTCTGAAGTGAGAAACCAGATTGAGAACATAGTTACGAATAACAAGCGCAGAGGGGAAATGCTCCGCAGGGTTCAAGAGATGACCGGTGGAACAACAGACCTTGAGGCGCTCGCAGAGATTGCGGAAAAAGACGTTCAAACGGCAGAAAATATTCGAATGAGCTCCGCAACGATTCCCGGTGCGGGTCGCGAGCCAAATGTCGTGGGATCGATTTTCGCGGTAAACGAGGGTGAGATCACCAATCCGATTGAGGGTGAAACCGCAGTATTCGTTATCCGTGTTGAGTCGAAAGAGATGGCAGATGCCGAGCAGCTAACGGAGGCACAGAGGGATCAGATTAGAACCCAGTTGGAACAACAAAAAGTGAGCGCCTTCAACCAGGTCTTTATTGATGAACTGAAAAAAGATGCAAGCATTACAGATAATCGAAGCCAACTTCTTCGCTGATAAACTGTTTATATCATTAATTACCAAAGATTGACAAGGGCGAGAAGATTCTTCTTGCCCTTTTTTATTTTAGACACTAAAGAACACTGAACCGTCTTCAATATGGCTGAAAAAAAAGACAAGATTTGGATGCAGAGAGCTTTAAGCCTTGCTGAAAAAGGACGGGGGTATGTGTCTCCCAATCCTATGGTGGGCTGTGTGATTGTCTCAGAAGACGGTGATATTATCGGGGAAGGGCATCATCAAAAATATGGAAAAGAGCACGCTGAAGTACTGGCCGTTCAGTCTGTAAGTGATAAAGCACTCCTGAAAAGTGCCACCATATACATTACGCTTGAACCGTGCGCCCATCACGGTAAAACACCCCCCTGCGCAACTATGCTTGCTGATCTTCCGCTGAAACGCGCAGTTATTGCCATGCAGGATCCTTTCAGGGAAGTAAATGGTAAGGGAATTGAGATTTTAAAAAAGAGCGGTATATCGGTGGATGTCGGTGTGCTAAAGAAAGAGGCGGAAAAGCTGAATGAAGCCTGGCTTCACTACCTACAGTTTTCGCGGCCGTTTGTAACATTGAAGATTGCACAGACTGCGGACGGTTATATTGCAGCTCCAAACGGTGATTCAAAATGGATCTCTTCATCAGATTCCAGAACTGAAGTTCACCGCTGGAGAAGCCGGACCGACGCTGTGCTTGTTGGGCGACATACAGCAATGCACGACAATCCTTCACTGACCGTTCGGATGGTGGAAGGCCGGCAGCCGACCCGGATCGTGATTGACGGACCGCTTGAGCTTCCCCGTAACCTGAGTCTTTTTTCTGATCAGTATGAAGAGAAAACAGTGATTGTGACTCATAATAAAGCCAAGGCTGATGAAGTGGCCGATCCCATGCTGAAGATGCTGCAAAGCAACTATTTTCGGGGAGAGATTCTGGTTGTTGACCAACACAATGGTCATTCAAACCAAAAACAAATGCTCGGGAAGCTTGCCGATAGTGGCGTTACATCGCTTCTTGTTGAAGGTGGACGGGACCTGTCAACATCGCTACTGAAGGCGGGACTGGTTGACAGGCTGCAGCTTTTCATCTCACCGAAACTTTTGGGCGGTGGAACAAAAAGCATACAGGGGCTGGGAACCAATAGAATGGAAGATGTGGTTCCATTTAAGAACTTTACATGGTCGAGAATCGGGCCGGATATGTTATTAACTGCAGACCTTTAAAACGAACATCATGTTTACCGGAATTGTATCAGAAGTTGGAGAAGTAACTGCACTTGAATCACTCAAAGGGGGTGTGCAACTGTCAGTTCAATGCTCGTTTGCAGCAGATACCCACATTGATGAAAGTATTGCGGTCAACGGCGTATGCCTTACGGTTGTCTCTTTTGATGATGAGGCATTCACGGTTCAATGCGTTGAAGAGACGCTTCGTAAAACGTCGTTCAAATCACTTGAAGTTGGGAGTCCTGTGAATCTGGAGCGGTCGCTTACGCTGAATAAGGCAATTGAAGGGCATATTGTGCAGGGTCATGTAGATACGATGGGAACCATCGCTTCGATTCAGAACAATGACGCCGATATTTTGATAACAGTTGAATTCCCCCCTGAATATGAGGATTACATTGTCGGGAGGGGTAGCATATCAATTGACGGGATCAGCCTGACGGTTGCCCGAAATGAGGGAAATCAGTTTACCGCGGCGATTATACCGTACACCTGGGATTACACAAACCTGCGCTCAAAGAAAGAGGGTGATCCGGTAAATCTTGAGTTTGATATTTTTGGAAAGTACATCGTCCAGTATCTCAAAAAGAGAGAGGAGTCGAAATAGTCAAATACTTATCGTCTACGATCTACCAATTAACCTGAGTTCGATTATTAAAATAAAATTCGGACGTCTTCCGTCGGCTGACGGAGAGATTTTCCCCAGCGGATGCCTTCGGCGAGTGGGATGTTTATGGGTTTTTCCAAAATAATGATGAACATCCCCCTGATTCCCCCTTTTCTCGCCGCGGGCATCCCTTCGTAGGGAAAGGGGGAGTTTACTTTCATTTTTAAGAATCGAACTCAGGTATTTACCATCTGCAAATCTAAAACCGCGGAGGTCGCCGTCCGCCGCTTGAACTCCGCTCGAGGTTATTGAGGAGCGGAAGCTTTTGGAACAGACTTTGAATCTGCCCGCTGTTAAGTGACAACCTGAACGAGTAATACTGAAAATCTCCAAACGGATTGAACTGGAATGAGAGGTTCCAGCAGATCATCTCGCGATTTAGACGAAACTGTGCCGGCGTAAGCTCTTTTTCTATAAAGTCATACCCAAGGCGGGTGCTCACGCTCCATTTAGGCGTCAGGTTAAATTGAATGTTGTTGGCATTCAGGGTAGCTGTTTTGTTGGCATCCTGTCCGAACCTGTAGTTCCACCGATAGCTGAAATCGAGCCCAACGCTCCATGTGGAATAAATAGGCTGAACCGGGTGATCATTAAAGTACTGGTCAATGGGGCTAAAAAACTGCTGGTTGTAGGGGTCGTATGACCTGTACGGAGGCGTTTGGATACGCGGTCCTCTTTCACCACCGGTGAAACTTGTTGAAGCACTTAGACTGTAAGAGAGAGGCTGTAAAAGTCTCTTCCCGCTCTCAATAAGAAACGTGTTGATCTCGCGCCCCTGCTCATTTTGGTCATAGAGGGAGTAATTTGCGTTTGCTGAGAGCCGAATACCTTCAAGTACCCGTGAAGAGACCGACATGCTGATCTGACCAAAATTGAGGCTGTCAGCCGCAAAGTTATAGTTTGAGTTGATGGAAAAATTATCAATCAGGCGAATATTGGTGGTCTGTACCTCTCCGGTTGAATCTCGTTTAATCCGTTTGGTTTCCAAAATGTTAGAGACGCCAAAAGAGACGGTTTGTTGTTCTCCGCGCGGCGGTCCGCCGAACACTTCACGATCAAACTTTGAAAAGAGCCGGGTATTACCAAGCGTGTCGGTCTGAACCTCTTCGTAGAATCCCCACTGGTCATCAGAAAAATCCGGTCTGTAACTTAAACTGAGGTTTGGTCTAACCGTATGGCGAAGCCCTTCAAAACTGCCAAGTTTGAGCTGTGAGATTCCATAAAAGGTTGTGGAAAACGACAGGCTTGTGTTGAAGTCTCGTGTTGCGGCAAAGCCTCTCTCTTTTGATTCAATGATTTGATTTTCCTCCGGGCTGAATGTCCTGCTTGTGGTAGAGGGATACCAGTATTCGTTATAGCTGATATTTGCACTGACATTCAGGAACTGGCTCGGTATCAGCTGACCGGCTCTAACCTGTGCTCTCTGAATAAACCCAAACTGAATATGCTCATCATTTCCGGTTGCCTCGCGGTATTTGGATGGGTCGAACAGCGCTTCAATCCAGTTTACCTGCGCCGAATCTCGGGCTTCAGGTGTGAAGTTGAAATTACTGCTGAAGTTGTTGTTGTAGCTGACAGATATTTTTTCATACCACTGTTGTTCAGTCGCTCCGGACTGATTAGACTCAAAAGGGGAGAACTGGCGCATCGAAAAACTCATATCCGGACCGGTCAGCCGGGCTTCGTTAGTGTTGAACGTCTGATTCAGATTCGATGAAACGGAAAAGTTATAGTCTCCTTCCGGGTGAATATAGCGATATGATATACGGGATGTACTGCTGGTCCGGGCTCTCTCATCAATATCAAAAGAATTTCTCCGAAAGTAGTTGGACGTGTTCAGGTTGATGTTTGCGTTAAGATTTGCATAGGGAGAGAGCTGCTGATCGTGCGTAATGCTGAGTCTTTTACTTTCTCTGGATGTCTGATCAAAATCAAGGTCGGTTGGTTCAAGACCCTGTTCCCGTGAATACCCAACATTGATGCTCCCCGAAAAGCTGTCGGTTTTCCTGTACTGCATGCGTGTATCGCTGAAAAATGTACCGGATGTAAACAGGTCGATGGATGTTTGACCTACAATATTGTCGTTGAAATACTGGAACCAGCCCAGATTTTGAAGGCCCAGCCCGCGGGTTCCTGTATTTTGAAAAAGATACGTCGGTTCGAGCAATCCTGACTGTCTTTGCTCAATTCCGGCTGGAATATAGCCAAAGGGAAAGACCATAGGGTAGGGAATGTCAAGGATGTACAGGCGGGCATTAGTAAAGAAAATCTCTTCCTGATCCACCACTTTCATTCGCTTTGCCTTGATATAGTAGGTCATATGATCCGGCGGGCAGCTGGAATAGATTCCGTCTTCAATAAAAACCTCAGTTTTCGAGACGTTTTTTATCTTTGTGCCAATAAGGTGGCCCTGGCTCACTTGTACTTCCGCAACTTCAAACTTCCCCTTTTCCGTCTCGTAGTTAAAAAGAATCCGCGTACTTTTCAGATCCTGGTTTTGTTGTCTCAGGACGGGATACGACAGGGTATCTTCAGGCGACTGGGCACGGGCTTCGACCTGGCTGAGCTCCAGGTCCATTTCAATTGCACCGGCTTCAAGAGTTCCGCTCTCATGTTCAACAACGGCAGAGCCATAGAGGAACGCTTTACGCTGCTCTCTGAAGTTGAAAATGAGTGAATCGCTCGCCTGAAACTTAACGATATCACCGGATGCCTGTTGTCCCTGGCCGGACCCTCCGGGGCGCTGTCCCTGTTGCGGTTGTAGACCTGTTCCTGTGCTGGTATCAAAATTGGCAGGCCGACCGCCGAGCCCGGTGTCGGTTGTATCTGTGGAGACTGTTTCTAATGTATCGGGCAGAGCGGAGCGCAGGCTGTCCGGTACTACCTGGGCAAAGGCTGCCTCTGTTCCGGCACCCCAAACCAAACACACGGCCAGAAATAATAATTTAAGTGATATGGGGTGCTGCATAAACGCAAATTGATCAGCTCAGTTCTTCAAAAGCGAGACTTGCCGCTCCCAGCATGGCGGCCTCGTTGCCAAGGGATTCATAAATGATATCAAACCCTTCAAGGAAAGGCGGCATTAATAATTTTTCAGCCGTCTCTCTTGCAGGTTCTAAAATCCATTTACCTGCTTTAGCAACGCCTCCGCTTACTACTATCTTGCGTATGTCGAGCACATGAACATAATTTACGATCGCAAACCCCAGTTTTTCACCGGATTTTTTGAGGATATCGATGGCGAGATCATTTCCTTTATTGGCAGCACGGGTGAGGTCTATAGGCTCTAAAAGATCGAAATCTTTGTGAAATTCTTTATAGAGCGGGTTGTCAGGCTGCTGATTGATCAGGTCGGCAGCAAACCGGCTGAGAAACCGCTGGCCTAAATAAGCTTCAATTCCTCCGCGGGTGTTGCTGTTCGAGAGCGGTCCGTGATAGTCAATAATCACATGGCCGAGCTCTCCGGCCGATCCCGTCGTTCCCCGATAAATCTTATTTTCGTAGATAATGCCGCCGCCAACACCCGTTCCAAGAGTGACCATTATAAAACTGTCGATTGACCTGGCAACACCAAACCGTGCGGACCCGAGCGCAGCTAAATTGGCATCATTATCGATTGTACATCTGATATTGAGCCGTTTTTCGATCTCACTGGCCACATCTTCCTTTTTCCAGCCCGGAAGATTTGGGGGATTTTTTACAGTACGTCGATCAAGGCTTACCATCCCCGGGATTCCCATCCCAACACCTATGGGTTTAGCCTTGTTTTTGGCGGTGAGTTCAATGACTTGCTCTTTTATTGAATCAAAGATTTGGTCTTTCCCGAGCTCGGCGCGGGTTGGAATCGATGTTGAATCAATAAGCCCTTTTTTTTGGTCTACAAGCGCGATTTTTATGTTTGTCCCACCTAAATCAATACCAATAGAAACCATTCAGAATGAATTAATTGCTGGATTATTTCGAAAATACATAAAATAGGGGTAATGATTAGAAAGAAATCCCTATTCAGCCGGTTTTATTCTGTAGACTGTTTCGCCGGGTTTACGCATACCGTACTCTTCTCTTGCAATTTTTTCGAGAAGATCGGGATTGTTTTCTAAATCTTCGATCTTTTGCTCCAGCTCTTCTGTCTTCTGTTCGAGCTCTTTTGTGCGCTCTATAAGCTCACTTTTTCGCGATTCGAGCTGGTAGCGGGTAGATAAACTGTATGTATCAAAAAACAGAAACCACAATACAAAAAAGCCGATCAGTAAACTGACTAAGGCAGATTTTTTCCAGTAGAGCGGGTTTAAGTGTTTGGTAGTCATTGAGTGCACATCAGTTTAGACCAGAAAATTAGCGTAAATCCAGAGTTTAAACAACTATAGAATTGCTAAATATACAAATTAGATTCAACCGGAGAGAGAAATAAATGAGAAAAGAGAAGGAGATTATCATTAAAAAAATAACCCCTACCGGGTATCAGCCGATAAGGGTTAATCAAGAGAGATTCTTAGTAAAGTGTGAATCGGGAGGGGCTCGAACCCTCGACCCACGGCTTAAAAGGCCGTTGCTCTACCAGCTGAGCTACCGATTCGTCAAATCTTTCAAAGATTCCAAAGATAAGGAGATGATGATCTCAAAATCAAATGGAAGGAAAAATTATTTTCCTGAAAAATCTACGAATAACCTGCATTAGCATCAGCGGTTTAATACCTTCCATGACGCAACAGAAGTTACACCCGACAGCATTCCATAACAAGTAAAAAAATATTACGCTCCATGGCTACTGTATTTACCAAGATCATCAAGGGTGACATACCCTGCTATAAAATCGCCGAAAACGATACCCATTTTGCATTTTTGGATATCAACCCAATCGCCAGAGGGCACACACTTGTAGTACCCAAAAGAGAGATAGATTATTTTTTTGATCTGTCGGATGAGCTCCTTGCTGATACCCTGGTTTTCGCAAAAAAAATTGCATCTGCAATTGATAGCTCACTTTCGCCCATTCGAACAGGTATAATTGTGGAGGGGCTTGAAGTTCCACATGCACACCTTCATCTTGTGCCGATATATAAAGAGTCACAGAAAGTTGCGTTGGGTCATTCTATAGAACTGAGTAAGATGGAGATGCAACAGGTGGCCGACGCTATATCTGCTGAGGTGGAGCTATGAACATTTTAGTATTGAATGGGCCGAATCTGAACCTGCTGGGAGACCGGGATAAAGAGACGTACGGCTCAGCGACACTTGCCGGTATTCAATCAGAACTCAGTGAAGCATATCCGGAAATCAGGTTTACGTTTCTTCAGAGTAATCACGAGGGTGAACTGATCGATGCAATCCACCGTGCACGCGAAGAAAACGTTGACGCGCTTGTTGCAAACTGGGGCGGTTTTACGCACACATCGGTTGCAATAAGGGATGCGCTGGAACTTCTGACTATTCCAAAAGTTGAAGTTCACTTGTCAAATATTCACGGCCGCGAAGAATTTCGGGAGCGGTCAATAACAGGGAAAATGATGGATGGAATTATCACTGGATTGGGTGCCTACAGCTACCACCTGGGGGTTGAGGCTGTAAAACATCTCAGGCAGCGGGGCTGAGTGAGTAAACTACGCGAGCTTTTTAGTGATTCTGTGATTTACGGGTTCAGCAATGTTGTGGCCCGTTTCATGAACTATCTGCTGGTTCCATTTCATACGGATGTATTTTCCACCGCCAGGTACAGCATCGTGGGTCTCGTATACGCTGCCCTGACCTTTCTGAACGTGGTTGTACAGATGGGGATGGAATCAGCCTATCTGCGGTATGCCGAAGACCGGAAGGAAGCATCGCATATTTTCAAAACAATACAGATTTCCCTGTTGGCAGCGTCAACCGTTGCGGTTGCACTATTGTGGCTGATGATGCCTGTGGCGCTTTCCGTAATGAACCTTGACAGCAGCACGTCTGGCATCTACATCATGATGCTGGGAATTCTTTGGTTTGATACGCTTTCTATTGTTCCGTTTGCCGAACTCCGCCTGGCGCGCAGATCGGTCCACTTTGCCCTGCTAAAAACGGTTCACGTTGTTATTAATGTGGGTCTGAACTTCTACCTGATACTAAGCCTGGGGTATGGAATTGAAGCGGTGTTTATAGCCAACCTGGCCGCTTCCGTTCTCATTACAGGGTTAATATGGGCGATCACAGCTGATCTCTGGAAAGGCCAGTGGAAACAAGAATGGGTGGGCACTATTTTTAAATTCGGCCTTCCATTTATTCCCGCCGGTCTGGGGCATGCAACTAACGAAATGCTCGACAGGTTTCTGCTCAATAGCATGGATCCCGCTGTAGCTGAAAGGCTGTACGGCACGGATATTACACCGGAGGATGTGGTTGGCATTTACAACGCTTGCTATAAGCTTGCGGTTTTTATGCTGCTTATCGTGCAGATGTACCGCATGGCGTGGCAGCCATTTTTTATGAGGCACTCCCGGGATGAGGATTCTGCTACTCTGTTCAGCCGTGCATTCGTCTATTTTAACGCATTTGCCGCCGTTGCCTATCTTGCCGTGTCGCTGTTCAGGGAGCAAATTGTAGCCATAAACGTGCCTGTTCTGAACGCTACATTGATTAATAGCAGCTACTGGGCAGGGCTTGAAATTGTGCCGCTGCTTCTGCTCGCCTACTGGTTCCAAGGTTGGTACATTAATTTCTCATCGGGCATATTTATCAAGGAAAAAACGTCGGTACTCTATAAGATTACGCTCCTGGGAGCCGGTATTACACTCACAGCTAACCTGTTGCTAATCCCATATTTTGGCATGATGGGGTCCGCATCCGCAACGCTTGCAAGTTACGGCGTGATGGCGTTCGTGCTGGGAATCTATAGCAAGCGCGTGATGGAGGTGACGTATCACATGCCGGCCAGCTTCGGGCTGATGCTGTTCTGTGTGACTATTGTATATGCCGCTCCTGCAGCGTCTGTCTGGTTTAATGTGAGCATTATGACAGGGAATGCTTTTCTGATGATCCCCGGAATGGTTGCCATAGGCGGCTATATTTATTTCACTGAGAAGAAAACATTAACAGAGACTTAACCCGGATTATACACTAAGCCCCGCAAGCATTCGGTGTAATATGAACAAGGCGGCGGAAGGGTACTTGTGTACCCCGAGTAAGGCATTTGCGCTTGTGCCATAGGCATGCCCCAGGCAAACGCAGTACACATGAAAATTACGCCGCAAAAAAATCTACATCCAAACTTGGGCTATAAGATAAATAACGTACATACATTAAGAAGGCTTTGCCCCTCGGTATGCCTTCGGCGCAAAACCTGGGATTTTATCATAGTTCAAAGCCAGTCAGCCAGCCGGCGGACGTGAGGATTTCAATGTCACGCACCAAGCGAATCGATTCCCACGCAGTGATATCGACGAATTGTGGCAAAAGCACGGTTTTGCAAAGCCTTCATTAAGTTTAACAGGTTAAGGTACTCATACACACGTCATTGTGAATAATTCGGTTTAAGGGCGAAAGGAAATTGTTTACCCATTAGTCGGTTTTTTTAAAAAAGTTAGAAACTCTGATGGAAGTTGGTAATTGTAGCTAACGCTTTTTTTAATAGTGCCGATAATGAAGGTATGCAGCCGCTTTCTGGCGCAGCTGTCAAAACCTCCAATGAACTGAAAAGTGAAACCCGGGTGATGCCATATAGCATCGTTTCAACTGTGGTTCCCGTGGGGCTTGGTACAGTTGTTAAAGATGAAGGCGGGCGTAGCTTTACTGGCGCCGTGTTACAGTTAAAGGTTCGGGTTCGATGATGGAGCTGGTTCATTATCATGAAATAAATTTAACAAATCAGCGCTTTTCAACGAGCAATTTTTTTTATAACCTCCTTATGACACTTAAATAATTAAAGAAGCCATGTATAAATCAATATCATCTCTTATAGTAACGGCACTGATTCTGCTAATTGCGACTCTTCCGTCAACGGCATTTTCAGATCCGGACGTAAATGAAAAGTATAAAGAACGCCTCAATTCTTTGAAGGAGTATTTCCAGTCGAACGGTATGGATATTGATCAAATGCTCGAGGATCCGCGTTTTGAAGTATATGAAGGAATTGGCGACCGGTTCAAGAATTCAGCCGAACGCAGGACGCTGAATCTTGAAGAATACAAAGGCGTGCTGGGCTTTAACGACAAGAAAGCGCGTATGTCTGCATTTATTGATGAAAATCGCGATCAGCTCGAAAAAGCAGAAGAGGAGTATGGCATTCCAAAATATGTGATCGCAGCCATCATCGGCATCGAGTCGGACTATGGGAAAAATATTGGCAGCTACAATCCATTCAACTCGTACGTATCTATGTACGCTGTGGATTACCGCTCCGATTTTGCCCGCGCGCAGCTCAAAGAGCTTATCGAATTTGTGAACAGAAATAAAATCGATGTGTTCGAGCTGAAATCAAGTTATGCCGGCGCTATGGCATTTGCACAGTTCATTCCATACTCGCTCAACAAATGGTTTGTGGGTGACGACATTTTTGACATGAACAATAATATCATGTCGGTTGGGAATTACCTGGCTTACTTCAAGGAGATAACCGGTAGTATCGACAGAGCCGTCTACCGGTACAATCCAAGTGAGCTGTACACCAGTGCCGTTCTGGCTCTCGCCAATGAAGCAGAGCGGATGTAGCCCGCCCTGCCGCGAAATGAAAATGAGCAGGCGTTGAATTGTTACTCCTGCTCCTCCAGAATCCGAACTTTTTTGATCTCATCATTTTGTTTGATTTGATCAATGAGGTCAATATTATCAATAACTTTTCCAAAAACGGTGTGATTACCGTCCAGATGGGCCGTGTTATCACGACTGTGGCAGATGAAAAATTGTGAGCCGCCGGTATCGCGTCCCGCGTGAGCCATCGAGAGAGCACCGCGTTCATGGTACTGTTTATCACCATCCAGCTCGCAATCGATTGAATAGCCCGGGCCGCCACTGCCTGTGCCATCGGGGCACCCGCCCTGAACCATGAAGTCAGGAATCACACGGTGAAATGTAAGCCCGTCATAGAATCCTTTTTTTGCCAGTGAGACAAAATTTTCTACTGTGCCGGGGGCATCATTATCGTAAAATTCGATAGTTAGTGTGCCCTGCTCCAGTTCCATTTCTGCTTTTGTCATATAGTATGATGTTGTTGTTTGTTGTGGTAGTTAAATAGTTAGGTGAAAGATAACCGATTTTTTTTGTGAACAGGCCCGATTCTTCAAAAATGTCGAATTGGTCATAGAGTCGTTAAAATAAATAACTTTTTTAGATTTTGAGCGTACAAATCCCTATCTAACCAAAAACATCAATCTATTCTATACCGTATGGATGCAGACATCCTGACCTGGATCTTTCTCGGCGGAGGCTTTCTACTGATGATTCTTGAACTCGCGGCACCCAGCGGTGTTGCGTTTTTTTTAGGATTCAGTGGTTTTATCGTTGGAGCTCTTCGGTTTTTCGACCTGCTTAATAGCACCGGCGGCTCGATTGCTGCATGGTTGATACTCTCCGTTGGCCTGACTATCGCTATTCGCCCGTTCCTAAAAAAATATTTCAGACCGGAAAGTTCGTTCAAATATGCTGATGAAGATTATGAAGCAATGGACCAGATTGTAGACGTGATCGAGGAAATAAACGAAGACGATAACAGCGGAAAAATTCGGCTTGACGGCACATCATGGAGAGCAAAATCTCTTGATGGTACAATCAAAGCCGGAGAAAAAGTAAGAATACGATATCGTGAAAATATTACGTGGATCGTGGAAGCGGTGGGCGTTAAAGAACCATCAAAAGAGCAACTCAAAAACTTAAATAAAAACTGACTATGTTTTGGACAGTACTACTGATTGTTTTTGTCATACTGTTTTTTGTTATTACCCGATTGTTCATCATCGTGGAGATGAGGGAAGAGGTGATACAAGAACGGCTTGGCAAGTTTAAAAAAACACTGACTCCGGGATTTCATTTCATGATTCCCTTTGTTGATAAGGCCGCCTACTCTCAGGAAATGCGCGAGCAGGTCATTGACGTACCAAGCCAGACCTGTATCACAAAAGATAATATTGAGGTGTCGGTTGATGGTCTGGTGTATGTGAAGATTATGGACTCATATCGTGCCAGCTACGGAATTTCAAACTATATCGAGGCGGCTGTAAATCTTGCTCAAACAACGATGCGGAGCGAGATTGGGAAAATCACGCTTGACGATACGTTTTCCGAGCGGGAGAAAATGAATGAAAATATTGTAAAAGAAATTGACGAGGCCGCCGATCCTTGGGGAATTAAGGTGAAACGGTACGAAATTAAAAATATTCGCCCTTCCAACGACATCGTGGATACGATGGAGAAGCAGATGGAGGCAGAGCGTAAAAAGAGAGCGGAAATCACAAATTCGGAAGGGTATCGCGAAGCCCGAATTAATGAATCAGAAGGTGAACAAAAGAGTCAGATCCTGATTTCAGAGGCTCAGCGTCAGCGCCGGATAAATGAAGCCAAAGGCCGTGCGAAGGAGATTGAACTCGTGGCTATGGCTACGGCCAACGGCATTCGCAGAGTGGCAACAGCCGTGGGAAAACCGGGTGGCGAACTCGCCGTGAAAACCAAACTGATAGAGCAGTATATCGATCAGTTTGGAAAAATTGTGAAGAGCACAAATGTTTCGGTGCTGCCGACCGAAACAGCCAATCTAAAGACCTTCTTTGAGGGGGTTGGCACACTTCAGCGACATACGCAAAGTAATAAGACGTCAACTGGACAAAACAGTCCGAAGGGAGGAAACTAATGAACGCGATTGAAATCTTTAGCCAGGTCATTCTGGCCGCATTTGCAGTATATCTGACATTTAAATTTTTGCAGGCACTGCGCCTTGTTCCAAACCAGTATGCGCACATTGTTGAGCGTTTAGGTAACTATCATAAAACGCTGGGGCCGGGCTTCCATGCGCTCATTCCATTTGTTGACAAAGTAGTGTACAAGCAGGACTTGCGTGAGGAGACGATTGAGGTGGAGCCTCAAGAGTGTTTTACCAAAGACAATGTGAAAGTTGAGGTTGACGGTGTGCTTTATATTAGCGTTGTAGACCCTGTAAATGCCAGTTACGGGATTACAGACTACCGGTATGCTGCCGTGCAGCTGGCTCAAACCACCACGCGATCTGTGATCGGTCAGATGGAACTGGATGAGACGTTTGAAGAACGGGCCAAGATGAGCAAAGAGGTTGTACGCGTTCTGGGAGATGTGGAACGTATCTGGGGAATCCGGGTGCATCGGTATGAAATTAAGAATATCGACACGCCAAGAACGGTTCAAAAGGCGATGGAGCGTCAAATGACCGCAGAACGGGAACGACGCGCCGTAATCGCTACATCAGAAGGAGTTCGTGATTCCAATGTGAATGACGCCCAGGGTCGGCGGGCCGAAATTGTGAATATATCAGAAGCCGAGATGCAGCGCCGAATCAACGAAGCTGAAGGTTGGGCCCAGGAAATTGAGGCGATTGCCGAAGCGACGGCGGTGTCGATCGAGCAGGTAGCGGCCGCACTGTCACAGCCGAAAGGAAAAGAGGCGATGGATCTTAAGCTGAAGCAAAAATACCTAACGGTTCTGGAAGGGCTCGGAAAAGATGAGAATCAGATTATACTGCCCAAAGATCTCACCGACTATGACGCGCTGATGGAAGGTTTGGCGCTTGATAAACCCGAGCGAATTCTGACGGATGAAACAACAGAAGACACACAGTAAAATAGTGTAACGGCCGGGCATCTATACTAATCGTGGATTGCCCGGCAATTATATCATATGGTTTTGTATTACCAGTTAATTCCCACCCGGAGAAACGTCTGTTTGCCACGTTTTGTCAAGTTCTCCTGCTGACCAGTTGCAACATCAAGGACTTGTAAGAACTCATCTGCTTTCTCTTCTGTCCAAGACTGCCACCGGATCGTCAGGCCTGCTGTAACGCC
>Ga0306867_1000293_pt1 | contig 30150 bp, 32 predicted proteins | sample AntRauTorckE6831_FD_190432 | JGI IMG/M metagenome (GOLD analysis project Ga0306867, IMG submission 190432) | Saline lake microbial communities from Rauer Islands, Antarctica - Metagenome Torckler E6 #831 (v2) (version 2) | ecosystem: Environmental > Aquatic > Non-marine Saline and Alkaline >...
TGTCGATTACCGTGGAATATCCGGCCAGAGTGTCATCGGTGGACTGGTCAGCAAGTGTCGGATTCACGCCCGCCGTAAACGGCGGGATTCTCTCCTTGTGAAAAGATAGCCGTGGTACAGAAGCGACCCGGGAGAAACGTCAGTCTGAAAAATTGAGGGATGTGCTGCATTATTCATATTCTTCAAGAACGTTCTGCGCAGACTCGTGATCACTCACCGTCGACGTATCTGCCGTGGTTTTCGTTGAACTCGTTACGTGCGCTGGCAGTTTTGAACGAGCCGTTCGGATAGCGTTCTGGTCACCAGTAAGGAACGCAGCGAGTGTCTTCCCGGTGTGCTCTGCATTTCGGGCAACGCATGATGACCCGGATAACCATCGTTTCCCATCAAACGCTTTCTGCATGATGAACCACCAGTCAGTATCGTCTGGAGCGGACGGGTGTTCGAACGCTTCAACGCGACCGTCGTAGGCGTGCCAGACTGCGTGTGGACGCGTGCTTTCCCATTCCTTGCCCTGAGGGAGAACGATATGATATCGACTAGTTGCAGTCGGGGTCTGCTCAGCAATTTCGTCTGGAACACCAGGTGGGTGTTCATCCACGATCGTCGGGAGAAGTGAGGACTCACCAGCCCGACTCTCAATCACAGATTCCTGAATCGATGACGCGGTTGATACACCGTTTCGGAGTTTGGTTGCAAGGTCCACTGGCGTGTTCTGGTGAGTCATCTTACTCACCAACGGTGAGAGCCCGTCGCTTGGCTCCGTACCGTCCGGTTGTCCCCTCAATGATCTCGACCGTATCTCCCGTATCGAGTGTCGGGAGCGATTTGAGAACAGCTGTTGCGTTCAGTAACGCTGCATCGAACATTTCGTACGTCCCGATGTTAACGCGCGGCTGGCCGATCGAGTTCCCCGCACGGAGGTATATCGTGACGAAGTAACCAAACTCGAAGTCTTCGGACTTCGCAGGGTCGTACTCAATGGACAGGAGACATTCGTTCACACCGTCGTGACCCGGGACACGGTGCTCACCCTTCCAATTCATCGCGTGGTCTTTCATCTCTGCATCGTGAATCACGCCGAGGAATTGCCAGTCGTCGTGAATCGGGATAGCGTACGTCTGGTTCGGAGCCTCGACGTGTTCAAACGGCTCGTGATTCGCTGTGTTCAGAGCAGCAGGGTTCTCAACGGCGTTTCGTGGGAACGAGGCTTCTGACGCAGGGATTTTCTCTGTTTGATTCGTTGCGTCAGTCAGTGTGGCTTGTCTCATCGGGGTCTCTCAGAAGTGGTCCTCGATGGCGTTCATGCAGCCCTCTTCCTTGTGAATCGGGCCGAGATGCGCTCGGATGCTTTCCTTCGCTGCTCCGAACAGGTCACCGCCCCCATCGTACAGGTCGATGATGTGCAGAACCTTACTCGTTGAAATACGGGGGAACTGGTGAGATTCGTCCGCGCTGTCACGGAAGTCATTAGCGATGTTCACGAGAATCTCGATGTCATCCTTCTCGATGACCTTCCGGCCACCGTTCACCATCGATTCAACGAGGTCAACCTCATCGCCCATCTCAAGGTACGGAATCCAGAGGCTGTTCAGCCGGCGTTTGAACGCACCGTTCAGTTCCTTCGCACCGCCGTACTCGTCAGTTGGCGGGTTGCGCGTCGTCGAGAGCCGGAATTTCGGAGACGGTTCAATGACTTCGTCACGTTCCTTGATGTGGAGCTTCGAGTCGCGCTCAAGGAGCTGGTGGAACGCCGTCAGGATTTCCGGAGCGGCCGCGTTGACTTCAGAGATAACGAGCCAGTACCCGTACTTGGCGGTGTGGGGAATCACACCGTCCTTGAAGATGACCTTCCCGTTCTCGTCGATTTTGTGGATACCCATGAGGTCCTGAGAAATCATGGATTCGTCCATGTTCACCACGAGAATCGGGCGGTTCGTCACTGCTGCAAGGACCTTCAGAATTGTGTCCTTCCCAACGCCGGCGTGACCGATCAGGTCCAACGCGTAGTTGTTCTTCGCAACGATACGCGCCGATGCCTGCAGGTCAGTCTCACCGGTATCGAGATCACGCGTCTTGAGGTCCGGGTAATCATCCAGGTCCTCGATGAACGGGTGGTCCAGTTCAACCGGCGCTTCACTGACCTCGACCAGGTCCTCCAGCGTCGTGTCGTCCAGAAGCCCGGCGACGTCCGGATTGGCCTCAAGTTCACGCTTCATCCCGGCAACGAGATTCAGACGAGCCTTCACCGGGATTTCATCTTCGAACTCAGCGTCAATCGTGTTAACGAGCTCCTGCAGTTCGGACTGTACAACGGCTTCATCCTCGAACTTTTCGAACGCTGCTTCCAGCGTCTCCGACTCAGTAGCAACCTGAGACGTGAGGCCTTCCAGCGCATCGAGATCACGCGGTTGCGACAGCGCGTCTTCCATCTCATCGAGCGAGTCGAACGCATCACCGACGTCGTCTCTGAATTCCGCGAATTGCGTCTCGTATTCGATGAGTGGACGCAGTGCCTCCACGAACTCCGTGAGGTCCTCAGCCTCCTCAGTGAAGTCTTCCAGAAGGTCCAACGTCAGCGTCGGCTTCTCCAGAATCGGAAGGCCGTGAATGTGCCACGGCTCGTTCGTTCCTGCGTAGACATCAGGGTCACGCGGCTTCCCCGCCGGGATTTTGATGTTCGTGACGAGGTGCGTATCAGCGACTTCAGACCCACCGTTTTCTTCATCTTCCGTGTGAGCAGCCATCTCGGCTTCGTACGTCTCCTGTGCAATCTCCATCACCGGATCGATGAAGTCGCTTGCTTCATCCTGAATGTCTTCAGCGACCGTGTTGGTCACACCAGGCACTTCGGTAAGATCGTCTTCCTCTGCTTCGTACAGGTCACGGAACGAGTTGAACCCGGCTTCTTTCAGCGCTTCCGGCTGGTGGTCAGTCAGCGAATCTAACTCGCTGAAATCCGCTTCCTCGGACGGGCCATCGTGAAGCGCGTCCATATCGAACCCGGATGCGTTGTTCGTGTTACTGTCATCGTCAGGCATTCCGAGCCAATCAGGTCGTGGCCCGACCGTTCGAACGTTCGTGATAGCCGGTTTCCCGAACTGACCTTGCTGTTCAGTGAACCGGTCGCTGTTCTCGACGAGGTTATCGAAGTCGTCGTTATCGAACGACTGTAGGTCACTGTCACCGTCAAGACTCTGGAGTTTCTCCAGCGTCTGTGTTCGGGCGTGCTGGAGAAGAAGTTCTCCACCTGCTTCGTGCAGGAGTTTATTCACGATGTGCGTGACGGCTTCGAGCTTATCGGTCTTCGAACTGAACGAAATCTGTTGCTGTTGTTGACTCATTGAGTATCACCAGAAGTTGGGTTGGTGTTTTGTGATGGGTGGGGCTGCTCCCGTGTGTCTTCAAGGGACGTGCTTGTCTCACCGGTCAATGCATGTGAACCGGTCAGTGCTGCACAGCCTCTTGAATGGGCGTCAATGCCTCTTCTTACGCCCATAGGCAGTGCGGGGCGTGACGTGCGGAGTGATGAGTATAGACCGCGGCGCTGAGGCTGTGACGACATGCGGAGCAGTGGTTGTTAGTCGAAGTTGAAGAGTTTCTTCTGGCTGTTCTCTGCAAGATCACGTTTCTGCATCAGGCCGAGTTCGTCCTCGGTACTGACACCATCAAGTTCTGTGATGTCGTCAATCTCGTCGAGTGGAACCGTTCCGTTCAGGATCTTATCGCGTTTGCTTTCCTGCTGGCCTTCAGCCTGCTGTTGCGCATCGTGTTCACGCTTCGCTCGCTCAATCACCGTGCGTGGCGATCGCAGGATGTTCGTAGCGATGTCAGCGTAGACTTTGAACGCCGACCCGGCGTGGTCCGAGCCCTGGAATTCTTCTTCCAGCGTCGCGGCTAGTGCGTAGAACAACGTCCACATCGTGAACTCGTTGTCAGCTGGCGAATGCCGCCGGGCGCGTTTGACCGCGCCGATCCCGCCGTCAGTGTTCTCGATATACGAATCCGGGATGTCGAGGTAGGAGTAGAAGTCCTCAACGTCGAACCGGAAGTTCGTGAAGTCAATCGTTGTCGCGGTCGCCAGACCAATGTCGTCGATAAGGTCATCGGTCCAGAGGATCAGGTTCTCGTGTTCCTTCTCCCACCACTCCTTAATCGGAGTGCGTCCTTGCTGGCGCTCGTGGTCCGGGTTGTTCGGGTCACCGATGTGACGCCGACTGCGTCGCGCACCGAGAGAATAGAATCGAACGTCGTTGTCCGGGTCGTATCCGAAGAGTTTGACGTCCATCGCTCGCCCACCGGAGAAATCGTATCCGGTGTGCAGACCAACGTATAGTGGAGCGTCGTCATCATCGGCTTCCGGCCGGTCAATCGTGTGGTCAGCGAAGAAGATGTAAATATCCACCTGTCCGCCCCAATCCTTGGTGTCCACCCATCCGAAGATGGTTTCGGAGGACCCCTTCTCCTTGAACGTCTTGTACGCCGGGTAGTACGCGTCCTTCGGATTGATGATAGCGTACTGGTCAGAGGCAATCTGCCACCGGTACTTGATGTCCCCGCCGAGGGCGTGAAGGGCCTTCCGTCGCGGGTCAACGATATCTTTGTACTTGTGAATGTCGTTGTGTTGGTCGGCGTTTTCTATCTCGTCAGGATCGATAGAGAGCTCATCGAGGTCGATGTCATCAACAGCTTCGATTGCTTCAGCGTCGACGGTGCCGTCAGGGTTAACGAAATCATTGACGGCTTTGAGTTCGCCTTCTTCGGCTTCGGGGAGAAGCTTGATGATATCCGTGAACGCGACGGGATTCTCATCGTGCATCGGGCTGGCCTTACTGATATGCTCGGGGTATTCGGCGTCCGAATGCTCTTCCAGTCCAAGGAAGGAGACACGGTCTTGCTGTTGAATCAGATTGTAAATCTCACCGAGCTCCAGTCGCGGGTCTGCATCTTCATCGATGTTGCTGGTGGCCTGGATGGCTTCCGGGGTGGTGATACTGTCCGAGTCAGTGGCGGACGTGCCGGATGCGCTGGCCGCCAGGGATTGTTGTTTTTGGGACATGGGTTGTGTTCCTCGTCTGTCACTGGTGCGGGGCGTGTCAGTGACCGCTTCACCCGGTATTTTACGCGCGTCACTGCTGTACGAGCGGGTTTACCAGATGAGCGGTTTACGGGCAGAGTATACAGTAATCAACGGTCACGACCCTCTTGAAAGCACTGTATTACCCCACGCAGTCCACCGGAGAAACGACGGTGGTGAAGGTTAAATCACGGGCTGTGGCTGCAGGTTCAACACGTTAATCGAGTGTGATCGAGATGTTGTCGTCGCTCAAGTGAGATAATGCCGTTTCCAGTTCTGCCGTGAGGTCTGCAACGGACTCTACAGAATCGGTGAACGGGATGCGTTCGTACACGTACACGTCAGCAGGCAAGCGGATCACTTGGTCATTTGCGACTGCGTCGCTACCAGTTAATGGGTGCGGGTACTCAACGGCATCCCCGTCAGTCATCACCCACACCGCGTGGGTTTCCTGGTTCAGTGCTTCTGTCCGGTCCCACACGATGTCTATATCATCAACGGCTTCGGCTGCGTGTTGATTGATGAGCGAGATGTGCTGTGCCCGATCGTCACGGGAATCGTTACTGAACCGCGTGAAGCTGGAGGCAGTGACTCCGTCAGGATCAACATTGAGTCGCTCCACAGTACCGCCGCAGCACAACTGCAACTCACCGAGGAGGTCGTTTGTTTCGAGAATACGTTCCGTGCTTTCTTCTAGATACGGCTGCAGGGCGTCAGGGGTGTGCATAACAGTCATCACTTCGCTCTATACGTCCTTTCACCGACTGGCCGGTTAGGTGTTTGTGTATAGGGCGGGCCCGGCGCGTGAGTGCAGACTCATAGATTCGGGAGGCAGGGTACAAGGAGACGCGAGGGAGTGGGGCTGGAGGCCCTGAACGGTGAGTGAAGGGACGGTGGCCCGCGAGGATGGGGAGGGACAGTAAACTCGGGTATGCCGCAGATTACCAGGTTACTTGATCGGCAGGACCATCTGGTCTTCTGCCTCGATCTTGCTTGCGTTGTTGACGTTGTTCCCGTTCATGTCGATGTTCCCCTGCATCGTCCCGCCGGTAAGCAGGAGGAATTCTTCATCGAGTGCGTTTCGCAGGTCAGTGACTTCCTGGTCGGTGAGGTCGCTGAAGTCAACGGAGACGTTCATCGAATCGAATGTTCCGCCACTACTGACGTAGAAGTCTCCTGTGCCCTTGACGAACGCGAAGACATCGTCGTGACTCCCGCCTTCGAATGCGGTCAAGTCGGTTTCCGTATCGACGACGATAATCATCCCTTCGTCAACCGCTTCCAGAAGTTCGTAGTACTGGTCACTGAAATTGGTGTAGTTCTGCGGAGCCGTGAGGCTGTGCAGGAGCGTTTCGGTTGCCCCTCCCCCGTTCGGGTCTAGGTAATCTGGTGCCATCGTAGTTAGTATTGAACCCCCGAAGGAATATAATAGTTCGCCCCGGTTCAGTGAACGTGTAGTTTACCAGACCGGTGCAAGAATGCCCCGCGCTCAAGGAAACCGTTTCACCGGTTGAGTAGGACGGGGTGATTTACGCGTTCCAATCAGCCGGCCATGACTCGACGTGATCCTTGCCGAAGTTCGCACCGAAGGATTGCCCAAACCCGAGTGGAATCCCGATGCCCATGGTGAACATGAGCTCTTTCTGTTCGTTGAGCGTCCCGTTTGCACTGACGAACCGGAACCGGAGCGTAATGTCGTTTGCCACGGCGAGCGTTTCTCCATCCGGATCACCAGCATCAGGCGGAGTGAACGTGAGTTCATCGTAGTCCCCGTCGTTGTCCGGGTCAACGATGTTCAGGTTTCTGAAGTCGAAGTGCTCACCAGATTCCACAACTCCGTTCTCGTCACCCCACAACTCGTCCGCATTGAACTGGACAGTTCCACCGTCCGGGTTTACAGTATCTGTTCGTGCATCACCGAACGTGGAGTAGTTTCCATCGTTCACTTTGAGAGCGACTTCACCAATGATGTAATCATCATCCATCGGGTCGTAGTCGATGCTCATCGTGGTGCCTGAACCAAGCCGGAAATACGCGAGGTCAGCGTCCTCGTACTGGTTGTAAATCTCTGCGCCGTTAGCTGGCCAGCCTTCAATTGTCGTGTCGATCGTTCCAGCTGCAACAGCCACTCCAGACCCGACGCTAGTAGCGACACCAGCAGCGACAGCTGAGATGATAGCATCTCGCCGCGTGATCTGGACTTGATTTGAGTCGTTATCTGATTCGTTTGGTGCAGGATCACCAGCACGTTCCTTTGAGCGGGGCATGGGTGTATATCTCAATTAACTCCCTGAACGCGCATAAAAGTTCGCCGCGGCCGGTTCAACACGTTTCGCCGTTCTGTGGTTCACACCCGTCACTATCAACCTGAACGTTCCCTGAGAACGCACCAGCTGAGTCAGAGCCCTGCAGAATCCGGTTTTCAGACGGGACAACAACCTCGTCGACGACAATCTGCAGGTTTTCATGGCCTTTCGGCTCCCACACGATCTGCATTCGGGCACCGGGGGTGATACCTTCATCTTGTGCACGGCTGGCGTTAATGACCAGCATCCCGGATTCCAGTTTTGCCACAGGATCGCTTGATTGGATGACGCCCGATTCGTTGTACAGCATCACTTTATCGATAGACGACCCACTCCCTGCTTCACCAACAATGTAGAGTTCGTCGGTGTTATCGGTCGTGAAGTCATCTCCGGTATCGTAGTACATCTCGATGTGAGATGTATTCTGGATTTCTAAGTCAAACTTGGCATCGATACGCGGGTCTTCCGATCCCGTGAATATCTGCCCACCGAAGAGGAAAAGCCCTAACGCAACCAGAACGACAAACCCGATGATGAACATGTATCCAACGGACGTCGAAACACCACGGTCGTCATCGAGAAGCGTACGTAGTTTCATGGATTAGGTGAGTGAGTGTCTATTGTGATTCGGTCGGTGGAAGGACATCAAAGGAATCAGCAGTCCCGGGGTTCCGGGGCTGCAAAAGCAATTGATGTGCTCATACGAAATTGTAGACTACGACTATGCATAAACGTTTGCCGTCACTGCTTACCCTGGTACACTGACTGACTGCAAAGAAAGAACCCCGGGCGCTACTGACCGAATACTGTTTCAATAACGTGTGACGTGACAGTGAACCGGTCACCATCGAACCGGGAAAAATCCACGTTAGCAGACACTTGATTCGGCCCGGTGCGGGACACACTGGAGAACGTGTTGCTTTCATCCATGTATGCTTCCCAAGCACTCGGAATTTCCGTGTCTACAGTCACCGTGACGAGACCATCACTCTCGTAGAATATCTCAGAATTCGCTTGTTGGTTGCGTTCCGTCCGATTAATTTCGAAGGGAACAACGGTTGCTCGTGATGAGGAGTACGCAGAGAGTCCCGATGGTCGTGTGAGTTCAGGGATCCGAACAATAGGGTTCTTCTGCATGTGCGATTCAACCGGGAGGTGCCGGATCTGTGTATTCGGACCTGCATCACCGTTCGGAGATGCTGCGATGAATCGAGCATTATACACAACAGTATGCCCTTGTCTTGCAGTATACTCCATTGGTCGCGTCTCAATCGTCATACTCTTCGATACTGTGGATTGTTCGAATTGAATTGTAGTTGCGTCTAATTGTCGTAACTGTCCAGCTGGAACTTCTACCTCAAGCAACTGGTTGGTTGCCCCGTCTTGAACGGTCGTCACGCTTTCGTCGACCGTCAGGAACGAGTACTCCATTGCTCTGGCGGATTCCGACGATTGGGATTCCTCGATAATCGGGGTTGCTGAAAGCGAGACAACCACTACTGTCGAAATGATAATCGAGAATACGATGATGTACCCGATGAGTTCGCTTGCGGCTTTCGTGTTCTCGTAGAACGAACGTGGAATTGGGAGTTGGTCTATCATTGTTAGGCGTCCTCCAGAACGAGTTCAGAGTCACCATCACCGTTGTCATCCGTGTGCGTGATGATGAGGTCATCACTACCAGTGGATGCGGTAGGGACTCCACGGTCAACATTTACTGTCGTTTCAACGATGTGCCCTTCTGATTGGACAATCACCGTAACGATGTTATTTGCATCTTGTTCGACGGAAACCGTGTAACTATCATCGTTCACTTGCGATGGAAGTGAAACGCGAACCTCAGCGTTCGCGTCATTTACGGCCCCTGTTGCAAGTTCTTCTCGGTGTTCTGCTTCATCAGCGATCGTGTCTGCCTCGACGAGACTGGATGCGACTTCTGAACCAATCCGGTCTAATTCTTGTTCAGTTACAGCATCTTCACGACTGTCAGAAATGTGCTGAACCCCACCGATGAATACACCGCTCAGCGTTAGCAGAATCAACATTCCGAGCGCGTAGTCAACCGGGACTGACACGCCACGGATATCGCTCAGGAACCCGGGTTGATCTGGTTCTTTCCGCGAATCATTCCGGGTCATCTATGGAGCCCCCGTGTCAGCATATCCAGGCAACTGTGGAGTCACGCGGACCGTTGTAGTGATATCTGAGGTCGGTGTCTGGATTGTTATATCGTATGTTATGGAGTATACTGCGTCATGGGCTTGAAGTTCATCTGCATCAGCGGAAGGCCCCCCTTCCACGTCTTTGTTGTTATCATTGCTAACGAATCCAATGTCGTTGTCAGCAACACCGTATACAACCATATCAAATGCGGCGTCAATGTTTCCGCCGTTCTCAATACTGACATCTGTGATGTCCTCGGTGCCAGGGAGAATGGGGATTTTCTGTCCATCTAACGTTCCATGAGTAAAGGAAATTTGAGCAGGGGATCCCGTGGTTGCTGTTGTCGCGTATTCTGTGTCACCATCGGTTGGTGAGTTTGATACGATGATTTGGCTATTTACATCGGGATCCGCGTATACGTACACATTATCGTGGCTTCCAAAGTCAACCATGAATACTTCTCCACTACCGGGTCCAGTTACGCCTTCACCTGTTACTGCGATTGTGAACGACCGGGTTTTTTCACCGTTGTTGATGAGACCGTAACTAGATGCAGGGGTGTTTTCGAGGGCAGGCGGGTTTGGTCCTGGCGGGTCAGGCCCCATAGTCTGTGTCGTTGTGTTCAGATTATTATATCCGGATTGCCAGATTCGCGTCCCATCAGTTGCCGTGGCTCCGTCTACATTAATCACTACTTGGACGCCTTCAGAACTTAGACGTTCAGCGGTTCTATTTTCGATTAAATAGAGTTCGCCGTCAGAATCGGTTGTTCCGAGACGGTCGGTTCGAGCCCCCTGACTCCCGATGTTCGGGTCATGGTTTGCGTGACGAATTGCGGTTTCCATCGAGTATTCGACGTTCTCTAAGTGTTGGATGACTTCTCCACCGCGTTCATCTACACCGGTTGCGCGTTCTTGTTCTGTGAACGCAGCCGTGTTTAACATCGTAATCATCCCGAAGACGAGAAGCACGATTGCTACTGCTGCCAGCAAGAGAATCTGTCCTCGTGTGTTCTGTTTGAATTTCGTGAGTGATGGTTTCGATATCATTGTTAGAGCTCCGTCCGGTCGATTACCACGCGAACCGTTACGGTGTTGTACACTGTTCCGTCACCGTCTGGTCCAGCTGCTTCTGGAACCGGGAAGTCATTCGCGCTGGCCAATGACTTCGTTCCGCCACTATATTGCCGGAGTGCTGTTCCGTGACGTGTATGGACTGTGGCTGGTGCCTGTAATGGGTCTTGGTTGTACAGGGTAATCGTTACGGATTCGGATCCGAGATTGTTGATGCTCGGATTCCCTGGCCGTTGAAGGAACGCAGTTCTGTTCGGGTCATCCGAGTTTGCAGCACTCACATTCGTCGTAGGGATCAAGTAAATGGACAGTGAGACATTGTGTTCCGTTTCGATTTCGGTAATCGAGTCAGAGAGAGGCCCTGGAATTTTTTGATTATCCCAATAATGACTGTCCTGAAGATTTCCTGAGTTAGCCCATTTGTTCTCGCCAGGGTCATCGTTGTAGTTTAGGATGGCTGCTTTCAACTCTCCATTTGCCGTGTGCTGTTCAAGCATCGTTTCTACTTCCTGTGTAACCTGTTCACTCTGCTTGTCGTTGTTAACTGAGGCTTGGTCTGATGGAAGTGCGAACGATGGGGCGATGAACATGATAACTGAAAACAGTAGTAGTGCCGCGAGTACTGCTTCCAGCGTGTACGTTTGCGCGCGTCCGTCTCTCGTAAGTATGTTGTTGCTCGGAATCATGGTCTGAACACCGTTACGGTAATCGTGATTTGTCTCTCGTTAAGCGTTGTTTCCCGAGTAACCGTGCTTCGAGCCCCGTCAATTTCAGGACCTCTATTGGCAAAATGCTCTGACGCGCTCGTTTGAACGGGATAGGAGACTTCTGTCGGGTCAAGAGCTGTTGGTGGATCCGTTGTCGAAGTTGTGGAGATCGTCACGTTCACTTGTTTCCCATCTTCTAATCCGAATTGCTCGTGCAGTGACCCGGACGCTGATAGGAATGCAGTGACGTTTTCATGCGCAATCCCTGTTACACCGGGTTGTGTGAGATTCGCGTTCGTGAGTTCAATTGCAATCCGGTCAGCATCGGTCGTATCGTCGGTTGCAGATATCCCGTCAGGGAAGAAAATATCCGGTGACGTGATTGTGAGCAGTGCGACTGCACCGAAGAAAATCGTGATTGCTAACAGTAAATCAATCGATGTTTGTGCACGTTCACTCGTCCAAAACCGGTTTTCGCCTTGTTGTTGTGACTGCGAAAGGGATTGGGATGCACCCGGTGTCCCGTGGTTATTTGAGGGACTGCGTTTGGTGTCTTTGGGCATTAGCAGCGATATCGGGCCTGGTTGTTTACTGCACTGTGCTGATGTGTGGGCGGCACGAGTAGAATACTCGGTTCACTTTCCACCACTCGTGACGCTTCGACTGTTGAACGAAAAGAACCGTTCTGTTAAAAGGATTTGCCTGAGAGCCAGTCGGTCCGATGGGCAATAGGGTGACCGGAGTTATTGCGTCCAGGAACTTTCGCCGCGATCGTTCGATTGGCTGGCGATTTCATCTACATCTACTGGATCTGTATCGGGTGCTCCGGCAGCAATCGGTTCCTTCTGTGCAGACTCTGAATCAGTATCTGAGGCCGTATCAGTCGGTTCGGGGTCAGTAACAGGGTCTTCACCACTGCTTCCGTCATCGGTGTCTGTAACGGTGTCTGTTTCTTCTTGTTCGTCATCGAGCTCCATTTTTGCCCGGTTGGCAACTGCGATGAGGTCGCTGAACTCAGCTTCCTTGGGTGTGCGGTTCATGAGACTTCCGGCAACCCCCGGGATGGTTTCGTTTTTCTGCAGTTGACGCTTGGCAAATTCGATGTGGGATTCAGTGATTTCCATGGGTACCTGTCACGCTGGTGTAACACGCACTATGTTTGCACACCAAGACACGCGGTTCTTGGTAGAGTTGTTGCTGGCGGAGCAGTAAGAAGGTATGCAATCATGGGAACTATGGTTTTCTTGCAGTGCCGTGTAGCTGCGTGCGCGGTGTGAAGAGAGGTTCATGGTTCGATGAAGTGCTTTGCACTTCCGGGGCGAATATTTAAATGTGTTCTCCGTAAAGAGTGTACTATGCAAAGACGCAAGTTCCTCGCACTCAGTGGCGCGAGTGCAGCCACGCTCCTCTCCGGGTGTCTCGGCGGTGGGGACGACTCGAAAAGCGGTGAACTAGCCATTCCTGACGATGTAGAACCAACACCAATCGGTGAATCAATTGAACACGGTGGGCTGAAAGTCACGCTTGACGACCCTGTTCTCTTTGATCACTACGCACCATACGATTGCTCTGCACCGCAGTTCTACGAGGACGACGACGCAATCGAATGCCAACCACCATCACCAGATAATTTCGAGGAACCCCCGACGCGCGGCGGTCAGTTCATGGCGATGCAATTAACGATCGAACACACCGGGCAGCGCCGTATCAATTACCCGGTATCAACGGACGCGTTCGATCTCGGGAACGATGGATACGCAGAAAAACATCACCTGTTCGAGGCCCCATGGGTTGCAGCAGGGAACGTCTTCCCAAGTTGGGTGTTCTTCGTTAATCAGCACGACATGGCCGATCAAGGCGTATTCCCCGGTGTTTCTGTCAGAGGATACATCGCATTTGAAGTCCCGATCAAAAGCGATCTTAACCAGTACACCGGCATGGTTCGGTGGACAGGGAACGCAGAAGAAGAACAAACATCGTATTGGAACATCACAGAGGATGACGTCGATAACCTAACCAATCGAGAACCGCCAGAAATCGGCGGTGACGTCTTCTACGAACCTCGCGCCGGCGGCATTGATTGGGGCGATAACGGTCACCCGCAAGGCGAAGACTTCGAGAACGACGGCGGGGTCCGGTGGGAATTCGATGGCGACGGTGAATCCCACGTTCCTGAGGAACAACAGGAAGAAACAGAAACTGAGAGTTCGTAACGCTCCTCATCCTACACGGTCGCGTCTCCGTGTAAGCAAAAAGGGGGTTTTCGTGTCGGCTTACTCTTCTTGAATCCGCGGTGCAATCATGTACTTCACGGATGCGTTCGAATCCAGGAAGTTGAACATGATACGGACAGGGAATTCCTGACCCATCTCTATCTCCACGGACACGTTCTTCGGAATCCCTTTCCGGATACTGTCGAAGTAATCCAGTGAGAAGATAGAGGCGACGTTCGCGGTGGTGAGCGACTCGACAGCGAAGTGCTCTTCATCAAGCACTGCGTTCCAGTCGTCAGTATCACCTTCAGCAGTCATGTAGAACGACGCATCATCGTCATTCATGCCGAGAGTGATGTGTTCAGAGTACTTCTTCGCGGTCTTGACAGCGTGGTCAAGATACGACGACATCACCAGCACGTGACCAGGAAGGTCCATGCTCGGAATATCGGGTTCTTGCCGGATGCTGTCCGGGTCGATGAGCGCGGTCGTGAACTCCATCGATCCGGGGACACCCCAAATCGAGAGTTTCCGCGTTTCCTCATTCAGTTCGATGTGAAGCGTTTGCTCCTCCTCACCAATCGGCTCGTCAGCGATGTCCTTGAGCTGGCTGGTGAAGTTGTTCAGATTCACACCGAGAACAACCTCATCGGTGTCAGGGTCATTCTCAACACCGGTTTCCAGACGCTCGAACGCGTCACGGTCGAGGTGCATCTCAACCATCCCGACATTCGCAGGATCAACGGCCTTGATGGTCACCCCGTTCTCGTTCACTCGAATCTTTGCTTCGTCGACGAGCGTCGTGACTGTGGCCAGAGCGCTCATCAGGTCGTCAGGGTTGATTGCGGCGTACATGTTGTGGGATACCCTTCACCCGCATACCCGGGTGTCCAGCGGCAGCTGCATTTGGAACGTGCTATACGGAGATGCCGCACGGAAAATCAGTGACTGTTATCCAGCACCTGCAGTCGGTGTGGGGATCCTCGCCGTTCACGGCGGGGAGGATGTCAAGGGCGTTCTTGCAAGGTCCGGATTGACGGGATCCAGTCTGTGTTCCCGGTTCCGTTGCTGTGCAGTGCGATTTTGTTGCTCAGTCCATTATCGAGAGCGGAGAGAATCGTGTTGAACGCGGTTTGCTGTCCCGGGAACCGTGTCCGATAAATCGGATTGCCGTCACCGTACGAGGCAGCATCCGTAATCGTGACGATCGTCATGGTCTGCCCTGGCTCTGCGGAATCACGACGATCAGCAAACGATTGAATTTCAATCCCGTACGCAGCTTTCAGATTCGAAAAGTAATGACCTCCGCATTCACTGTTATTCCGCCCGGATAGATACTGTTGGAACGTCCCACTGTTGTTCTGATATCCGGAGTACGTCCAAATCTGCGGGTCACCATCTCCCGGTGGAAGCGTCCCCCAATCAATACCTTCAACGAATGCGGCCATAGCGGTTTCAAAGTCAGCGTATTCATTCGGGTCTGTCCCGACAGACATGCGTTGATTGTCTGGTTCATGGTACACGCAGTACGCATCCACGATTTTCCGAATCGAGAAAACAGCCGATCCGTCACGTACTGCGTGGTGAGTTAAGGTATCATCATCTGCTGCAGCTTCGATCACATACGACCACGCAGGGTCCGCTTCCGTGAGAAACGAGATAACCGTATGGACAAGCGTTCCATCTTCAATCGCAACTGGAGTAGTTTCTGAATGATCTTGTTCAGTCTTCTCAACCGTCGTGTCCGGTTGCGTTGGCTGTTCAGACTGTGTTGGTGACGGTGTGTCTGGTGTAACCGGGCTTTCAGTAGACGGAAGTGCTTTGGAGAGCTGTGCTTCGAACGCAAGTTCCGTTTCGTCTTGGATCAGCGCGCCACCGTCGGTCATGTGTGTTGTCTCGAACGGGTCAAATGGATCCGGTGCGTTCGGGTCATCAGGGTCAATAGGCGGCCGGTCCGGGTTCGAATTTGCCTGTTGCCGTTTGTCGGATGTGCGAGACGGGGCCGTCGACGATGGTTGCTTATCCATTTGGAGTAGTGCCGTGTTGAGTACCGGGATTTGGTTATCGTGCTGTGCTGTAGGGGCTTCTGCAACGACCACGAAACGTCTGCGAGAGACGCGAATTACGTGTTACAGTGTAAGATGGTCGGGGGGTAAATATACTGGTAAAGTTGGTCGTTGTGATGAGTGTCGCAGGCATACTCGTATATGCCGCGACAAACGCAAAAGCTCGTCAGCATCACGTAGAAGAGATGGTCATTTCCTTACAAGATGACGTGGTGGAGAGCTGGTCTCCCCGTATTGTACTTGAAATAGTCTCGTGGCCGAGGATTTGGTGATGAGGGCTGCTGGTTTATGGTGCGGTACCCGCGGTGAACGATGCACTAAGTCGTGTGTTATTCAGTTGCTTCGACGAGCCATGTTGTCGCGTTGGAGTATGCCCACGGTTCGATCGAGATGTCGGTGGACATGGTATCGACCTTCTCGATCAGTGCAGCGACTTGCCTGGTTTCCAGGTCGATGTCGTCAGCGATGTCCCGGCTTCGGTAGTACCCGTGACCACCGTCTATGTCGTCAATGAGATGCTGTTCGATCAGCGAGATCGCAGTCTGCGTGTCCGTTTCAGTAGTGGACGTCGTAGTGCTCATTTAACAAATATTCCACTGTGGGGGTATAAATAGATTCGTAAAACGATGGATCGTCGGTAAGCAAGTCACGGCGGAGGGATAAATCACTCACTATGTGCATGACAAAGTGTTCTGAGGTCAGTGCGCCAGTCGCGGTTTCAGAGTAAATCACCCCATCCAATGCTTGGCACAACGTGAGGTAATCGTACTGGAGTAAATCAGGGTTCATCCAGACAAGTTCCTCATCAGTCGTTCCAGACGGGCTTTCTATAATGCCAGCGACGTCAGCGTCGATGATTAACTGCGAATCCGTAGGAAGACGTCCACCGGATTCCGGCTGTAGCATCTGTTCATCGAGGCTGTGACCGATGAGGAATGAAATCAGGTGCGACTCTTCTTCGTCTTTAGGCGTTGCTTGATCCGGTGCGAATACGAGTGCTTCGAACTCTGGCGTTTCATCCATGTGATCTTCAATTTTGTTGATCACACTGTCGTAGCAAGCTGTTGCTCGAAGTTCACTCATCTCGTACAGGTCGTCGGTCATCGCCCCAACGATCGTTGGTGAATCAACTGTGAACTTGAGGTAATCGCTCGGCAGCCCGCGAATCCCGAGGTATTTCGGGTAATTATCTGCGAGCCACAAGTTAGGTGATTCAGAGTCCGTGTCCGCATCTTCGTTGTTCCGTGAGGAATCAGGGTTAGAGGTCATGATAGTGAAATCGGTAGGTGTGTGTTAGTTGTGCACGTAGTAAGTGGTTTGCATCTATACCGGAGGTGCTACCGTTCAGTCGCTCGCTTGAATTCATCAGCGAACGTTTCCCGGTGGACCTTAATCGCTTGCTCCATCGCATGCCAGAGCAATCCGGACGTAATCGCTTCGTGCCATCCGGCTGCTGCAGCCGTCTTCGATAACTGCTCGTGTTCAATCGCAAGTTTCCCATCCATATCGTACAGGTCTTCCAGTGCATCCAGGAACGACCCGGTCGTGATGAGATTCCCGGTCAGCAGTTCATCCCGTGCGTTCTTCTCGATGACGTCGTGAATCGCTTGGGCTTCAGTCTCATTTTCTTCTCGGGTCAAAGACCCTTGTTCACTGCTTCTGTCTTCGGTATCGACGTCATCGAAGTTAGCGATCCGGGTGCTGACATCCATCGAAAGGGAGGCAATCCAGTTGTGAACGTCAGTGTTCCGAAGCGGATCCGTCCGTATGTCTTCAGTAAAATCGATCACTTGCCGACCGGTACGAGTATCGTGGAAGGAACCCATCGTGTGTGGGTCTGGTTCTATCTCTCCGGTTGCGAGGCCATGCACGATTTCGTACACGGCGCGCTCACACAACGTGAGCGTCACGTCATCCCACGTTTCACCGTGACTGACGCGTCGGTCTTCAGTCAGCCAGGTTTCTTCAAGCCCGAAATTCGTGAAGAGGAATCCGATAGTGTACAGTCGCTCAGTGTGCGACATGTCGTCGTACGGTTCCTCGATTTCCAGGACCTCCCACGTCGCATCAATTGGGTTCTCCCCGTCTTCGATGCGGGATTCAACTGTAGTGACGAGTGAGTCAAGGAGCGAGTGAACGTCGACGGTCTTGGAACGGGGTTGTTCGATTGTCTCTTCGATGCAAGTGCGGACACGGGACGTATCGATTTTTGAAACGGTCATGAGTTGGTAATGAGGTTTCTGTACTCAGGGGTCTTAGGGTATCTGTTCACTCTGAGCACAGAGAGTATGCGTCGTCTGCCTTATTTTCACGCACCCGACGAACTGGTGTTCAGAAAGATGTGCGTGCACAGACAGAAACAAACTGGTCGTCGGAGTTACTGGCGATGGTCTGGTGTTTCCCAATCCATCTGATCGGCAATCTCACGGGCAGACTCCACAGCGTTCTCGTTACGCCGATCGGTAGCGGGTGCAGTTGCCAGCGCAAGAATAAGTGGCTTCACAACATCGGTGAATGCACGTTGCTGAAGTGCATTGTGCTTGGAATCGAATTCCGACATGAGCTCTTCAGCATCAATCCCGCTATTCACGGCTTCGACGATATCCTCAGCGATCTGCGTTGCATCTGGCGTATCGTCATCAGGGAAGACGTGTTGCTTCGGAGCCAGAGTTCCAGCCAAGGCTTTGTCACGGAACGATTGGAACTCGTAATCACCGAGATGCGTTTCACCGTCTTCATCCGAGGTTTCGATTTGAACCGCATCGGTCACGATATCGTTAATCGTGAACCGGTCAACGATATTCGAGCGGAGTTGAGTGTCGGTGCCTTCTTCGAATTCGATCCACGTGTCTCCGGCTTTGATCCGGGCGATTGTTCCGTCTTCGAGTCGGACTTCGTCGCGTGCAAGGGATGTGACTGGTGGTGTCATGAGTAACTTTGAATGGGTGAGTTGGTTTGCGGGTGTCTGTCGTCTCAGAGGCTTGGTTGGACGTGCCCGAGAGGACAGGAGTACTGATTATATTCGCACCTGTGCGCCTCAGCTGGACGGCGATCGTGTCACGCGTCAGGCTGCCGGGGTTTCCATTAGTTCCTGGCAGTACTCGCGGAACTGGTTTTTGCTGACGTGGCTGATGCCGGCAATATCAGTTTGAACGACGTCGTCGTTTGTGAGGCGTCGAGCAGCATCAAGTGCACCGGCAGCGAGGCTGGTGGGTGCTGGTCCGTTCGCCATTCCGTTTTCCCGTGCGGTTGTAAGGAACTCGTGGGCAGTGTCTCGGGTTTCTTCCGTGACGTCGAGTTCGTCAGCGTAGTAGTTCAGGTGCGCTTCTGCATCGATCTGTGGCGTTGCGATGTCGAGTTCTCGTTTGAGCCGGCGGAACTCAGCGTGAACCTCATTCCGGGTGAGCGGGTTCCCGTTTTTGATCGTGGCGTTGGCGAAGTCATCAGCTACGCGTGGAATGTTGTTCTCTCGGCACGCGATGAGTGCAACAGTAGCGATGATTGTCTTGTAGCAACGGCTTCGTGTCTGGTCCGCTTCGACGGCGATGTCGAGGATTTCATCTGCTCGGTTCAGTACGGTGTCGGGAATGCCGAGCTCTTGGCGGTACGTTTCGAACAGTTCGTTACGGACCTTGATCAGGCCGTCTGATTTCGTTGTCATCGGTAGTGTTGTGGAGTCTGCTTTTGCACGCCCGGTTGGTTATTGACGGTTCCAGGTGAATAGCGATTTTGTTCTGGTTGTGGAACGGGCTGCTACTCGCTTCGTTGTGGCTCCTAAGTGCCGGATTGCTTTTTCTGTACGCAGCCGTAGCGCACGAACTGTTATAAACGCTTGGGTTTTCCGGGGTTGAGTAGTTTCCTGTTCCACCGGTATCGGAGCTTCTACTGGCGAATTCTCGTCCAGAATCGATTTCCCATGTGCGCTCATCAAGTGAAGCAGAGTCGTCATACTCGTTGTTGAGTATTCATTCTGCAACGTTATTTCAGCACGCATCACAACCAGGTCCGGAAACGTCACGCCGGTACAGGACTCTGCAAGCTTTGCAATCGCTTGTGCATCACCGACATCGATATCATCACCCGACTGGTCAATCACGTCCAGAACAGCCTGACAGACCGCATCAGCATCGTACGGCAGTACTCTGTATTCTTCACCGAGAATGGTGAATAGTTCAGTGACGGTCGGCATCTCTTCTTCAGCATCAGCAACTGCCTGTTCAGTTGGAGACTGTGCTGCGTGGTCAGTCGGAATCGTTGTGTTCGATTGCGTCGATTTCTGTGTTTCGCTCATTGATCTCGTTTTCGTTGGGTCGCACCGCGTTTCGCTTAGTCGTCCGATCCATCGCACCCGTGTTCCCAATCGTTGGAGCCACGGCTTCTTGAGACCACAAATCCGGTGGAAGAGAGAAGACGCGACCGAGGGGTCAACTCGGTCTTATGTGGTATTGGAGCGTTTCTCACTCACCCGGTGTGGTGTATCACATCGTACAGGATAGACCCTCTAAAAGGACTGGATTTCTGGTGAGCACGCTGACCGATTCATCCGGGAAATTACGTTTCTGGAATCGCAGTACATCAGTACTGTAGTATGGAAAATCCGGGGCGAACGTGATGTACTGTGGTACAGCGTACGGAATGTGGTCGATGAGTGCCCCAAAGCGCTCATCGACCGGTGGTCCCACATCACTGAACGTTATGGGCAACATCGCGTCACGAACGATACTTCGTCGTCCATGGATAGCTATGACTGCCCGTTCAGTAACGGGGAATGTGGAGGCAAATCCACACCCATGAGGATCCGGCCTGACGACCGGAGTCATCATAATCGTCGTGGAATGAAATTCTGATTTGTAGTCCGAAAACCGTATTGTGTCTCCGCGGGGGACTAGCCCTTCGAAGCCACGGTATTTCTCCAACCATCACTGTCGTATGACAGTCCGGTCGGTGCAGTCCTCACTGCGCTCCAGTACAGTATACTGGCGTGCACACTCGTAAAACGTCTTTACAACATGACCGTCCGTCGTGCGTCACCGTGCCGACAAGCTGGTCACATCCGACTGAACGGCAAGTCTTTCTGATACCGCTGTCCACCGTTCAGCACTTTGTCGATCAGCATCGACACGACGAAGACACCCATGATGGCCGGAATCACGTGGATTGTAAGCTCGAAGGCAACAGCGAACCGACCGCTGCCAGCAGCCATGGCCGCAGCAGATGATGCTGACGGGTCAACCAGTATGAGTGCAAGAGCAATCCCGTAGAAAATCAGGAGTATCGATGCTCCCCATTCCATAACGATACTGGCACAGTAGATCCCGAATGCGACAATCGCTGCAACTGCTGTAATCGACCAAATAGCCGCTTCACCGAGTTCTTCTAACCCGTTCACAATGTACTCACCGGGACTCCGAATACGTGACTGTGGAGTCATCTCCGGCGGATCTACATCACCAACAGACGCTGGACCAGTTGGTTCCGCGATCGTTGCTTGCTCTGTCGTCTCAGACGTTCCCGTAACGTCTTCGGAAACATCTCCACGGTCACTAACATTAGTGGATTTCTCTGTTTCAGACCGTGTTCCCTGGTCAGACGTTCGACCGGATTCGTTTCCCTCAACAGAATTGGATTCAGACTGAGCAGTAGCAGTACCAGAACTGCTATCGGACTCAGCGTTTACGTCTCCCTCATCGTCAAGGAGAGCATCAAACGATGCGTCTTCGTCAGGATCATGCGCACCGTCTATCTCAACGCCATCAAACCCTAGACTACCGTCTTCGGGTTCATCAACTGTCGAATCAGTATCGTTCTGTGCCGTTCGCGTAGCGGTCTGTGCAGTTGGAGCGGGTTCCTCTTTTTCTGCAGGGTCTTCGAACGTGATGTCTTCCTCGAACCCAATGGTTTCCGTATCCGACCCCCATGTTTCAGCAGCATCAGGGTCAGTAAAGACACCATCAGCATCAACAACGCTATCCTCGTTAACTGATTCGGTATCATCAGTAGTACTGGTTTCAACCGAATCAGATACGGTGGCAGGCGTTGCTTCAGGCTCTTGTTCCTCGTCGACTGTTTCCGTTGACTCTGCTGGTGATTCCTTGTCAGAGGATGCTTCGATTTCTTCTAAATCTTCTGCGCCAGGAATCGAGACATCCGAGAAATCAAACGGTTCTGAGTCATCGGGATCCGTTGATTCTGTGGGTTCGTCAGGCGAGTTGAAGGGATCTGCACCGGGAATATCCACGTCCTCGAACGCGTCGGTTGACAGCGTCTGTTCTTCGGTACCGTCAGAGGTTTCGGTGCTGTTCGTGTTTTCACTATCGGTTGCTGTGACTTCAGCGGACGCCGAGGTGGTTTCATCAGCCTCTACTTCTGACTCACCCGAGTCGTCTGAGCTGGTGTCATCAGTATCGGACTTCGGGTGCGGTGGTCCGTTTACGGAGTATTTTGGCATGGGTGAATGTGATTGGGGATTCTGCGGGCGGTTGCGTGTGACCTGTACAGGTACGGCTCACCCTCTTTTCTCGCCGTACCTACTGCGGGAATTGGTAAGAAGGCATGGAAATCAGAATCGGCCGTCAAGAACTGTACGCGGCTACGAAACGTTAATGCCGTACACGGGTTCTCCAGTAATATCTTCTAACGTGTTTCGAAGATCCATCACGCTTTCAATATCCTCAGACACCGGAATGAACTCATACAGCCAAATCGTGTCCAGAACTTTCTGCTCTTCACCGTTATGAGAAATCGTGATCACATCACCAACAGGTTCAGTCCACATTGCTGGTTCTCCGATCGTGTGTGCTGTACTGACATCCGTAACTCGATTTGGAATGTTTTCACGTTCAGACATTCCGTCGATATCCTCAAGGAACAGGCAGGAGTAATATTCTTCATCAGATTCGACATCATCATACTGAATTGGAGCGAAGAATGTTACGGCATCACTGAGAACATCAAATTCCGTAGCGAAATGCCCGGTTGGTAACTTATGAAACGTGTTCTCGTCGTGAAGATTGTTCACAATCCCAACCTCATCAAGCACCCAAGGCCCGTTATCCATTATGTAGGTAAGTTTGAAGTCCGGCATCTTACAGGGAGTAATTCATGCAGTGTTTTAGGTGATTGGGTTTCCAATTTTCCCTCTACGGAAGTTCAGTCCCCTATTCAAGCGGGTCGTTAATCGGGTCGTAGTCTTTCTCCTCAGGCTTGAATCGAGCTACTGTGTCCGCCCGACTTCTAATTTCGAAACGAACATATCCTGTATCGGTGTCCCGTTTCAAGAGCTGGTACGTGTTTACAGAGACCTTCACACGACCGGACATCGATGCTCTCGACGAAGTCCGCGGGTCCTCTACCGATTTCGTATACCCAACGACATGCCGGCCTCGTTGTTCATCACCAATCTCAGACTCAATGTCGTCTTCTGTAATCTCACCCGAATACACTTCACCAAATTCGGTTTCGTACTCGAACTCTCCAGTGATATCGCTTTTCACCTGTGTGCTCCGGGCGATGCGTTTCAGGTGCGTCCCTCGAACTTGGATGTATGTTATATCGTCGTCTGCAACCGTGAACCGGTGAGAGCTCCCGACCAATTCGTCGTGGCCGGTCACAGTCATATCGTGATGGGTTTCGACTGCCTCGATGAACGGTTTCAGGCCAGCTGCAACGAGGTCATCATCTTCTGGTATATCGAATCCGTTGACGTGCCTCGACGTAGCGTTAAAATCACTGTCTGCAGGGTATGAGACGTCATCCACGTAGACCAGGAACGACTCATTTTCGTACGTGACGAGGTAGTGATGTTGTGCTCCAACGAAAACGCTGAGATTTCCGTGGGAGAACCCGCCTTTCCCGGCAATGTACCGAATAACGTTTTCTAAATCCGGGCCGTGAATCCCAAGCGCTCCATCGTTTGAGGCAGCAGTCCGCTTCGTGATGACTGGTTCAAAGTCATCGAACCCACTGTAGTACTTCGGAACGTCGATCTGCCGGCAGTCGTTTTCTTGTAGGTATGCATCAACCCCGTCGATAACGAGTTTTACACGGTGCTTGGAGATCCCGGTCGAACCGGTGAGACTCCGGAAATCACCAGACCGAGGGTGCAGTATGCTTGCGCCGTCAACAGTTACGATGTTATCAGTATCCCACACGGTGACCTCTGACAGGTCTTTCTGAGATAGAGACTCCTCATCAGGCTCTGATGAGGAATCACAGTCGGACTCAGGAGTGCTTTCACCGGCTGTGTTACTGTTTGCGGTTTCATTGTGTGTGACAACAGGTTCATCTGATTCTGTGTCTTCTGTTTCTGTAGACTCGGTATCGAATGCACCGAGTTCTGCTTGTTCATTTGCTGTATTTTGTGACATGGGTATGAGATTCACCTAAGAACGATTTGTACTTCGGTGCGTTCACTCATTTGCTGGCGCACCGGGCGCAGTGTTTTGTGATTTGAGCGCTGCTGGCGGCGTGTTCGTATACGATTCAAACCCACGGACGATGTTAAACTCAGTATCGTCCGGGATATTTTCTTGTTCAGCAGTCTCTTGTGAGTCCATCGTTTCGACTGCTTTTGTCAAAACCGTCCCGGGAACGGCGATCGTGTCGCTATCGAAGAGAAGCCCGGTACAGTTAGGTGCGTCCAAGCGTTGTGAGACCGTGATGACGGAGTCGTCTGGCTCAGTGTCCGGGTGATCCTCGAAGAAGTCATAGACGGACATCACACCGTTTTCATGATAGTATGATGCTGCGGCAGTGTTTGTGAGAAGCTGTTCAAAGCGGACGAGTTCATGGTCATCACTGCCATCAGTATCAAGATAGTAGATACTGTGATTCTCTAACGCGCAGACGTTACAGGTAGCGTAGTCGATCGCGCCGTGGAAATAATCAGTGTGCCCGATACCCCGGCTGCATTCATCACATGTGAGTGTTACCGTGCCGGGATCAGACGTTTCATTGTTTTGCATCTGTGCCGAGTTGTCCTGTTTACTCTCGGTCGTTATGGAGGCAGATTCTCCATTGGGAGTACGTAATTCTTCTCGGTTTGCTCGTTCTTCCAGGTGCTGCAGGTGTTCACACTGTTTATTGCGTTTTGGCAATGTCGACGGGCAAGTACAGGTTCCTTCGTCACGATTAGCAGTGTATTTGTTTGTCTGGTCAGCGACGGTGTAGGTGTGACCCTGTTGATGCGTAATGGTGAACCGTGTGAGTAGTGCTTTAGCTCGGATCGGGTCTATCGTACGCGTTCCGTTTTCACCGGTCTGAATGACGGTGAGTGCTGTTTCTAATTGTTTTCCAGTCCTGGTTTCTGCTTCTTGGGTAGAGGGACCAGTGTCTACTGGATGCGTGACTTCCGGTGTTTGTGGTGACATTGCGAATGGGGTGGTGAGCAGTGATGTTTCTCTCGGTGTATGTGGTATTCGCGTCTAAAAATCGGTGTCCTACTCGTTGTAGGAATATGCACTCAGTGGAAATGTGAATCCCGTGTTCAACGGGATCGTGGTGGTGGTGGGATCTGAGTGCGTCCGCGTTGCGACATGAAGGCAGTTATCCTGCCTCGCTGTTCAGTGTGAGTCTTACCTCACTACCTTATATTTTACCCGTGTTTATAAATGCTGGTATTTCTAGGTTCTAACATGTAGACGGCTGTGCGGTGGTTGTGCTAACGTATTCAGTCGGCAACCGGCCAGCGAGAGTCCTAATCCTTAATCCGGTCCTCCCTAATAGTACGGTATGGTCGACACGGCGTTCACTTATCAGTTCACCAGCGCCACGAAGAAACAGTATCTTCTCGGAGTGGCCTGTGTTTATTTCAGCTGGCTTCTGTTCCCTCTCGTGTTTCTGTTCGGGTATTACATCGAAGTGTTAGCTTCGGTATCAACCGGTGAACAAACGCTTCCAGACCCTTCTGATCCGGTCTTACTCGTCAAAAACGCAGTGTATGGAGTAATCACTACGTTCACGTATGGCGGTTTCTTACTGGCAGCACCGATGTTTGCCGTTGCAGCCGTTGGAACACAGTTATCTCATGGAACAACCCTTTCAGGAACCGATTTCCTGAATCGTTTTGCGATGATCGCCATCCTATTCACAGCGATATTCGCACTCATCCTCCCTGTAGTCCTCTGCTTGTACGGGCGGAATAAGCGGTTCCGAGATATTTACGACGTTGAGGAACTGTTCACCATCGTTGCTACGGAGGAGGTCATTAAAGCGATGTTGAGCACTATCACGCTCACAACATTCGTTCTCATCGGAGTTGGTGTCTTCACAACCCTCACACAAGGACTGATACTACTGATTGCTCCGTTCGTACTTCTGTGGTATATGCTTGCAACGGCGTTTTTCTATGGCCGTGCAATCAACGATGTTATCGAGACGGGCGATTCTGAAGAATCCATTGTTTAGAGCGCAGAGAGAATCGTACCCGGGTTAGAGTTCACTTTCCGTGTGAATCCACCGTTCATCACCGTGGTCGATGATATCCTGGTACCGTTCGCGGATAGTGACTTCAGTCACACCGGTGACTTCTGCGAGGTCTTCCTGCGTCGGTGTTTCCCCGTACAGTTTTGCAGCCATGTAAATCGCAGCAGCTGCGATGCCAGGCGGGGTCTTCCCACTGTGTAATTCAGCATCCTTGACGCGTTCGACGAGCCGGCGCGCAAGCCGTTCAGTGTCTTGACTGATCTCGTCAAATTTCCCGGCGAACCGCGGAATGTACTTCAGCGGATCAGACGGACCGATACCAAGCGATAGTTCCCGGTCAATATACCGGTATGCTCGGCCGATTTCCTTCTCATCGACACGACTGACTCGCGTCATCTCCTTCAACGATCGCGGAATATCCTCCATCCGCCCGGCTGCGTATAGCGACGCAGTTGCCATCCCTTCAATCGACCGTCCAGGAAGCATGTCCTGTTCCAGACACCGCCGGTAAATCATCGAGGAAATCTCTCGAACGTCACGTGGCAATCCAAGCGCAGACGACATGCGCTCAATCTCACCTAACGCGTGCTTCAGATTCCGGTCACGGGAATCCTGCGTTTTCGCACGTTGATTCCACTTCCGAAGACGCTGCATCTTCTTCCGCTGCTGCGTTCCAAGTTTTTGACCGTACCCGTCCTTGTCACGCCAGTCAATGTTCGTCGCCAGCCCGTCGTCGTGCATCATCTTGTTCGTTGGCGAGCCAACGCGACTCTTCTCATCACGCTGATTCGAATTGAATGCACGCCATTCCGGGCCACGATCGATTTCGTCTTCATCAACCACAAGTCCACAATCCTCGCAAGCCTGCTCCCCGTGCTTGGAGTCATGCGTGATATCACCAGCGCACTCAGGACACACCCCGGTTTCTTCTTTCTCGTCTTCTGTCTCCTCTTCGTCCGTAGTGTGCGGTCGTTCCCGGGTCTTCACGTTACCCCGGTCGGATTTCTTTTTCATAGTGATAGTGTTCCCTGCAGTTCTGAGTCGGCCAGGTGACTCATCGCTGCTTGACTGCGTCTCTGATGTACTGTTATTCTTTGGCATGGTTAAACTGTCGGATCCTTCGTGATAGTGAACGAAGAATCAATGACTGTGTTGTTTGCACTGTCGGGTTGCGGGACTGCCAGTGTAGTCGGCTTCACTGCCTGATATCGCCGACTACACCGCTGTGCTGTACGGACCTAACTACAACCGTAAGAATGAACGAAGCGTTTCGTGGATTTCTTCCCGAACATCGGCTTCTGGTGGTGCTCCGGTCCTCGATGCTTGACAGAGATCATCGAATAACTCGGCTAACGATTCGATGATGTCAGCATCTACTTCACGCGGATCGATTACGGGAATCGTAGTCAAGTCACCCGGTTCAACTTTCGACATCCCGGAGCTGAGTGTTCGACCGCTCCGTTTGATCAACCGGTCAGCAAATCCACTGTTCAAGTATGCCAGCAATGCTTTCGTTTCCGTAGGAGACAACTCTTCAGTCAGGTAAATCGAGTGGACGTTGTTCAGATTCCGAGCACCCATTCGATTATAGATGAATCGCCCACGATTACGCGTCATGCTGGTGTACAGGATATCGGCAGGTTGGCGTTCGTCGACGACATACCATGTATCACGATGCCGGGCAACGTGCGTCTGGTGTGGCGGATCATCGAGCTGCATCCCGTACTTTAGGTACTCGACGACATTCCGTTCCCCGGGTGATAACCCGGCCTCCATGTCTACCGCAGGTGCACAGTCTTCTGGTGTGAACGCGTTCAACCGTTGCTGCGCAGTTTTCTCATCAGCAATGTCCTGCTCAAAGTACGTAGAATCCCAATCAAGAGTTCTCGTATGATACAGTAACCAAACCGCGGTCCCGTCATCACGCTGGTCAGACCAGTCTTCACGCCGATAATCGTAATGAGGGACTTGGTGAGCTTTCCGAACAATCGGTGAAAGGAACTCACTTGGAATATCCCACGATTGCCCGTTCCCGGTTCCTTCACGGTCATCTTCGTTCAGACAGAAAAACGAGTTCTGTCCGGTCGAAATCCCGCGATTGATCTCTGCGAGGTCTTCAAAGGGAACTAACTGATCGTCAATCACCGGTTCGTAACTATCGAAGAACACACTCCAATTCTCTGCCGGATTCAAATCATCGTTCGAAACCGTGTTGATGAACCCCCATTCAGTCTCAACACGATCGGGGTCTCCGCCAGCATCACGTACAGCGGAGACAAGCGTTTCATCACCGGGCTGTTCATCAACCCGAATGAACGTCGTCGTGTCGTCAACAGTTCGGGTTCTGTTCCGAGTGCCGACCGTGATGAGAGACGTCGTAGCTACGTCATCAAACTTTGACCCGTTCGCTTGTTTGAACAGGATGAACGCATCAATATCGTATAAATCTGCGATGAATTCTTTCCATTCGGTCCCGTATTCCGTGTTCAATATTTCAGCCGGTGTAAGGAACACGCCGGTATCACCGTCATCAAGGAATTGCGTCGCATGAATCGTGAAGTACGTGTATAACGGCGATAATTTTGAGATGGAACGATTAGTTGTTCGCATCGCTTGCTCGTTGAGTAGTGTCTTCTCACGGGTAGTGAGCTCGTGATGCTTGGTGTACGGCGGATTCGAGATCACTGCATCAATCTGAGGAAGGTCATCAGGAGCAATCCCGAAGAAATCCGTCGCGTAAAACACGGGTTCGCCAGACTCATCGGACGCCTGGAGAGCAGCATTCCCAAGCAATACGCGTAACGGACTTACATCAACCGCATGAATATCAGACAACGGGGTTTCTCGACCCGTCTCAGATTTACTACGGGCGGTTTCAGCCGTAATCGTGCCAGCACCAATCCCCGGTGAAAGAACGATATCTGTCGGGTCCTCCATCCCGAGTTTAGCAGTAAGTGTAGCGAGTTCTAATGGAGTTCGAAACTCACCGAGTCGCCACCGGTCTTCTTGAGCGACTAACCGTTCATAGCATTGCGCAAGGAATTCTGACGGGTTCTCTACCGGAGTGACGTGATGGCGTAGTTCAACAAGCCAATCGAATACAACTGGTGAAAATCCATCGGCAACTGCGTCAAGCGCGAACCACTCTGGTGACGCATCTTCTAACTCGGCGTGAGCAGTTTCGATTGCTTCAGTATACGTTGATTGAGAAACCCTCTCGATATCAACGGTGTTTGACTGTTCAAAGGCCAGGCTTCGAAGAACAACCGTGAGAGCAGCCTGACGAGCAACGGTTCGCTCAGCAGTATCACTCTCAGTGAGTCCTGTTTGGTCACACCAATCACTAATCGGTGTGTCGTCTTTGATCTTCACTGATATTGTCCCACCAGCGATGCACAGTGCATCGACGAATTCAGCGACCGACCGTGATCGAGACGGGACATCAACCGAACTATCGTCGATCGCGTATACACTGGCGAGTACAGTTTTCATACTCGCGTCAGCAATGTGCTCTCCGAGGTTTTTGGCTTCTCTGTGAATATCGGATTCAGAACCTCGCTTTACCAGTAACGCGATAGCAAGTATTTCACCCGGTGTTGGTGGGTTCGAAATAGCGTCGGTATTCGAAATTGTGGTTTCTGAAAGTATGGATGTAACCTCTGAACGAATTGGTTGCGGGAGGATCGAAATGTCGGCTGCCTCTGCAAGCGTGTCTGAAACGCGGGAATCTATTGAAGGTGGAGTATCAGTCATTGTGAAAGAGAACGCGGAACTGCAGATGCTGTGTTAGAGAACGAACTGCCAGTGGTTGTCTTCGACAGCGATGATGTGCGTCTTTTCGCTGTTGATGTAGTTTTTGTAGTTCTCTTCACGCTCGTTTTCTGTTTCACCTTCTATAGTCGGAGTAACACGGACACGTGCTGTCTCGACGTCGGTGAACGTGGAAACATCGTCGTCACCGAGGAACTTCGCCGCTTCGAACCGGTTTCCAAGCGTTTCTGCAGATAGCCCGGTTTCCAGGACTTCCATAGTGAACGTAGTGAGCTCACCGTTGAAATCCGGTGTGGACCCTCGGAAATCGTCTTCCGGGTAATCGCTGGTGGAATGACATTCTGCCAGGAAC
>Ga0306867_1000297_pt1 | contig 30058 bp, 21 predicted proteins | sample AntRauTorckE6831_FD_190432 | JGI IMG/M metagenome (GOLD analysis project Ga0306867, IMG submission 190432) | Saline lake microbial communities from Rauer Islands, Antarctica - Metagenome Torckler E6 #831 (v2) (version 2) | ecosystem: Environmental > Aquatic > Non-marine Saline and Alkaline >...
TTTCTTTTGCCTTTTTCATGCGCTGGGATTCATACTTCCGGTTCCACTGGGATGAAACATTTGGACAGCTTGACCCCATTTTTAGCAACGATATCGGCTTTTATCTCTTCCGCCTGCCTTTTATTGAAACGGTGCAAAATAGCCTGATTGGCTTAGTCTTTTTTGTTACCCTCGTGCTCGTGGTCTTTTATCTGGCGGCCGGTGCAATAAGTGTACAACCCGGCAAAAATACCCCTTCTGTAAGCCTACCAGCAGCCGTGCGCAAACACCTGAGCATTAATCTTGGGCTGTGGCTGCTGCTGCTGGCCTGGGGCTATTATCTGGGCCGCTACCGCCTGCTGTACGATTCATCCGGTTTGGTTGTCGGTGCCGGCTATACCGACGTTCACATACTTTTACCGGTACTTTGGCTGATGTTTGGCCTTTGTCTGCTGCTGGCGTTTGTCGCCTTTTTTCAATTTTTCCAGTCGCGCATTAGCTGGCTTATTAAAGGAACATTAACCATTTTGGCTGTGGGCATTGTGGGACAAATTCTGCTGCCGCCCGCCATCCAAAAGTTTTCGGTTCAGCCCAATGAACTTGAACTGGAGACGCCCTACATAAAACATGATATTGCTCAAACGCGGCAGGCCTACAATCTTGATAGCTTTAATGAACGTAATTATAATGCCGGCGACAGTCTCAGCTTTTCTCAGATTAATGATAACACCGAAACGCTCCAAAATATCCGGCTTTGGGATCCGCGCCTTATCATCCAGACTTATCGGCAGCTGCAGGAAATTCGGCTGTATTATCAGTTTTTCAATGTTGATTTAGACCGCTATCACACCAACGAAGGCTACAAACAGATGATGGTTTCCGCACGCGAGCTTGCAACCGAGCTGCCCGAACAGGCGGACACATGGGTGAACCAGCATCTGCAATACACCCACGGCTACGGTATGGTGATGAGTCCCGTTGCAGAAATCCAAAAGCAAGGCGATCCGCGACTGGTTATTAAAGACTTACCACCAGTGTCTGAAATAGGTCTGGAAATAGAACAGCCCGCCGTCTATTACGGTGAAAGCGACCCGGATTATAAGCTTGTTAATACCGATTTAAAGGAGCTCGATTATCCCAAAGGGGACGAGAATGTGTATACCAACTACGGTGGTGAGGGCGGCGTTTCTATTGACGGTTTTTTTGAGCAGCTGCTTTTTGCATGGGAGTTTGGCGATTTCAATCTGTTGCTCTCTAATTACATTCGTGAAGGCAGCAAAATTCAGTTTTGGAAAAGCATTCAAAGCCGCGTAAAAAAAGTGGCTCCCTTTCTGCAGCTGGAAGACGATCCCTACTTCGTGCTCAGCGAGGGCAAGCAGTACTGGATACAGGATGCTTATACTACATCACCCGACTACCCGTATTCAAAATCCTTTGAAGGACAGTATAATTACATTAGAAACTCGGTAAAGGTTGTGGTTGATGCCTACAACGGAACGGTAGATTTTTACGTGTCTGACGAAAATGACCCGATACTTAATGTGTATCGCGATATTTTTCCCGATATGTTCAAACCGCTGGATGCCATGCCGGCATCACTCAAGCAGCATGTACGCTATCCCAAGAAACTGTTTGAAGTGCAGATGGAGATTTTTAACACCTACCATATGACCACTCCGCAGGTTTTTTATAATAATGAAGACCTCTGGACACGCCCCAACGAGAAGTACGGCGGGCGGCAGATAAAAATGGAACCCTATTACATTCTCAGTAAGCTGCCGGGTGAAGACGAGTTGCAATACCTGCTTATCAGTCCGCTTACCCCCAATAACCGTGATAATATGATTTCCTGGATGGCCGCAAAATCAGACTTTCCCGAATATGGTAAGGTAGAAGTCTTTAACCTGCCCAAAGAACGGCTGTTTTTAGGCCCCGCCCAAATAGAAGCAAAGGTGGACCAAGACACCGAAATATCGCGCCAACTGGCTCTTTGGGATCAACGCGGCTCCCGGGTAATTCGCGGCAACTTGATGGTCATTCCCATTGAGGATTCCTTCATATACGTGGAGCCGGTATTCCTCATTGCCGAAGGGGTGGATATTCCTCAGCTGCAGCGCGTTATTGTTACCACCGGCGACCAAGTGGTGATGGAACCAAACCTTGATCAAGCCATTGAAGCACTTTTTGGGCGCGCCCCTACAGAAGCCATCTCCGAGGTTGCGCCTGCACCGGTTCCCATTCAGCCTGATTCCACCCGGCAAGCCGTGCCCCCCGCTGCCTATGAGAATTTTGAAGAATTGAAGTCGATATGGAGCGAGCTGCAAACCGCCCTGCAAAATGGCAATTGGGAAACATTCGGCGATAAGATGCAGGAAATTAAGGAGTTGCTGGATGAACAGTAATCTATTACCTCAATAGATGCTAAAACCAAGCTGTTTCTCCCAAGGAGTCCTTCGGACAAGTTTGCAACTTGGAACAGTAATAACTGCCTATTTTGTACTTTCAGCAGGGCTTTGAAATACCTATCTAAATTTGATCTGTCATTACGAGCTTGCGAAGTAATCTCCATTTGAACAATATAAGCAGGGGATTGCCGCACTACGTTCGTGCCAAAGGCATCCCTTCGGGTCAATGACATTTAGGATTTCAAAGCCCCCCTTACAAAAAGTTTTTCCGATTATTCCGGGCGCCAGTAAGTAGCTATTACCAAAACCATAATAAGCCCATAAAAAAAGCCTGATCATAAAAGTGATCAGGCTTTGAAAAAGATAAATAGTGCTCTATTATTTTCTTGATGCGGCCGTTTTGCCGGCACTTACTTTGTGTACTGTTTTACATTTATATTTTGATTTTGCCAGCCCAATGGGGAAAAGAACGGGCCAGGTTATAAAGCCTCTTAAAAAGCTATAGATACTTTTTGCTCCTTCTTCAAGAGGAGACATACGATGCTGGTATCCGCGCTGCGTGATAGCAAATATTCCCATAACTAATGAAATGGAAATCCAAATTGATAATAGTATAGTTGCTGTATTCATTACTTGTGCTGTGAAATTTATTATGAATTAGTGAATCCCTAAGATACCACATTTATGACTATTTAAGGTCATAGTTATATGAATTATTAATCGAGTTTTTCTATCTAATTGATTACTCCCCGCTATGATATTAAGCCATCAATGCACAGCTATATTTGCTGATCTAACTGCCAATATTTCTCTATAAAAAAAAGCCCTCCATCACATGATGAAGAGCTTCTGTATATAAAAGCGGAGGTGCGGGGAATCTCCGCCGGCTGGCGGATGCCTTCGGCACAACCCCGGCTTCGATAATGCATGCCAATAAAAAAAGCTGACTCGAATCAACAAGCCAGCTTTTAATAAGTGGAGGTGCGGGGAATCGAACCCCGGTCCGAAATGGTATATCGTTCAAGTATCTACATGCATAGTTACCGAATTAAGGTTCACCTGAAACAACGCTCGGTAACACACAATTCCAGGCTATTCTGCATAAATTTTACGTGGCGCCTGACAGAAGGCAAAACGCGACGCTATCCTATCATAGTCGACGTTGCAACGGCACTGACAGGCAAGAAGCCGAGGCAACGGTAAAGCTGCTTTACGCAGCTAAACGGTATGAGTAATTGTTGTCAATTACATATTTGCATGATGGTTTTTTACGAGACGCATCGCTCAAACTCGGCACGCAACCTGCGATTCTACTCACTCCGTCGAATCCATTACACCCCCAATACGTGAAAGAACTATGTCTTCAACCAATATAATGAATATTTAACGCTTTATCATTCTGCTTTATTTCCCGGATTCCGGATGACAGATACCGGATATTGGATGGCGGAGAATAGTAATTTTAGAGGCCTTTGCATTACTGACGCCCATTTCTCCCAAAGGGATCCCTTCGGGAGACTACGCTCTACTGCGCTCAATATGACGTCAGTTTGAGCGCAATGAGGAGCCACGACGAATGAAGTCGAAAACAAAGTCATGGTTCTGCAAAGCCCCCTTATAAGAACGATTTGATTCATTATTTATGCTTTAGCTTCAACAGACGAAACTATAGATCATCTGGAAACACTCCACCAAACCGGCTCAATGAAAGACGACGAACTCTTTCAAGATTTATATAAACGACTCAATGTTCTAAGTAAAATGATCAATAACTTTTTGAGTGCCGTTCAATCAAAACATAAGAGCAGGAAATAGTCGTCTGTCATCTAATATTCAGCATCCCGAATCTGACATCCGATATCTGGAATCCGGTATCCAGCATCTGGCATCAGATAACCGGCATCCCGTATCTGGCATCTGGTATCCAAAAACCAGCTCTTAAATCACAACTTCCCCCGCTGGCTCACGCAAATTATAATTCGAGCTCATCACCCGTCCGTAGGCGCCGGTATTGGCAATAAGAATCACATCCCCCTCTTCTGATTCCGGAAACCGCCGATCAATACCCAGCTTATCGCCCGACTCACAAATAGGCCCCACAATATTTACATTTTGTGTATTGGGTTCATCCAGCTTGCTTAAGTTTACAATGGTATGGCTGGCCCCGTACAGTGCGGGACGAATGAACGAATTCATTCCCGTCTCTACCCCAACGTATTTTACTTTTCCCTTCCCCTTTAATTGGGTGAGTGTTGTAACAAGTACGCCCGCGGTGGCCGTTAAAAAACGTCCCGGTTCAACCCAAATTTTATAATCATAGGTATTTTTAAATTTGTTGAGCAAATCATTCACAGCTTTTAAATCAAGCGCAGCCTGTGATTCATTTTCCTGAATGCCAAACCCGCCTCCAAGGTCTAAAATTTCTACTCCGCCCAGTTGCTCGGCTACCCGGTGCAATGTTATAGCTGTTTCCTTCCAAAGGTTTTCATCCTTTATTCCACTGCCGGTATGAGCGTGCAGGCCGGTAATGGTGGCATCAATTTGTTGGGTAATGGTTTTAACTTGCTCAATCTCAAACTGCGGAATTCCAAACTTGGAATGCACTCCGCCCGTTTTTACATGTTTATGATGCCCCTTGCCGTGCCCCGGATCAATGCGCAGGAAAAATGCCTGATTCCGAAATACGTCCGGCCATTTTTGAAGTGGAAAAATATTATCGAGGGTAAGATGTATGCCGTAATCAAAGCCCTGTTCATACTCTACACGGGCCGCAAAATTAGGGGTGAACAAAATCCGATTTCGGTTGATATCAGGAAAAAGCTCGAGCACCCGTTCCACCTCCCCTATGGATACACATTCGAAGCCAAGACCGGAATCATAAAAATGGGAAAGCACTTCGGTATTCGCATTGGCTTTCATGGCATAGAAATGACGATCAGCAGCATCAATTTTGCGAATACGCTCAACGTTCTGTTGTAATTCATCCCGGTCATATACATATGAAGAACCCTGCTCTTCGGCAATTTCCAGGAGTTCATCCCGCCGTTTCTGCCACCAGTAGGTGACAGGTTCTTGCTCCCCGTCACGGGCTTCCATTAACTCCGACCATGTACCACCCATGGCCGGAACATCGCGCATTTTTGTTATCACTTGTTCATGGAGCTGACGGACCAAGCGTTCGGCCTGATCTGCGGCCACCACAAACGTAAAGTTAAGGTCATTCGCCGCCTGGCTCACCAAATAAACTTGATGCTCCTTGAAAACCTCAAACGATTTCCCAAGGCGGTGCAAAATCGTTCGGATATGCCGGCCGACCAAACTTACAGCAGAGACAGAATCAATAACATACACCGTGCAGTACTTCGAAAGCGCTCGTTTAAATTCTGCCCGGATCTGGTTGAAGTGTGTATTATAGGAGTGATCTAAAGAAACCGTCACATTCGACTCAGAAGTGGAAATTAAATCAATAGAAAGCTCAAACTGCTTAAATACTTCAAAGGCATCAGCCAAAAAACCCACCTGCTGCCACATACCCAGCGATTCCATGCTGACCAACGTAATATTGGGCCGCACAGCTACCGTTTTTACAAGGCCGTCATCACCCGAATATTCATTTGAAATAACCGTTCCCTCAAGATCCGGTCTGGGCGTGCAGCGCACATGGATTGGTATTTCCTGCTTTTGGGCCGGGTGTATGCAGCGCGGATGCAGCACATGCGCCCCGTTCGTGGCTATTTCCTGGGCTTCCTCATAGCTTAGCTGGTTAAGCAGGCGCGCCGAGGGTACCCGATTAGGATTAGCGGTAAAAAGTCCCGGCACGTCCGTCCATATTTCCAATCTTTCGGCTTGCAGTTTGGCCGCGAAATAGGCCGCTGAGACATCCGACCCGCCCCGGCCCAATAATACGGTTTGCTGGTTTTCATCGCGGGCAATAAATCCCTGTGTGATAATAACCGGCCCCGCATTGCCAAACCTCTGCTGCAGCTCTTCATCAGCTTCCGCCTCGCACACCGCATGAAGCACCGCGCGTTCACCCGATACATTTTTTTCGGGAATACTTTGCAGGAAATTCCGCGCATCCAGCCATTGCAGTTCAATACTATTTTTACGCAAGTAGGCATGGCCAAGGGCGGTAGCCATCAATTCACCCAAGGCTAAAAGGCGTGCAACAACCTTTGTACTTACCTCACCAATAAGCACAACGCCTTCACTTATATTCTGTAATTCTTGGTAGTAGGTTGATAAAATGGCTTCCTCATCCAGCCCAAGCGAAGCAGCAAGACGCGCATGCCGGAATTTAATTTCTTTAATAATAGTTCGGGATTGGTCCTCATCCGTAGTCTCTGCTAACACCTGCAACTTATCTGAAATACCTTTTAGCGCTGAATGCACCACACAAACGCGATACCCTTCTTCTGCGCGCCGGCGAACTATATCAGCAATTTTTGTCCAGTTATTTTCGGTTGATACGCTGGTACCCCCAAATTTTAGGACAATCCACGGTTCACGTTGTAACATTATTATAAGGTCTTACTGTTTGATAATTATTATGAACGAGCCTGAATATAAAAAGTTAACCGTAGAGAATGGTATAGGTTTTCTAACTTTTCACAGAAATGAACTGAAATTTATGTAGTTAAATTTACTACGATAATATCGTACTTAATACTCTTTAATTTTGAACCTACTTTGTTTATAGTTAATCGAATTGGTGCATTATTGTTAAAAAAGCATCGTAAACGAAGAAAAAGTGAAACAATTAAATCCAGTTAACATTAAAGTTCGTACCATTAACTGAACGGAAGAAACAAGATTCTAAATTAATCATTACTAATTAAAATTCAGGAGTTTTATTATGAGTGAATCAAACAATGAACAATCTCCTAATGAGGTTATAAAAGCTTCGATGGGATCGTCCTTTTCAAGAAAAAGTTTTCTTAAATATGCCGGGACAACCGCTGCAGCCGCTGCCACTTTTGGTATGGTTGGATGCGATGACGATGATCCGGTGGGCCCGGAAATGCCTGACATGGTAAATCTTGGTTCCGGCGACATTGGCATATTAAATTATGCTTTTGCACTCGAGCAACTCGAGGCCGCCTTCTACATTGAGGTAACAAACGCAGGAACATTTGACGGTGACGATGCCGCATTTATGGAAGATATTCGCGATCATGAAATTGCTCACCGCCAATTTCTCGGCGCTGTTATTGACAGCATCGACTCCGATGCCAGAATCCCTGCGTTGACGCCCAATTTCGATAGTATTGATTTTGGAGATCGTGACAATGTACTCGCTACAGCACAAGTCTTGGAAGATACCGGTGTTTCGGCTTACAACGGAGCCGCACACTTGATATCAAATAGTGCTGCCGGCGAAGTGTACTTATTGCAAGCCGGAAAAATTGTATCGGTTGAAGCGCGCCATGCAGCGGCTATTCGCTCCATGATTAATCCCGGATCTGCTGATTTTGCAGCTGATGGATTAATTGGCGATAACGCCTTAGATCTTGCAGCCAGCCCCGCTGATGTACTTGCCGCAGCCGGTGGATTTATTGAAAATGACATTGATGCCAGCGGACTGCCGCAGCCCCAAGTTGAACTCCGACCGATTACATTCGGTTAAACTCAATTTCAAACGCATTGCAACTTAAATTTAAGTACAAATTATTATGAGTTTACTTAACGTATTAAATCAAATCAACACCGACGAGTTCGAAGACGAAGAAAAAGATAAGTTTCTAAACCGCAAAGATGCCCTTAACAAGATGGGCAACTTTGGTAAAAAGCTGGCACTCTCTGCTATACCTGCAGGGGCGATCGCCGCTTTTAGTACACCGGCTCTTGCTCAGTCTAACGATGATGTGCTGGGAGTGCTCAACTTTGCACTCACACTCGAATACTTAGAAGCCGAGTACTATCAAACCGGTTTAGACACCGGAGTTATAGATAGCGATGCCCAAACTATTTACGAACAAATTAACCAGCATGAACAGGCGCACGTTACTTACCTGCAGGCTGTGATAAATCAGTTGGGCGGAACACCGGTAGAAAGTCCTGAATTTGACTTTACCGCGGGTGGTAATTTCAACCCCTTCGAAAACTACCAAGTCTTCTTAATACTTTCGCAGGCTTTTGAAGATACCGGTGTACGAGCCTATAAGGGCGGAGCCGCGCTCATCAACAGTAGCGATCTCGTGCTCACCAGAGCGCTGCAAGTCCATTCTGTAGAAGCCCGCCATGCCGCCGAAGTACGGCGTTTACGTGGTCTTACCGGCTGGATTAGCGGTGGTGCAGAAGATCAGGGCGTACCCCCTGCAGCCCAGCCTGTATATGGCGGCGAAGACCAGACCACCCAAGCCGGCGTTACCATTAGTAACATCGTTTCCGCTGGAGACGTGGACAGCGGTGATATTGCCGAAGCATGGGATGAACCATTAACTATGGATCAGGTATTTAGCGTTGCTAATCTGTTTATCGTTGATAACAGCTAATTTCATAGCGTAAAATTCCACAATATAAGGGGAGTTCATTTATGAACTCCCCTTTTTTTATTAGCGCACTTATGATTTGTTCTTGTAATGCTAAAAAGATATTATTGATTATTCTCGATAAAGGAGGCAAAATAGAATTACCCTTGAAATTTAGAACTCAGTAGATCTCGCATGAGCGACAATAATTTATCTCGCAAAAATTTTTTGAAGATTGCAGGCTTATCCTCCGTTGCTGCTATGAGCCTTGGGGGGTGCGGTGTTAATTCCATCCCGCCCAAAGCAGACCCCGGCCTGAATCTTGGCCCCGATCCCCGGCCAGATGATTTTTCTTTTTACCTGGGCAGCGGTGATACCGGGCTATTTAATTTTATTTACACGGTAGAACAGCTGGAAGCCGCATTTTTCACAAAGGTTATAGATAATCTATATTCCAATGCTATGGCTGAAGAAGAACGAATTCTCACGGATATCAAGCAACACGAAATAGCGCACCGTGATTTTTACAAAGCATTTTTAGGAGAAAATGCGGTTTCGCCGGTTAACTTCGATTTTTATAGAACCGATTTTACCAGCCGAGAAAGTGTATTGGAGAACGCCCAAATAATTGAAGATACCACCGTATCAATGTATAACGGCGTGGCTGAACTCTTTGATAATGCCGACTACATACCAATAATACTGGAGATATTTTCGGTTGAGGGCCGACATGCTACAGCCATTCGTAACTTGCGCCGGCCAGATTCTACATTTGCTATAGGAAATAGCATCATCACTTCCAATGGGCTGGATATTAGCAACCCGCCCCGGAATGTATTAAACGTTCTTTTTCCTGTTATTTTTGAGAAACTTGATATCAGTGAATTACCAATACCAACTTAGAATGGACCAAAAGGCAAACTCAATTTTGAAAAACCTTTCACCTGAACAGGCAAATAATAACCTGCTCAATCGTAAAAAAGCGCTCCAAAAAATTATTAATACAGGCAAAAACGCCATCGCTGCCTCCCTTGTGCCCGTTGCTGCAATTGGCTTAAGTGCACAAAAAGCCTCGGCCCAATTTGAGGAATTGGAAATAAATCGTGCGCTCAATTTTATCTTACAGGTAGAACTGATGCAAGAGCAATATTATATCACCGCAATTACGACCGATGGGTTCTTATCCGGCAATATACGAGGTATTTTCGGCCGAATCTTAACCCATCAGAAAAGGCATGTGGTAATTTTGAAAAATAACATTTTTAGTTCCGGTTTAGACCAGACCCCTCCCCTTAAATTTAATTTTACAGCAGGAGGACAGTTTGCCCCCTTTTCGAATCTGGATGATTTTTTGGCCTTAGCTCAAATTATAGAAGATACTGCAGTAGGATTTTACAAAACACAGATTGAAACTATTTTTCAGCAAAATGCACCTGCTCGTTTAAAATCTATTGTTTTTCGGCTTGCTTCAACCGAAAGCCGGCATGCTTATCTTGTACGCCACCTCCGTTCGCAACGAGGATTTGACAACCTGAAGGGATGGATAAATAGAACGTCCGAACAAGCTCTTCCATCTTCCGTTCAAAGTGTTTATGCCAATGAAGATAACACCACCCACAGTGAAGTTAATGTGCCATCCATTACCGATGTTAATGTTCAGGCAATACAAGAGGCATGGGATGAACCGCTTGGAAGCGCCCCGCTGAGCGATGTATTTCAACTTTTTGGAAAGAGATTTAATTTTGGGCCCAGTTAAACGAAATGAACATACATACGGTATGATGCTTTTCAAATACAGCATTCACAAACAAAACTCATTATGATCATCCCCATTGCCAGCGACCATGCCGGTTTCGAGGCTAAAGAAAAAGTTAAAGAAATACTTGATGGGTTGAACCACATGCCCGTTGATTTTGGCACTCATTCCGATAAATCGGTTGACTACCCGAACTTTGCCGTGCAGGTAGCCCAAAATATTGATGACGGTGAGCACGAACGGGGTATTCTTGTATGTGGCAGCGGACAGGGAATGTGCATGACCGCAAATAAATATCCCAATGTGCGGGGGGCGCTGGTGTATGACAAACATTCAGCCGAAATGACCCGAAAACATAATAATGCTAACATTTTGTGCCTGCCCGGACGTGAACTATCAGTCGATCAGCTGCAAGAAATTGTTGCAACATGGATGAACACCGAATTTGAAGGCGGCCGCCACGGACGGCGAACAAAGAAAATAAAATCGCTCACACAGAATAAATAAGTTTTTCTTGCGCTTCGGGAGTATAACTCCCTCGCAACATTTTATTTTGTGTTGTAAGGAGGTTACACCTCTGTAAAAAAAATTGTGCCCCTCCCCCTTTGGCCAAAGGCATTCCTTTGGGGTAAGGGGGATGACATTTACGTTAATTTGTTATAAATCTAAATTATTGAGGCATGATTTATTTGGCATTGTATTTTCTCACAGCCTTCCCAGAGGGGATTAGGGGTGGATTTTTATGTGAATGGTAGCACAAAAAAAATTGAGACCTTCAGTTATTTTAAAATCGTTAAAATCATTACACTTTTTCCATGAAAACATTGCCAGAAAAAGATTCACAAATATTTTCACTCCTCGAGAAGGAAACCCAACGCCAAAACGAAAACCTTGAACTTATTGCTTCCGAAAATTTTGCATCCCGTGCCGTAATTGAAGCTATGGGCTCTACCCTCACCAACAAATATGCCGAAGGGTTGCCCGGCAAACGCTATTACGGAGGCTGCGAGTTTGTAGATGAGGTAGAAGAAATTGCTCGCGACAGGGCTAAAAAAATATTTGGGGCGGACTGGGTTAACGTGCAGCCGCACTCCGGTGCGCAGGCCAACGCAGCGGTTTATCTGGCTCTTATGGAGCCCGGCGACACCTTGCTTGGGCTGGATTTATCACACGGCGGCCATCTTACCCATGGTTCACCGGTCAACTTCTCCGGTATTTTGTATAATTCCGAATTTTACGGCGTGGATAAAACCACCGGCCGCATTGATATGGATAAAGTAAGAGACAAAGCACGGGCCGTACAACCCAAGCTTATTTCCATAGGCGCCTCGGCCTATTCGCGGGATTTAGATTATAAAGCCTTCCGCGCAATTGCTGATGAAGTTGGCGCCTACCTCTGGATGGATATGGCGCATACCGCCGGCCTCATTGCTACAGGACTGCTCAACAATCCCCTTCCGCATTGTCATGTGGTTACCACCACCACGCATAAAACGTTGCGAGGGCCGCGCGGAGGTATGATTTTAGTTGGCAATGATGGAGAAAACACGCTCGGCGTAACCGCACGCAAGTCAGGCCGCACAAAAAATTGGAGTGAAGTGCTCGATTCGGCTGTATTTCCAGGCACCCAGGGCGGACCGCTCATGCACGTCATCGCCTCCAAGGCCGTATCATTTGGAGAAGCTTTACAGGACGATTTTACGATCTATCAAAAACAGGTACAAAAAAATGCCGCTGTCCTTGCCGAACGATTCAACGAAATGGGCTATAATCTGGTAAGCGGCGGAACGGATAATCATCTCATGCTGATAGACCTGCGCAATAAAAATCTAACCGGTAAAAAAGCAGAACAAAGCCTTGAACGCGCTGATATTACACTGAATAAAAATATGGTTCCATTCGATGACGAGAGCCCGTTTGTGACCTCCGGCATCCGCATTGGAACCCCGGCTATGACCACCCGCGGTTTTGATGAACAGGCCTTTACCAAAGTAGCAGACTTAATTGATGCGGTACTGCAAACCCCGGATGATGAATCCACCATTAAAGAAGTGAAGGGGAATGTTCACGAACTTTGTGAACAGTTTCCGCTTTATGATTTTGTAACCGCCTGATAACTTATTCAGTACGTGTTTTCTTGGATTCTTCGGAATCCGAATTCTTATTTTTTTCGTTGGTACTATTGTCATCAAGTTCTTCATTGGTGGCCTTTTTGAATTCATTCATACCCTGACCAATGCCCTTTGCTAATTCCGGTATTTTACTGGCGCCAAAAAATAGTACAATAATTGCAACGAAAATGAGAACTTCTGGTAAACCTATTCCACCCATAATAATGTGTTGTATTTAGATTTTCTTTAAGTAAAGATACAAATTTTTTTCACTTATAAATATTGAATTAAAAATCTGTATATTTGTTTCATTCAAATTAGAAGTACGAACCATTGGAAGATTTGGATTGAAAACCCGACATATAACTGACTATTTTTGAATATTTAACCGAACGTACGTGGCTGAACGTGAAATAATGAAAAAAAATCCGACCAAAGCGGAACTGGTCAAAGATCGCACTGAAAGCATGTCGTTCCTGGACCATCTCGAAGAACTCAGATGGAGAATCATCAAAGGTTCAATTGGGATAGTCATCGGTATTATAATTGCTTTTATTTTTGATGATTTTCTGGTCAACACCGTACTGCTGGGGCCCACCAAAGCCGATTTTATCGTCTATAGTTGGCTGGGAATTGATGCCGTTGATCTAACGCTGCAAAGCCGTAAATTGCCGGGCCAATTTTTTGCCTACTGGGGCGCCTTGTTTGTGATGGGCGTCATCATTGGCTTCCCGTTGTTCATTTACCAAATTTGGGGATTCGTAGAACCCGCTTTTGATAATTCCGGTAAATGGAGAACCAAAGGCAATACCCTCTTTATCACCTTCTTTTTTCTGCTGGGTGTTTCATTCGGCTACTTTGTTTTAGTCCCATTTGCACTGCAATTTTTCAGTCAGTTTCAAATGGCCGAAACAGCTACCATCATACGCAATGATTTTGACATCAACGCCTATTTTGGCTCGGTAAGTATGTGGGTACTCTCCTGCGGGTTGATTTTTCAGCTGCCCGTGGTCAGTTATTTCCTTTCAAAATTTGGATTACTGACGCCCGAATTTCTGAAAAAATACCGCCGGCATTCGCTGGTAGGCTGCTTTGCCATTTCGGCATTTCTCACCCCGCCCGACCCGGTGTCACAAATACTGGTAGCCTTTCCGCTTATTCTGTTATTTTTTCTCTCCATTTATGTAAGCAAGTTGGGTGTACGCAGCCGGGAAAAATCGTTAAATAAAGCCCTTGGTGATGAGTAATACTCCCAATTTATTGGCTTAACGGTATTGTCTTTTCAGTGATAAATCGTATTTTGGCACGTTCAAATTCCAGCAATAAACTACAGTTTTAGTAGTTTTAAATTATTAAAATTCAAAAGATTTAAAATAAGTATTGATGAAATTATCATCTATTCACCATATTTTTCTTATTGCAACTATTGCATTCCTTGGCCTGCAATCATGTACCGATGATCCCAACCGTTTGGACTTTAGTGGCTCTCCGGCTCCCTTTGATACCACACAGGCCGTGAGCAGTACTACCCTGCCCGGAAACACTACAGTATATGTTATTGAGGAAAGTGACAGCCCCTTCTCGGTCGTCAGCCGAGATGTAATAACCGTACGGTTTACCGCACGCACCGATAACGGGCAAATATTCGACGGATCATTTATTGAGAATACCCCCAGAACGATCACGCAGTTTCCAAACCTTACGCCTAACCCCATTCAAAGCCGAGCCTGCCGACAAAGAGTATGCCTGTTGCCCAAAGGACTTCGACGAGGACTCATTGGCATGGTTGAAGGAGAACGGCGCACTATTGTTGTGCCGCCAAGCCAGGGCTATACCGATGATTTTGTGAGCACCACCGGCCGCAGCTCTGAAAATGGTGTTTCCGTACAGGGCAAAACGCTTATCTATGATGTAGAATTAGTAAATATTCTTTGAGAGGCCTTTGCACCGTAGGTATGCCTATGGCACAAAACCCACCTGTCATTGCGAACGTAGTGAACGAAGAGAACGGAGTGTGGCAATCCCCCAAGTAAAACCCAGCTAAGTTCAATAAAAGGAGGTCGCCACGCCCTCCCGACTACTCGGGACGATGACAGCCATAGATTTAGAGGTATTTCAAAGGCCTCTCTGATTGATTAGCCGGAATATGAACGAGGCATCTTTGCAGGCAGGCCCGTTAAAATTTCGTACGGAATAGTTCCAATTTCACGGGCCCAGCTTCCCGCATTCATCTCCTCATTCCAGAGTACAACTTCACTACCCGGTTTAAGTTCATCCCGGCCTAAGAAAATCATGCAGTAATTCATGGTAACAGTGCCCACCACAGGATACTTTTTTTCGTGGATCAACACAGAAAATTTTCCGGATAAACTTCGCGGAATTCCATCTTCATAGCCTACCGGAATAACCCCCATAAAACCATCAGCCGGGCATTGCCACCGCGCGCCGTAACTCACCGTTTCCGACTTTTGAATAGGGTTCACCTGAATAAGGTAACTTTCCCACGAAAGGGCCGGTTTCAACGCTGGTATATCTATATCACCCGGCGCATATCCGTAGAGCCCAATGCCGGTGCGAATCATATCAAACTGCGCCTCGGGAAGCTGCATCGTTGCGGCCGTATTGCACATATGGGTGATGAGTTCGGAACTAAACCGTGATCGCATTTTTTTAAAGGCTTGAAACTGATTTTTCATTTTGCTCATATCACCTTCGTCTGCCGTAGCAAAATGGGAGTAAATGCCGGTGCACCGCAGATTGGAATTCGCTGTCATTAATGATTTCACTTTTTCAACCTCTTCAGTGCCAAACCCAAGCCGGCCCATTCCAGTATCAAAATTGAGATGATAAGCCGCACCGTCCGGCAAAATATTAAAATGTTCTTTAGCGCTAACCGTAGCCGTTATTTTGTGCTCTTGGTATAAAGCTGCCGTTTCTTCTTCAGGAATACCGAAAACAAGAATAGGCAGACGGATTCCATTTCCCCTAAGTTCAACCGCCTCATGGATATCGTTCACCGAAAACCACACAACTTTCGGCTCTAAGTGCTTTGCTATTTTTATGGCGCCATGTCCGTAAGCGTTGGCTTTTATCACAGCCATTTGTTGAGTAGCAGGCTGCAAGTATGACTGTAAAACCTCAACATTATGCGCTATAGCATCTAAATGAACCGTTAATGTAGCGTTTTGTTTTTCCACGGTGTGATTTACCTAAAGCTGAACCATTTATTTTTCTTTAAATCTTTCAAAATCACCCGGGCGGCATTATATCCGGCCGCACCAAAAACACCGCCTCCGGGATGACATGATGCCGATGATAAATACAAATTTTTGATAGGCGTTTTATAATTACTCATTTCCGGGATGGGCCGGAACATAAACATTTGGTCAAAACTCATTTCAACGTGCATTACATTGCCGCGCGGCATAGCGTGTTTGCGCTCAATATCCAGCGGACTTTGTATATACCAGTCAATAAGTTTGTCTTTCATATTTGGGGCATAGTCAGTCACTACATCGTAAATTTTCTCTGCCTCCCGTTCGCGAATGTCATCCCAATGGACTCCGCCAGCCAGTTCGTAGGGATGCCATTGCGCCCAAACGAACAAAGTGTGCCCGCCGCTGGGGGCTACATCGGGATCAATCTTCGAAAAGGTCATGGCCAGAACCGGTGGTTTTTCCGGCGGTTTACCTTTTAAATAATCACCAATAGCATTTTTCATGTACTGCTGCGAGGGGGCCAACAGCTGCATACCATTATGAATGTGCGGATCATCCGGACAGGCGGTATAGCGCGGAAGTTCTTCAACCGCACACCGAATCACCATCCCAAAACCGTTGCCCACATTTATATTTTCTACTTTTTGGTACATGGAATCTTCCAAATGATCCTTTCCCACCATGCCCATCATCGTCTTTTGTACATGGGCGTTCGAGATCACCCGATCGCCATAAATTTCATCGCCTTGCCGAGTACGCACTCCGGTAGCCGTTCCGTTTTCGATGATGATGGATTCGACCGGAGCTCCCGTGATAATCGTTCCACCGTGGGCCTTCAAATAATTTGCCATGGCCTGGGTCAGCATCCCGCTGCCGCCCCGCGGATGTTTGGCTCCGCTTTGATGCAGCATTGACTGCCAGCCCGCGAAATCGCCTGTAGCCGGGTGATCGGGGGTGGGACCCGACTGGGCAGCGAACCAAATAATAGCGGCCTTTAGGTGCGGATTTTCAAACGCATCATTTACTACTTTGCCGTAATTGGAAAAAATCTTCTGCATACCGCTCAGCTGCTCTCCCTTTTCAAAAAGTGAGCCGTCTTTCAGCTGCATTTTGGCCAGTTCAGTACCAATATTTTTGGCGGTGGGTGAGGTCATAAATGCTTTAAGCACTCCTTTGTTGATACGGCCCCAGAATTCCACGAAATTACGGTAATTTTCCACATCTTCGGGCGCAACACGGCGAATGGAATCAAGGGTTCGCTCCAAGTCCTTGAAAAAATGTATCACACCCTGTCCGCCAGCTGGCGGAACCGGGTACGACATAATGGGATCCATCTCAATATACTCCAGCCCATAATTATGCAGCTCCAGCTCTTCCAATATGCCCGTCTGATGTATCATAATATGAACCGAAGAGCCTACGTCCACCTCAAAACCCTGCGGAAAGCGCGTTGATTGAAACATGGTTTCAGTACATACCGCACCGCCTATATTCTCACGGCGCTCCACCACGCAAACCGAATACCCTTCCTTGGCCAAATAGCAGCCCGTTACCAATCCATTATGGCCCGAACCTACTATGACAGCGTCATATTTTTGCATAATCTCTTTTGTTTATAGGTGCCTTTTTTTTACCATCAAAGGAGCATCTCCGATGCATAGTATATAAATTCTCAATCACATAATTTTCGCTTATAATGAAGTTTTTTAAAACCCTTATTGCAGCCACGCTCGGCACCTTTTTAGCGCTGTTTCTTATTTTTATTGTCTTAGCCATCACCGTATCAAGTGCGGGTGATGAAACCGAACCCTATGTGCGCGAAAACTCCGTACTTTCAATGAATATAAGCGGAGCCCTGCCGGCTCGAATTGTCAAAAATCCCTTTGATGAATTGCTGAATTCGGGCTCCGGCGCATCCATGTCACTGGAAAACTTGAAGCAAAACCTGACCAAAGCCGCTGCTGATGACAATATCCGGGGTGTGCTTCTGGAAATCGATTTTGTAACTGAGAGCTGGGCCAACCTGGAGGAGGCACACCGTACAATTTCCCAATTCAAAGATTCTACTGACAAATTTATATATGCCACAACTAATGATGCCGGCTATAACGAAAAAGGATATTATATAGCTACCGCTGCAGATTCGGTTTTTTCTCCGCCGGAATCGTTCTTTGAGTTCGACGGCTTTTACAGTCAGGTGACCTTTTATGACGGTATGTTTGAAAAAATTGGCATTGAGACCGAAATTACCCGCAGCGGAAAATACAAGGGCGCTGTGGAGCCGTATTTTCGTAAAGAGTTATCCGAGGCCAATGAATATCAGCTCACCCAAATTATTGACGGCGTAAGCAGCACCTTTATTGATGCAATAAGCCAAAAAACCGGCCAAAGCAATGAGGCATTAAATGCTCTGTTGGACGGGACCCCACACCTTACCGCCCGGTTTGGATATGAGCAAGGTTTAGTTGACTCCCTGCTCTACACCGATCAACTCAATGCGCATTTAAAAACCCGTCTGGGCGTAGATGAAGATGATGATTTTGAAACCATCAATAACAATCGTTATGCTAAAGTAAGCAATGCTTCTGCCGGCGTTGAAGAAACGGAAAGTGATGGCAATATTGCTGTCATTTATGCTTCGGGACCTATACTGCCCGGCGCCCCAACCGACTCTCCCTTTGGTTTTCAGCAGCTTATCACGGCGTCCTCCTTTAGAGCACAGCTCGACGAAGCCACCGAAGACGATGATATTGACGCCTTAGTAGTGCGCATCAACAGCCCCGGCGGCTCCGGTAGTACCTCGGATGCTATCTGGCGCATGCTGCAGGAAACCAAAGAACAGATGCCCGTGATTGTCTCCATGGGTCCGGTGGCCGCTTCGGGCGGATATTACATTGCCATGGCCGCTGATACCATTGTAGCTGAACCCACCACCATCACCGGTTCTATTGGCGTTTTTGCCACCAAATTTAACGCACGGCAGCTTTTTAACGATGAGATCGGAATTACTTTCGATCAGGTGAAATCGCATGCGCATGCCGACTGGCTCAATATGACCCGTTCATTTACGGCAACCGAGGAAAAAGCTTTTCAACAATACGTTGACGGCTTCTATGATACCTTCATCACCAAAGTGGCACAATCGCGCGGCTTAACCAAGCAGCAAGTTGATGATATTGCCCAGGGCCGCGTATGGACCGGCGCAGATGCAAAGGAACAGCAGCTGGTTGATGTGCTGGGCGGCATGGACGAAGCGCTGAATATAGCCGCAAAAAAAGCGGGGCTGAACGGATACAGCATTGAATCTTACCCTAAATCTAAAGATCTGTTTCAAATGCTGATGGGCGCTACCGAGACGAAAGTGAAAAGCATGCTGAGTGGAACGGTTTTTAGCAGCAAAAAAGTGCAAGATATGCGACGGGAGCTGGCTATGCTGCAAAAACACAATCCATTGTTGCTGCTGCCTTACAATATTACCATTGAGTAAAACCAAATTTCGGCATTATGCAGATTGGCAAATTCACTATTGAGCAACTGAGTGAAGGGCAGTTTGAGTTTTTTCCAAACGGAAAAATAAACCGTAGGCCGGTGTCTGAACGGCAGAAAAAAACGCCAAAAACTGCAAATAATTCATCGCTGCTGGGTATCAACCCGCTGTATATTTCTGACGGCATCCACCACCTGTTAGTTGATGTAGGGCTCGGCTGGGGACTTGATTCCGGCAGTGAACATAAACGAATTTCAAATATTTGCACCAACCTGGCTATCTTTGATATCGCTCCCGCCGATATCACGCATGTGCTGCTCACGCATCTTCATTATGATCATGCCGCCGGGGCCACCTACACCGCAACGCAGGGCCGCACCTGCCCTACTTTTCCCAACGCCCGGTATGTGGTGCAGCAATCGGAGTGGGATTTTGCACTGCAGCAGGTACAGCATCAATCAATCCATTCCACCTTATACCAACTGGATGATTTTTACCGCCTTATGGCCGATGATTATTTTCATTTCATTGATGCCAGCGAAACGGAAATTATCCCGGGCATTACGCTCATCAAAACCGGCGGACACACGCCCGGGCATCAAATTGCAAAAATTACCGATAACGGGGATACGGCTTATATTTTAGGCGATCTTGTGCCCACGGCAAAACAGATCAACCATTATGATGTATCCAATCGCGGGTTTAACCGGGTTATCGGCAAAAAAATGAAAACGCGTCTGCTGCGTGATGCTTATCAAGAAAATGCCTGTCTTTATTTCTATCATAACCTTTCCACCAGGGCTTGTAAACTTCAGCTGGACGAAGAACAAAACTACGTTCTAAAAGAGTGCTAAGTTATTGCTGCTCCAGCCATTGGCGCACTTCCGGCCAGAGTGATTTTTTAAACGTATCCTTGAAAAATCCGAAATGGTTGATGGAAGAAACATTGTAATCTTTGGGATGCAGATGCCAGCGTGTTAAATCGACCCCGGCATAGTACGGAAGTATGGCGTCAACGGCGGCTTTGGGACCCATTTTTTGATCATCGGAAAAACTGAGCGATAACAAGGGCATACGCAAATTTTTATACCGGCTTAACTGCTGCGGGGTGATGTGATCAAACAAATAATTCCGTGATTTGTCCCACTCCCCCCATTGCCGGGCCACCCCGCCGGGAATATCAATAGATGAAAAACCAATCATCCGCGCCGGAAAATGATCGCTATTATGGCTTAGCAAGGCTACCAATTTCCAGAATACAAAAGCGCCCCACTTCCAAGGGTGCGGCCAGTACCGCCAGTGTCCCAGCGTGGTAGAAATAAGAATGGCTCCGCTTATGTGCAGGGATGAAGGCGCAAGCCCGATTAGCTGTCCGCCGGCACTGTGCCCGGCATAATATATTTTTGCAGATGGGTACGTATATATTGCGTGTTGCAGCACCGCTTCTACATCACGGCGGCCCCACTCCTCCAAGCACATTTGAGCCGGAGAAAAATGCGGATCGGTTGATTCATAAATGCCGCGGTAGTCAAACGTAATAGCAACATATCCATTTGTGGCCCAGTATATTGCAAATTTATAATAGGCATAGCGCGGCACGCCCAATCCGGAGGCAATAACTATCACTTTATCGGAAGGCTCGGATTGCTTAAAAATCGTGGCCTGAAGTGGAAAGCCGTCCCCGGTTTCAATAATGTGATCAGATTGGTTGATCTCACTCATACCTGACTTCGTTTAGATGAGATGGATGCCATCAGGTATGTTAAAATGAACAACCCCGAGACAAGCCATCGGGGTATCAACAACAGAAAGAAGGTATGCAAAACTTGGTTTCTATTTATTATCACCCACCCCTGCACCCCTCCAGAGGGGATTTTCCCAAAGGGATGCCTTCGGCGTAGGAAATTTTTGCATACCTTCTTTTATAAACGTTTCCCACCCATAGGATCGGGGAATTGAACCACTAAACTATTAAAAATGAAAGGAGAGTCGTTCTTTCAATTCCAAATAAGAACGATTACTCATTCATTGAAATAAGGAACTCTTCATTGTCTTTGGTGCCCTTCATTTTATCGAGCATAAACTCCATTGCTTCAAAGCCGTTCATGCTATTCAAATAACGGCGTAGCAGCACCACCTTTTCGCGTTCTTCATCCGATACAATAAGTTCCTCGCGGCGTGTTCCGCTTTTAAAGACATCAATGGCCGGGAAGATGCGGCGGTCGGATAGATTGCGATCGAGCACAATTTCCATGTTACCGGTGCCCTTAAATTCCTCAAAGATAAGATCATCCATGCGCGAGCCGGTTTCGACCAATGCGGTGGCCAGGATGGTGAGGCTGCCGCCGTTTTCAAGATTACGGGCCGAGCTAAACAGCTGCCGTGGCGCTTTAAGGGCTTCTGAATCAATTCCGCCGGACATGGTACGCCCGGAGCTGGGCGCACAAATATTATAGGCACGAGCCAGCCGGGTAATGGAATCCATTAGCAGCAGTACATCGTGGCCGCTTTCAACCAGCCGCTTCGATTTTTCAAATACAATTTCGGCAAGGCCTACATGATTTTCCGGTTTTTCGTCAAAGGTTGATGCGATTACTTCCGCATTTTCGACATTGCGCTCCATTTCCGTCACTTCCTCCGGACGCTCATCAATAAGCAGAATAATCACCTTGGTTTCCGGATTATTTTCATTCACAGCGTTGGCAATGTTCCGTAAAATAGTGGTTTTTCCGGTCTTGGGCTGGGCTACAATAATTCCGCGTTGGCCCTTGCCCATGGGCGCAAAAAGATCGATAACGCGGGTGGTGTATTCGCTGGATTTATGCTCAAGCTGAAACCGTTCTTCCGGATAAATGGGAAGCATGTCTTCAAAATCTTCCCGGTTATCCATGTCGTGGGGAATCTTCCCGTTCACGCCGTCAACACGAAGCAGTGCAAAATAGCGTTCGCCCACTTTGGGTGGACGAATAATGCCAATCACGCAATCGCCTTGTTTGAGCCGAAAGCGTTTTATCTGCGATGGAGAAACATAAATATCATCCGGACTGGCTTTGTAATTGTAGTTCACCGAGCGCAAGAAGCCATAGCCGTCAGGTAGAATTTCAAGGGTTCCCTCCTGAATTAAATATAGGCCTAAATCAGGTTTAATTTCTGTCAGGCGCTCCTCCAGGGTATCTGCCTCGGATTCGGGAAGAATATCATGCACACTTTTTTTTCCATTCTTCTTGTTCTTCTTGCTGCGTTTGTTGCCCGAACGAGAGCGGCCCGAATTGCTCCGGCCCTTTTTATTCGATTTTTTGTAGGGTTGGGTATGATCCATGGACTTTTCGTCTGCAATCGGTTCGTTTTGTTCGAGCTTGTATAACTTTTTTTGGATATTTTCGACAAGCTCTTTCTTGCGCAGCCCCTTAATAGAGGAAACGCCGATTTGGCGTGCCAGCTTATAAAGCTCTTTGATATTCTTTTGGGGTAATGAATCGATTTCTTGCTGCGTTAATTCATCGGTCTGAAGTTCCGACATGATGATCGTAGAAAATTTTATTGAATTGGGGTGAAATAAATCGTTCTGCGTTCGTAATTATGATCTCAAACTTATTAATACAAAGAATTGGCAGGACGTAATATCTTGCTTCGTTAGGCTGGAAAAGAGATTAACGGTCAATTTTCATGGATGATAACCAATCTCGTACCGTTGGATAAAAATAATAACTTCCGGCAAAAATTACTAATTCGGCTTGTAACTCTTTCAATAAAGTAATGCGAGCGTCGTTTTGTTCCGGAAATGATGTTACCGTTGGCAGCCGATTGCGAATTTCATCAATACCGGCAGCTCTTCCTAACGGAAGTGTATGATAAACTATTTTTTTGAATTCCGAAAATTCTGACATCATTTTTTTATTTATTTTATCGCTCATCAATGCAAAAACCAATACCGCTTCACTTACGGGGCCTTTTTTTCTTGTCTGTTCTTTTAGTGCCTTTACGGCCTGCAGGTTGTGCCCACCGTCGAAATACCAGCGCAGATGGGGATGTAATTTCTCAAATCTCCCCATCGCAGGGTATATCCTGTCCACATTTTTGAGCCCGGCGGCAAACTGCTTTTTATTCACAGGAAATTGATCATTAAGAATAGTGCACACCAAGTAGGCCGCTGCAATGTTATACGCCTGCACCGAATGCTGCAACGAAGGGGCCGGCTCAAGAATTTTTTCTTGAATAATCATGGTGCAGGTGGCTTCATCAAAGGAAAAATCGAGTTCATTTATTTCCAACAGCGCACTGTTTTTTTGATTGGCCGTTTTCCTGATTTCAGCTTTAGCTTCCGCTGGCATACAGCCCATTATCACCGGTACGCCGGGCTTAATAATACCGGCCTTTTCACGGGCAATGGCTGCAATTGTATCACCCAAAATATCGGTGTGATCGAGCGCTACCGTGGTAATTACCGATGCCCGCGGCATGATAACATTCGTAGCATCCAGACGCCCGCCCAACCCAACCTCAATGATGGCTACATCAACGCCGCAGGTTGCAAACCACCAGAACGCTATGGCCGTGCTTATTTCAAAATAGGTGAGTTTAAAATGCTTGATTTGTGCACCAAATTTCTGAAAGAAAAGAAGTAGCTCATCATCAGTAATGGTTGTCCCGTTTACGCTGAATCGCTCATGGTATTTTAGTAAATGTGGGGACGTATATACCCCGGTTTTGTAACCTGATTGCCCGTAAACAGCTCCTAAAATCCGACAGGTACTGCCTTTGCCATTGCTGCCAGCCACGTGAACGGAAGCAAACTGGTGCTGGGGATTTCCCACAGCAGCACAATATTCTTTAAAGCGATGAAGCGTAAAATTGCCGGCGGTGGCTCCCTCTTTTTTAAAAGCCGGAATGTTCTCCAAAAATTGATGAACATCATTAATACTGCGAAATTCCATTTACTGCACTGCCTTATTTAAGTATTTCATTAATAGCCGCAAGCTATGTACTTTTGGGGTGATTTTAAAAGCGCTGATAAAAAATGTTTTACAAATCCATTTTCAAACCCCTTGCATTTCGGCTTGATGCAGAAACAGCGCATCATACCGCAAGCCGGATGGGCGAAAAATCCGGTCGATCGGCTATACTTTCGGCAGCAGTCCGCCATATGTATCATTATGAATCGGACTTATTGGCCCAGCAATTCTGGGATCATACGTTTCGCAACCCGGTGGGGCTGGCGGCCGGCTTTGATAAAAATGGCCGACTTGTAAATGCTATGGAAACTCTGGGCATGGGATTTGTAGAAGCGGGAAGCGTAACGGCGCAACCGTCCCGGGGAAATCTCAAACCACGGCTGTTTCGTTTACCCAAAGACCGAGCACTCATCAACCGTATGGGGCTTAATAATGATGGTGCTGAAACGGTGACTCAACGCTTAAAAAATACCAGCCATGCTATACCCGTCGGCATTAACATTGCCAAAACGCATAGCCCTGAAATCATAGGGAAAGATGCTGTGGATGACTACTTGTTGAGCTACCAAAAAGCGTGTGGGGTTGCGGACTATATAACCGTCAATATTTCGTGCCCGAATACCGCCGAGGGCAAAACGTTTGAAGAGCCTGAAAGCCTGGATAAATTACTCGCCGCCTTAAAGGCTGGAAGAGATACTAAAGCCCCGCCTACGCTGATAAAATTCTCTCCGGATTTAGATCGGACTGAACTAAAAACGCTGGTGGAAATTTGCGAGAAATATGGCATTGACGGCTATGTGGCTACAAATACATCATCATCGCGCCAAAACCTTCATACCGATACCCAGACCCTGAAAGAAATGGGAACGGGTGGGGTAAGCGGGGCACCGGTTGCCTCGAAAAGCCTGAAAACAGTTCGTTTAATTCGAACGCAAATTGGTCCGGAAAAACCTGTCATTGGCGTAGGCGGAATACATTCATTCCAAACGGCACTAAACATGCTGAAAGCAGGTGCTAATTTGCTCCAGGTTTATACCGGATTGATCTACGAAGGACCCGCATTGATCAAAAATATCAACAAAAAACTGGTTAAGCACCTTAAAGAAAATAACTATTCTCACCTGGGTGAAATATAGATCCATCTAAGGTGGCGCCTCATATCCATTTAATGGTGGTAACATTACCGCTTAATAGGCAATGCCACATCACATGTGGCCTGAACCGGCTTACCGTCCCGCAATATCGGCTCAAATAGCAACGATTTTTCAATGGCCTGCTGGTAGGCTTCTTCAATACCTAAGTTTGTGGGCGTTGAAAGCAGCTCGTAGGAAACAACCTTTCCCTCTTTATCGATAAGCATTCTGTACTCCACGCTGCCTGACAAATTCATTTGCTGCACTTTTTGCGGCAGCGTTACGGACGCCAAAAACGTAGCCCGATCGGGTATAATTTGAGGGGAAACACCCAGCTCTGAGCATTTTATCGCTGATTCTTCCACCGCCCTGCCCAGAACATTTGCCCAGGCATTCACCCGAATGGTCTGGGGTGCGGCGGGAAACACTTCTTTAAATTCTTTTATCAGTTCGCGCACCTGATTCCAATAACGTCCGGCATATGAAGGCCTGCTTCCGGGATTACTCGAAGCCGTAAAAACAGAATCTTTCTTTTTGGCAAGCTGAATGTATTCACGCATGGCCTGATAATAAATGGCGGGAGCCGGCGCTTGGGTCTTATTATTTAATGCCAGCAAACGCAGCTTTTCCGCCCGTTCTGCTCGAGGTTCCTCGGTAATATTATCGGATAAAATCTGTGCCGCTTTATCACGGAGTAATAATGATGAATCACGGGCGGCATAATTGCTCGGCCCTCGCTTAGAATCAGCCTGATTTTGAATGCGCCGGGCATACCGGGTATCCGGGTAGTTGGTAAAAATTTGCTCCTTGTATTTTGCGGCACTGTCCGGCCGCTGCTGCAGCTTGTAAACTTCGTGCAGTGAATACAATGTTTGCGCTCTGAGATCTGTTGAGACCTTGCCTGCAAGTACCTTCTGATAATAATAAACAGCACTGTCGGGCTGATTTAATGTTAGAAAAAACAAACTGCCAAGCCGGTACTGTGCATTAAGCCGCACACTTTTTTGCTGCTGCACGGCTTGTTTCGTGCGGGGAATTTCGCCGATATCAATCCCCGCCTGTTCTTCCACTATAGAAGCGACATCATTCCCCGATGCGGGCGAATCATTTTCTGCCGCATTTTCCTGTTCATTTTGTATCGTTGCAACCGCCTCGCGTCGGCGCCAATTATCCGCCAGCGGTCGCGCCCCCCAAATGGTCTCAAACTGCAGGCGGGCCGTGCGGCGTTGTTCCGGATTTCGGTAATTTAAAAACCCGAATGAATAGGATTCTTCATTCGCTTCATTCCTGCGGTAGGTATCATCATCCCGTAAATTGGTGAGGGTATTACTGGCCTGCTGAACAGAATTTCTGCTCCCCTGTATAACCTGTCTGCGCTGCTGTCGAATTTCGGCAAGTTCGGCCTGCAAGGCTTCCTCGCTTAGTGAACCCAGCCTAAGCAGGCTGTCAACACGGTCAATTTCATCTTTTAGAGATACATATCGTCCGTAGGCTTCAGCCAGCACTTGGGCACCGTCTTGGGAAGTTCCCGGTGTTTGATTTGCTGATTGACGAGACGATGAATCGAAATACGCGGTTGCCAGCTCATAATTTTGGTACTTATTGCTGTAAAGCTGCCCCAGTTGATAATAGGTATCACGCAGTAAACCCGCCGAATTATTGACTGCATCATCATCTAAAATATTTTGGTACAGACGTTCAGCTTCACGGTAATTACCCTCTGACTCACTTATTTGTGCAAGCTGAAAATAGATTTCACTTCTTCGTTCAAAATTTTTGTCATCCCGAAGCATGGATGAATAGATGGTTTGGGCCGTCTCAATATTTCCCAACAAACGCGCAACCTCTGCCCGTTTTATATCGGCCCGGTACACATATTCAAAGCCGGGGAAATTGCTTTCCACATTGCTGTACGATTGAAAAGCGCGGTTTAGGTCTTGTTGCTGCTGAAAAATTTGTCCCAGCAAAAAGTAGCTTCTGCCCTTTAGGGTTGTGCTTTTTAGATTTGGAACAGCCGTTAGAATCAAATCGCCGGCTTGGCTCCATTGTTCCAGGTTTGCAAAATGTTGGCCCAGTATCAGCTGCGCTTCACTGCGGTTCTGCTGCGACCATCCCCCTGCTAAATTTTGAAGACGGGATTCTAAAAACTGAGTACCTTCGCTAAATGATTCAATATCCAGCAAGGTGCGCCCTTTCCAAATTACGGCCTGCTGTTTCAATGCATCAGTAGAATTTAGTGCAAGAAGTTCTTCAAACTTTTGGAGCGACAAATAATATTCCTGGCGATAATAGTATGATTTACCGATGAGCAGCAGCGCATCATCGGTCCATTTGGTGTCGGGGTGTCGCCGAAGCAGCTGGGCACTTTTTTGAATGGCTTCTTCAAAATCGGTGCTCCCCGCATTGGGTGGAGCAGGATGGGTACGCACCAAGGCATTTCCATCAATAAGAACAGGCTGAGACTCTATTTTCTCAAGGCCGGCTTCATAATCATTCTTGGCGTTATAAAAAGTGTTGTAGTAAGCCGTGAAATTTGACCACGAATTTTTGAGTGATCCGCTACAACCTGCAATAACAAAAAGAAGAAATATGAGGACCGCTTTTTTCAATGGCTTGTCATTTCGTTTAGCTATTCCAGGGTGCTTACTTTAACCATATTGGTACGCCCTCTTTTGGCAATAGGCATGCCGGTGGCCAGCACCACACGGTCACCGCTGTTTACCATACCGCGATTTTTGAGTTTCTTTTCCATCATTTTTATGCTTTTGTCGGTATCGTACACCGTATCAATCAAAATGGGCGTTACGCCCCAGACAAGGGCCAGCTGGTTGCAAACTTTGACGTTTTCGGTAAACGCCACTACCGGTACATGCGGGCGAAATTTGGCAATGCGCCGGGCCGTACTTCCCGAATGCGTGAGCGTACCAATAGCCTTGGCATCATTTTTTTGGGCCAGTGACACGCACGAATGCGCAATGGATTCGACCACCTGCTTTTCTTTCCATTCGGGTTTACTGTACTCCAAACTGTTAAACAGGCGCTGTGCATTCGATTCAATAGAGCGACAAATTTTGTTCATGGCCTCTACCGCTTTAGTCGGGTATTCGCCAATGGCCGTTTCGCCGGACAGCATCACCGCGTCGGTTCCATCGAGCACAGCATTAGCCACATCCGAATTTTCTGCCCGGGTTGCACGCGGGTTTTCAATCATAGAATCGAGCATCTGGGTAGCTGTAATCACCGGCTTGCCGGCTTTTCGGGAGCGCTCAATAATTTTTTTCTGAACCAAAGGCACTCGCTCACTTGCAATTTCAATGCCCAGATCACCGCGAGCCACCATAACGCCATCGGTTTCTTCAATTATTTCGGTGATATTTTCCACCGCTTCCGGCTTTTCAATTTTAGCTATAATTCCGGCCTGGGAGCCCAGCGCGCGAAGGCGCGACATAACGTCCTGAATATCGTTGGCCGTACGTACAAACGACATGGCCACGTAATCCACATCCCGGGATACCGCAAATTGCAGATCTTTAATATCCTTTTCGGTGAGGGAAGCCATGGAAATATCAACGCCGGGGAGGTTTACCCCTTTTCTGGATTTTAACTCACCGCCCACCATCACCTGCGCCGTAATATCAGCGTCTTCTTTTTTGACGATTTTCAATTCCAGCAGTCCGTCGTCCATCAAAATTTTATCTCCTTCAACGGCATCTTGATGGAGGTTGGGATAGTCGATAGGAATAATTTTAGCGGTGCCCTTGGTAGATTCGTCCGCCGTTAAAGTAACATAGCTACCGTTTTCGATGAGCTGGCCGCCGTCTTCCATTTGTCCAACCCTGATCTTTGGCCCCTGCAAATCTGCCAGCACGGGTAATGTAACATTATACTCGCTGGCGATGGCTCGGATTGATTCAATGACCGATGCATGTTCATCATAATTCCCGTGAGAAAAATTGATACGGGCCATATTCATGCCGCTTAATACCAGCTGCTCTATATTTTCTTTACTGTTGCTGCTGGGGCCAAGCGTACATACAATTTTTGTGCGGCGATCACCAAAACTCATAGAATATTTTACTCAAATTGGAGGTTAGAAATTTATCATGAATAAGCCGTTGTACCGTTAACTACTAAATCTCCAAAGGAGTCCTTCGGACAACCTGTTAGGGTCCTAAGACCTGACTGCGTTGATTTCACACGCTGACAGGTTTCAGAAAACCACTGAAACGCTGCCAGGTGGTGTCTTTTTTTCAACCGCACAATGCGTTATCAATATATAAAATTCTTTTGCTATAATATATCGATAGTGCCGGTTACAGATGTAATATTCAATGAACAACCCCGAGGCAGAGCCGTCGGGGTATCACCAAGAAACGAGGGATACGCCAAAACAATTTTCTTTCAACAGAACCCACCCCTGCACCCCTCTTTTAGACTTATTGTCAATTATTTTGTTGGTTTAAACCAACAAACAAACTACCAGACCCCGACAGGCAATTTACTTTCCCCTTCGGGTTTAAACCCATCTCTGGAATCAATCCTGTCGG
>Ga0306867_1000303_pt1 | contig 29824 bp, 21 predicted proteins | sample AntRauTorckE6831_FD_190432 | JGI IMG/M metagenome (GOLD analysis project Ga0306867, IMG submission 190432) | Saline lake microbial communities from Rauer Islands, Antarctica - Metagenome Torckler E6 #831 (v2) (version 2) | ecosystem: Environmental > Aquatic > Non-marine Saline and Alkaline >...
CTCTTATTGCGCTTAATACACAAGTTTCCCTGCAACTCCTTTCGCAGTACAATTACCTTGACCGAAAAATCGGCACCAATGCCCGGTTCCGATACAACTTTAGAGAAGGAAGCGACTTCTGGATTGTCTACAGCGAAGTCTCCAACACCCACCTCAACCGAACAATCCCCGTAATGCCCCGGTTTGATAACCGCGTGATCCTGGTTAAGTATACATACACGTTTTTGTAGGGAGTGATCAATTCAACAGTCATTTGTGGAAACAGGTTTAAAAAAAATCATTGCGACCCCCAATCCGTAATCTCCAAAAAAAAGATAATCGAACCTATGGTAACCTTGTTTAAAAAAATTGCTCCATAGCGCACTCAACATTACCTGTAAAATCCTGAACTTCTTGGATTGTTGTCAAACGAAACAAAAGATTGTCATTTCTTTCTATATCCTGAATACCATTTAAAGATCCTGTTACAACAAAATCATTTTTCAGAATGATTATTTGTGGGACTGACCCTTCATCCTTAAAAGTATCCCAAATGTAGTAGTATACCCCAAGGTTATACCAACTGCCACCAGAAATAAGTTCGTCAAACTCACTAATATTATTTAAAAATTTCACTCCCTCTTTACTATCTAAACTTGTAGATATTCCTGTGGAAAGGAATTTGAAACCTCTTTCATTTACTATATTCTTAAGTTTTGTCTTTAACAATGCAACTTCACTATGAAGTGACTCGTTACAGAAAGAGCATCCTGAAGATCCAATATATACAAGTTGAAAATACGTTCCTCCATTTAAATCTATATCTGTATCAAAGTTTTCGCCATGGTTCTGTAAATAGTTCATAAGAAACATCACCACAAAGAAACTTCCTAGGAATGCAAATAATACAGTATAATTCTTCTTTAGCAGTTTGTTAATATTCATCTCAACTTATATGTATATATATTTAGTTGTTCTTGGTCTTTCAATTGTATCAAAAAATCATCTGTGAACCAGATATTTTCTTTATCCAAATCAATAGAACCAAGATAATTTGACTGACCATTTGTCAAATTTATTCCATAAACGTCCTTGCTTTTATCCCATCGTACACTCATATCATTAACTGTTCTATTTCTTCTATTTTTAATGATTAGTATAGCTAAATCATCATTAATTACCTTTATGTCTTCTATTGAACTCCAATCTTCAAAATTTATAAAGAGCTCCTGCGTTCTATTATTATATTTTCGCTTTGAAAGCAAAAAATCGTTAATTACAATTTTTTTGTTTACTTTCTGACCTTCTAAAAAATAGATTTCAGGTATCAGATCATAATACTGAATGAGACCATTTCGCTTCGTGCTTCGGATTTTACCCTCACCAAATGGAGTTAATAACATCCAGTGTTTATTTATATCATAAATTTCTCCAAAACTCTCTTTCACATTTCCATTTATATCAACTTTATATATACTGTTTAAATCCTTTTCATCAATCTCATTTCCATTGAATAAATTGGATGACTGTCCCATTACAAAAAAACCATCCTCATTGACAGTAACTGAGCTAGATTGAATCTTATCAAGTTGTATTGAGCTAGAATAAAAACAATCTTCTGACTTTTCACATTCAAAAATACTAATGACAAGATTTTTTGAGGCTATATATATCAAATTATCTTTATTAGTAATATCAGATGAAAACATAATCTCTCCAGGGCCTCTTCCTTGTGAAGCAATTTGAGACCACTTCTCATCAAACAAATGGAAATTATGAAGACTATTGTTGTTCCTATCTAACAATAATAGCCGATCACTTAAACTCCCAAAGGTCAAGTAGTCAGTATCAACGAACGGCATTTCTGTGCTAATAATTTTTTGCACATTAAAAGCTCCATTAAAGCTCTTAGTATTAAATAAATAGTGATCTTCATCATTCAATATTTTTTTTGCGAAATGAACCGATTGAATCTCAGAAGCATGATAAGGGTATCTCTCATCCATTGGATGGAATTCTATAATATCATTTCTTTTACATGATAAAAAAGCTAGAAATATTAATGTGAAAGATAAAAGTTTCTTCATTTTTTTGAGTAAAATTAGCCTATAGAATTAACTATAGGACATTTTGATTAGTATTTTATGACTAATTTTAGTTACAAGGTCGACTACTTGAACATGGCTCCTTACCTCCTGCTCCGTAACAGTTTGTCTGATTATAATTTGCCTTGCATACGTTCTGACTTTGATCACAGTATTGATAAGTGCAAGCTTCCATATCTGCTAAAGCCGTTTGTGTACCAAAAGGAATTGCAAGAATGGAACCAAGTAAAATTGCTACATACATTTTTTTCTTCATGATATTTATTTTTAAAGTTGGTAATTGACTTCTATACTGAATTGGTATTACAACCTATTATAAAACTTCACCAACTAAGTTTTTTAAATTTTCTCTTCATTTTTCTCTCCATTTTTTCCTGAGTTACCCCTGCGTTTTCTCCATTTACCAGGTGAGAGTTGGGTTTTACTCTTAAATACCATCGAAAATGTTTGTGGATTTTCATATCCCACAAGCCATCCTATGTTGCCTATAGAAAGTTCTATCAATTTTTCATCAGACAATAAAAATAATGATGCATTAATACGGTGATACGTTTTGTAATCCCGTGGTGTCCTGCCCACATATCTTTTAAAGCGCATAGAGAAATTATTTTGCGGGGTCCCATTCTTCTCTTTCATACCCTTAATCGAACTGCCTGTTTTAAACAGATCCTTGTTTAAGTATACCAACCCACGACAAACATCCTTAGGCCAATTATTCTCAGGCTCTGTGAATTGCTCATGATATCCCTGTAACAAATGTCCGGCAAATTGAAAAAGCTTTGTAAGATCCCCCTGTAAATTGAGAGTTGGTTGGTTGGTTGGTTAGATTTTTCATCTTGCATACGTATTGGGTTGGTTCTACTTGACTACATTTTTAATTATTTAGAGCGTTTTCTCTACGAATTTGTCATATTATTAATCAATTTTTAATAAACATACAAAATTAAATGGCTGATTATGTCCAGAGAAATTAAATGCGACTTGGGTTATAATGGTACGAAACAAAAAATGCGTTGAAATAACTTGCCCATTTAACAGTCATCGCACCGAACCCTTTCGGGAATCCCCAATCTCTACGGATCAAAATTTAATTTCCTTAAGTTTGATTCTGTCTTGGAAACTATTCTAAATATTTTAGATTAAACCATTATGGGAAAGCAAATTATCATAGATGACCTGTCCACAAATGAGAAAATAGAACTCATGGAAAAGTTATGGACTAACCTTTCTTCATCTCATGATTACTCCCCTCCTTCGTGGCACAAAGATGAACTTGCTCGACGTAAAAATTTGGCAGAAGAGGGAAAGGAAACATATACGGAATGGAATAAAACCAATGAAGAGATTCGAGAAGTGGTTTCATGACCATTCGAATACTCGAATCTGCAAAAAAAGATTTGATAAAAGGTTTTAATTCTATGAACAACAAGCTCCGTCACTCTGGCAGGAACTTCGCTCCGCTACGTACTCTACCAGGTTGTTTTGTTCAGCACCATGTTACATTTTTAATGAGATTCAACAAGGTAAATCCACTACAGAGGCTGTGAGAAAATTGATTTCCAAAGAAATTGCGCCTAAGTAAATTAAGGATTCTGTTAAATTCGGAACTTCCAGTCCTTCTAACTCACCCCCGATCCCTTCCGTCGGTGGCCGGACAAACTCTTCGCCCTGCGGGACTTGACAGAGAGGGGAGCTTCAGAATGAATTTATAGTCTTAAAAAATTAAGTTGCCCGAAACTTTAGTCTCTAATTTCTCACAGCCTCTACAAAGGGGATCGCTAACCATTGAGGTTTTTCGAACTACTATTCTGTTTTACTTTGGAAAATCTGACCTCAACCCTCAAACTTTCCTGTAGATCCAAAAATCATTGCGGACCCCGATCCGTAATCTCCCGGTTTGAATTAAGCCAATGGGCAGCAAGGTGGACGCTGGCCTTGCGCAGTTATGAGACCCCGCATCGAGTGCGGGAAGACGTACCCAAAAAAAAGACACCCTAATACCCTATAAAGTGCAGTGCCTTTTTGATGTCCAATTCTGAAGTGCTCTTTGGCCTTATCTAACGCAGCTCATACCACTCACATCTGCTCTCTCTTCCAGCCTTTTAATCGTGTACGGAACATTGTAAGCGTGTGTCCAGCCAAAAATTCTCATGCCGTTAAAGATACTCCAAATAGGTAAACGCCCCCTGAATGATGGCCCTTCACCGCCACTTGGTAGATTACTAATGCTTTGCAGCTCTTCGGAGATAGCCACTTGCGTATCAAATTGATCCATCGGCTTACTCATCTCATCCACGAGCAGGTACCGTGACCGGTTGCAAGCTTCAATGAAATACTTATCCTCGCCCGTCAGATCATATCCCGTTATGAGCATATGAATACTGGAAAGATATGATTCCATATCATGATCGATGGGGGCAATATCATACAGATTACGGGCGTGCTGGATCAATGCTCTTTCAATATCCGGGCGATCAAACATCTGCAGGTATTTGGTTAATCCATGAGATAAATAATTCTGAGAATACCCATACCGATCGATGGTCATTCTTCCTCCCTGTTCTCGCTGGAGTTTCAGTACCCGATCTATACGATCGTTTAATTCATCCAGATAGACCTGATCTTTTGTCGCATCGTAAAGTTCAGATAAATTCCAGATGGACAGGTAAAGACGACGGCCCGTTAATCCATGCTCCTCAAATATTCTGCGAGTGTAATAGTCGCCCGTCAGTTTTGCAACTTCCAACCCTCGGTGATACCCGTCTAGATAGTAAGAAGCTACCCACCCGGTAAGCCATACGTGAGCTGAGAGCATCGATATATGCTGCTGTCCGGCATGCCTGCGCCCCATACCAAGGTAGGGTGTTCCTTCTGGCTCTTCCGCCAGCTTCAAGTAGTCTAATGAAGAATTTGTATCGCCACGATAAGACGGGCCAGCGGGCCAGTGCGTATTATCCACGTCCATTGAGTGACGACTTGAGGCCTGCGCCATACTGTACATTTCAGGATCACCTGTTCGAATGAAATTCATCCACCACATATAATCAATAGCCGGCTCATTGTTCGCCCACTGATACCACTGATTATTGAAATAGTAATTTTTTAGGTCTCCATACTCAAATGTACCATACCACGGTTCCCATTTCTGGTTAAAGAGCATCCAGTCGAATTTATACTGCATACCGCGTTCAAGATTTTCAAAATCATTGTCGGCTGAAGCAAATGAACCATAAACCCCGGAATTACTGTACCACTCCGCATCAGCATGGGCTACCGGTGGATCCAGTACAAACTTCATGTTACTACGCACATCTTCAATTGCCTCGCTGCCCTCATGAAAGTAGAATACCATTTCTGATGTCTTGGTAATACCCTGGGCAAAATTACCGACCATTCCCCCATCTTGCTCTGTGTCAGCTCGTTCAAAACTCATAGGAGCTTCATTGGGTGACCAGTTGTAAGCATGTACTAAATTATTCTCAAGATCTACAGTCAGTTCATTGGGAAATTCTTTAACCATGTTTTTAATGCCGATGGCTACACCCCATTTTTCATCAGACAGATCTATCCAGCCTTCAGCTTTTTCAGCTTCCCTGAGCACTTCATCCGTTGATATTTGGGCAGTGAAACCTTCAATTCGTTCATTTTCGGATGAACCTGTCACCGGAGGAACCCTTGTCGGGCTTGGCCCGGTCTGAAAGACTGAAAAGATAGATTCATTGTTAACATCATATTCTGCCATAATAGGAGAGCCCTCTTCCCACCACTCTCCGTCCTGGAGACCAGCCCGGAATTTTTTTTGACCACTGATATTGTAGTTCAATCCAACCCCTGTGCTCTTTATCATGTCATGGGGCTGAGTGACACCGCTGTCTCGGCTCCTGGCGTTTTCGTCTGCAATAAGCTCCGTTTGCGTGGCAATATCCGCATGCTGTCTTCCATTTAATGGTTCACTCTTGTCGGGTTTACCTGTATAGGTAATTGTATGCAGTACTTTAATAAATGATTTTCCGGCATAAGCATGTATGTACGTGACAAATGGAGAGTTTTCATGACCCCTCTGGCTGTATTCATATTCTCCTTCAACACGAACAATAGCATGCAGGGGTCCCGACCCTCTCTCTATAAAATGCTGGTCGATGACGGCGCGAGAGGTATCAATACCTGCATCACTTAATAATGTCAGAAATGATCCTTTATTAGTGGCCAAGTCCAGAAATGAGCCTCTTTCACTGATGCCTGTGGCTATGACGTCTTCATCGGTGAAGCCATTTGCATCACTGTTATATTCAACTCGATCTATAAAACCTGAACCGTCTTTGTTGATTCTAAATCGTAAAGGACCCGTATTGATTTCGGCATACCCGTTAGACCGCTGATTATTCTTAAAAACGATTGGATTTTCACTGGATACGGTTTTCCTAATATCCTCGCCATACTCTACAGAATATTTTTCAGATTCATCTGCAAAAAAGAATACCCATAGCCATTTAACGCTCTCATCGGCTGGCTCCCAGGTAGTGACTAAAGTGGTTTGTGAAGCAATTTCTTCTCCGTTCTCATTTAGCACTCTTACATTATCCGGAGAACTTAAGGTTCCTTTCGGAAACGGAATTCCAAATTTAACAGGCGCCCCTGCTTCAGCATTTTTTACAGTTATTGATACAGAATTTGTTTGTGCCTCTATACCATAACTTTCAGAAAGAAAAAGGCTAAAAATAATGGCGGTAAATAAAAAAAGATGTTTCATGAGATTAGCTAAATATTTCAGATAACTATTGGTTTACACAAAGAGCGGCGGCTCCAAGAACAGCTACATGCTCTGTGTTTGAGACAGAAATTTCTACGTTTTTCAAAGAGTTGGAATACCCAAAACTTTTCAATTCCCGTTCGAAGCGTTTTCTGAACAGCGGAAAGGTTTTACTAACGGACCCTCCCAGAATGATTGATTCAGGATCGTATGTATACAATACAATTTTTATGGCTTCTGCTACATGTCCGCCAAATTCGTTAAAAAGTTTTATTGATGCGGGATCATCATTCATTGCTTTCTCATAAATCTCTTCTCCTTTCACCCCTACCAGGCGGGAAAAAAACTGCCCGCTGCAATAATGCTCGAGAATAGATTGTTTATAAGGGATCATACCAAATTCGCCAGCACCACAATTTCGTCCTTTGTAAATTTTACCATCGATTATAATACCCGCGGCAAAACCCGTCCCCATAATGAGTCCTATCATGTTTTCTTTACCCTGCCCATCGCCATACATCCACTCACCAAGGGCAAAACAGTTTGCATCATTATTTAGAAATACTGTTTTCCCCGATTTCTCTTCAAGAAGATCTTTAAGGTGCACTTTCTCCCATCCCGGGATATTCTGCACATCATAAACAATTCCCTCATCCGAGTCCACGACACTTGGAACCCCAATTCCTATTCTTGTTGCACCATTATCTACTTCCTCAATCATTTCAACCATTACATTAATCACGGACATAACTGATTTGTCTGTCGGAAGCGTGCGATTTCTAAATCCTGTTAATGCTCCGTTTTCAACTAATCCAACCCTTAGATTTGTTGCACCAAGATCAATTCCAATTACAGGCATATTCTTTGTCATGTTAACTGATTTCCCTGAAAAGAGAGTGTAGTTATGTTTAGAGAAGGCAGAAATAGGCAATAGATAGCCATAGCGCCGGCCGGTTCATCACTCCGGCCGACTGAGGCTACAGTAAAATTCGTAGTTAGTTTCCAAGCATCGGAAATATCATTTTGATCTCTTCTTCGCTTGGATACTTTCCATATTCCGCTATTTCGAAAGACTCTGCATGATTAAATTGATCAGCCATATCGGGTCCATACCATTTTTCCAGGCCTGCTCTTTGTTCATCAGACATTTCACGGCTCATCCATCTATCCTTTAACCACTCCACTCGTTCTTCTGGATCTTCAGGAACTTCGTCTAAACCGTTCCATGTCCAGGGCAACCACTCATACATTTGGGACGTATGTGCGTCCAGTCCCTGAATTTTCAAATCCACATAGTCATCGATTCCAACTACAATGTCGTGGCTAAATGGATTGGGTTTGGTAAACCGGTCCTGCATATATAAGAATACCGGGTTGTTTTTAACAGGCTCTGTATCAGGAGCTACATTCGGTACAATCACCATGTAAGATGCATCGATCACCAATTGCCCGGCATTTCTATGATCCGGGTGATAGTCGTTAGGCCGCAAACCTAAAACTACGTCTGCGTTCCATTCCCGAATAGCTCTGATTACGTCCATACGGATATGAAGTTCAGGAAGCAGTTCTGCGTCGTGGTTGTCAAAAACCTCGTACTCCGCTATACCGAGTCTGCGAGCTGCCTCTTTGGCTTCAGCGCGTCTAATTTTGGCCAGGGCACCGCCCCCTTTTTCATGATGGCCTGCATCACCGTTTGTAAGGGACAGGAATTTCACTTCATGCCCCATTTCTGCCATCATTGCAGCCGTGGCTCCCATTTTTGATTCCGCATCGTCTGGATGGGCAAAAATTGCAATTACCCGCATAGGGGTATCATTTGATGAATTAATTTGAGCATTCGCAAAACCTGCAGATGTAAACATCAACAAAACAAAAGTTAATAAGTATTTCATAGAGATTGTGTAATGTTAATTTTGTTTATTTGATAAGTGGATGAAATTCACCTAACCTATTCTCTCAATAATTTCCGGATCAGTTGAGTAATAAATATGCACTGCCTTGGTGACGGTGCATATTTTCAAATTATTAGATCTGATCAGAGAGGATTTTGTTCAAATTCACCCGGGGCGGCATCCAGTTCACGCTGTGGAATTGGATACAGCAATCGAACATCAGAAGCCGAAATGCCTTCATCAGACAGAAAATCTGCCATCACCTGCGGTGCAACACCAAATCTTAAAAGATCCGGCCATCGCTTGTTTTCACCTACAAATTCGCGCTGACGTTCTGCAAGAAGTTTTTCAGAAAAGGTTCCGGGCAGGTCTGCGACAGATGTTGTCAAGCCGGCTCTGTCTCTCACTTCATCGATCAGGTCATTCGCTTCCTGGCTCTCCCCGATGGCTTCTGCAAGCATCAGCAGAACATCAGCATACCTGAAGACAATGAAATTATTATCACCGTCAAATGCAGCAAACTGGGTACCGTCGTATTTACTCAGGTATGGGTCGCCCTCTTCTTCAGTAGTACCATATGCATCTGTCAATCGACTGTCAGCAGAATCATAAACAGCCAGAACTTCATCAGGAATAGACTGGGGTGCGTTACCGCCGCCAACTCCACCGGAAATTGAGAGGTCCGGGGAATAGTACTCAGTAAACGGACTGCCTGTACCCTGCCCGCCTGACTTGTACTGAATCTCAAATATGGATTCTTCATTGTTTGCATTTTCAACTCCCCAGATATCAGCATAATCTGGTATCAAATCATACTGATTCGACTGAACCACACTTCGGAGTGCTGTTTCAGCTTCTCCGTTTTTTCCATTGGTTAATTGAACGAGGCCCAAAAGGGTTGAAGCCGCACCACTTGTGGCACGTCCAATATTTGCACCGGAATAAGATTCAGGAAGCAGGTTTGCTGCTTCTGCCAGGTCATCAGCTATAGAATCATAGATCACATCAGCTGAAACCTGGTTAATTTCCACATTAGGAGTAGTTACTTCATCCAGCTGCAGGGCAATATTGCCGAAAGTTACGGCCAGATTGTAATAAACCAGCGACCTGACAAAGAGTGCTTCACCCCGGATCCTGTCACCCAGTGCAGGATTGTCGAGTGAGGCATTTTGAAGCCGATTTAGAATCGTATTTGTTCTGGCAATGATTTCATATCCACCGGCCCAGGTATCTTCCAGCTCGATAGCTGTTGTAAGCTCGTTAAACCGGTCAATTCGCTGAAACGATTCAGCCAGGCCGGTGGCACCGGCATCGTTTTCGGTGTTATCAGATCGCATTTCAAGCAGAAGCATATAATTCCTGCCGTATGCTTTATCACCGGCAAGGCCAGCATAGGCACCATTAATGCTTGTGATAAAATCGGTGTCAGTCTTGTAAAAGTTTTCTACGTTCCGTTCCGATTGCGGAGCGAGAATCGTAAAATCATCTCCGCACGAAACTGCAAGTATCAATACCGGTATTACCAGTAATAGCGTTTTAAGTTTATTCATAGTTTTCACCATTAATTTCATAAGTAGGATTAAAAGGAGATGTCGATGCCAACCTGGAAGGCTCTGGATAGTGGATATGCTCCATAATCCTCACCGGGTGTTAACCCGCTGCCCGGCTGCAGATTCACTTCCGGATTGAAGCCGATATAATCAGTCCAAATGGCCACATTTGTTACCGACCCGTACAGGCGTACGTTTCTGGCAAAACTGCTGACAATATCCTGCGGCAGATTATATCCAAGAGTGATATTTTTCAGTTTAATGTAAGAACCGTCTTCCACCTGATAAGATGAAGGGCGATTATTATTTCCGCCTGAAGCACGTTCAGCTTTTGGATGCTTACCGTTTCCGGGATTCTCCTGAGATATCCAGCGATCATTCAGAACTGCATAGGATCCAAAGTTGGCTTCACCGTTTTTGAGGTGTCTTGCAGTCAGATTCAATATCTCCCTGCCTTCAACACCCTGGATAAAGAAACTGAAATCAATGTTTTTCCAGTTAAACCGGTTGGTGATACCCCAAGTGAAATCAGGATGATAGCTGCCAAGAATGGTTCTGTCATCCGCATCAATCACTCCATCTCCATTTACATCTCTGAACTGGAAATCTCCAGGGCTTGGATCTCCCTGGGTATCAACCGGTGCATTGTCAATCTCATCCTGAGTCTGAAATATACCAACTACATCATATCCGTAGTAACTGCCAATCGCTCCGCCGATTGTTGTTATATGGCGGACACCTGCAGCACCGGGAACAAGAATATCATCCCCTTCTGGGCCCAGTTTTTTTACTTCATTCTGGTTAGATCCAAAGTTGAAATCTGTTGACCATGTAAAATTGCCGACAATATTTCTTGACGTCAGCTGTGCCTCAAATCCTCTGTTTTCAACCTCACCTACATTGGTAAGAGCTGATGTAAAGCCCGAAACAGCAGGGATGTTTACATTCAGAAGAAGGTCTTCTGTATTACTAATGTAGTAATCAAAAGATCCATAAATTCTGTCTTCCATTAATGCATAATCAATTCCCAAATTCATCTGCTTCGTGGTTTCCCATGTAAGCTCTTCGTTACCAAGAGTAACCGGGGCCACGCCGGCAACAATCTGATCACCTAAAACATAGTTAGAAGATGTGATCAGTCCGATTGATCCATAATTTGGAATCAGGAAGTTCCCGGTAATACCGTAACTAATACGTGGTTTCAGCTGATTAAACAGATTCATGTCCTGCATGAATGGTTCGTTGGTCAACTGCCATCCGATAGAAGCAGACGGGAAAATACCGGTTTGATTTTCGGCACCAAATCTGGAAGACCTGTCTGAACGAATCGTTGCAGTAAGCAGATAACGGTCCATAAATACGTAATTAACACGTGCCAGGGCCGACACAAGCGACCACTCTTCAATAGCCTGTGACCCTCCCGTTATTTGACCGCCATTAACGGTTTTTACCTGGTCGTCAGGAAAATTTTGCGCAATCACACTGTTTCGTTCATCGGTCTGCTTTTGCACCGTATAACCGGCAACTGCATTTAACTTATGATCCTGCCCAAAAGTGTTTGAGTAGTTCAGGGTATTCTCCCAGAGCCAGTTGAAACTTTGAGCAGATGAAGACTGACCAAATGACCGGGGATCACCACCACGGTAAAAGAGCTGCGTTCCCTGGTAAAATGAACGCTGGTAATTATCAACATCATAACCCAGCAGTGACTTGAACTCCAGATTTTCCGAGATACTGTATTGACCATACAGATTACCGTAAATCCGGTTGTTCTTAATTTTTTCATTAATAAAATCTCTGGTAGCCAGCGGATGATTTGTTGTCGTCATTGCTCCGCCCAATTGATTATGGCTGTCTTCAAGCTGCCGATAGGTTCCATCTTCATTAAACGGATTTACCACGGGAGATTGCGTCATCGCTGAATAAATAATACCGGGAGGTGTACCAAAATAAGGTGCATTTGCCGATTTTCGGTTATTCTCTGTAAGTGCGGCATTCAGCTGCAATCCAACCTGGAACCTGTCCGTGAAATCACCGGTCAGGCTTGTTTTTACAGAATATCGCTCAAAACCGGAGCCGTCAATAATTCCGGCCTGATCCAAAAACCCACCGCCAATCATGTACGTTACATTGTCTGATCCGCCGCTGACGGTCATATCATAATTTTGCAGTTTTGATGGTTCTAACACTAAATCCAGCCAGTCGGTATCTGTACCGTCCCAATTTACATATGCCTCAGGAATCAGATGATTGGCAACAGCTCCATTTGCTTCTCGCCCGGCGTTGGTATCCGGATCATACTGTGGATTATAATTGGGGCTGGCAGTATTTGTAGGATCCTGTTGTCTTAGATACGTATTGTTTCGTGCATCCTTGGTATAATCAATGACCTCTTCAGCATTCATAAGATCTGGCTCATTAAATACAGACTGAGTTCCTACATACGATCGGACGCTAATCCGGGGAGCAGTGTTTTTTGTTCCTTTTTTGGTCGTCACCAGAATTACACCATTTGATCCCCTGGAGCCATAAATAGCGGCTGAAGACGCATCCTTCAACACTTCAATAGACTCAATGTCATTAGGGTTAAGTGTTGCAAGCGGATTGGCCGGTGGCGGCTGAAAGGAAGACCGCTGGGACCCGATTGAACCCTGTTGATTGAAATTCTGTGATAGAGGAACTCCGTCGATCACATACAGCGGTTCATTTCCGGCTGAGATAGAACCTGTACCACGAATTGTAATTTGTGGTGCAGCACCCGGTTCTCCGCTTGATTCAGCAACGTTTACACCTGCAAGACGTCCCTGCAGTGCATTTTCAAAACTTGAGGATGGATTGTTCTGAATCATTTCTGCACTGATCGATACAACCGAACCTGTTACCTCTTCACGCTGCTGTGTACCATAACCAACAACTACAATATCATCAATCATTGCAATGTCTGATTTAAGGCGAATGTTGAATTCCGTTTGATCGCCAATAGTAATATTCTGGCTAACATATCCGATGTATGAAAAAGCTATAACTTCCGCATCATCGGGTACATTTAACGAAAACCTGCCGTTAACATCCGTGGTGGTGCCCACCTGGGTATCTACAACAAAAACAGTTACTCCTTGTAGCGGATCGTCCGTTTCATCGTCAACTACACGGCCGGTAACTTCTACCATAAGATCCTTTTCAGCTGTTTCTTCAACCGGAACCCTTTCCTTCAGCAGAATTTGTCTTTGAAGAGTAATTACCGACTCATAAGACGTTCCGCTCAATGCCTGTTCCAGCGCATCTGCTACCCGGATATTCTTATTACTCATCGAGATCATTTCACCTCCGAAAATACCTGAATCGAAAGCTATCTCAAGGTCTGCAGTTTGAGCAATATGAAAAAGCGCTTCCGAACGAGTGATATTTTTTAGGTCAACTGATATACGTTTCGTCAGTACAGGGATAACTTCACTATGTTGATTTACAGAAAAATACATCGCCTTATCCAGCATCGTAGTATCCGTAGATTGATCCATTTTGAATCCCTGAGCTGGCGAAAGAGCTGTTATTATCAACAAACCTACAAGAACAGGAATTGTTTTTAATATAGTAACGGTTTTCATATGCTTATTTGATTTTATTATAATTTAGATACCTCTTTCATCTTGTGATTTATTGTCACATTTATTCACTGATGATTCGCACATCATCGCCGTCAATTTCAAAGTTAATATCCATTGACATTTGAATGACTTCAAAAACTTCACGGATAGATCTGGTCTTCAGATCAGCCGTAAACCTTTTATCTTTAATATTCTCTTTTACATCTTCATAATCAACGGAGATATTATACCATCGCTCCAGTTCCTTAAATACTTCTAAAATGGGAGTGTTTTTGAAGATGAGCCGCCCTTCCATCCATCCGTAATAGGAATCAGCATCATCGACCAAATCAAGCTTCAATTTCCCGCTCGACCGTTCAACCGTACCTTTATACCCCTCATTTACAATTAAAATATTATCAGGATTATTCTGATTACGTAACTCAACAGTTCCTTCACGAACTACAACTACCACATTATCCCCGTCATCATAGGAACGCACATCAAAAGAAGTACCTATTACCTCAACTACTGCATTATTGGTGTGAATATAGAAAGGGCGGCTTCTATCTGGCTCTATATCAAAGAAAGCCTGTCCTTGAAGCTCAATACTTCTTTTATTTGAACTAAATGTTTCGGGGATAATCATTTTACTTGCCGCATTCATCGTAACGCGTGACCCATCGCCAAGCTCAACACTTGCACGTTGACCGGCATTTGTATGTATCTCTTTTAGAACAAGTGCAGTAGTATATTCAACCTGTTGAGGAGCGTATTGAAGTGTGAAAAATACTGATGTAAGTGCAACTAAAATCAAAGCAGCAACTTTCATCATATTTGAAAAAAACTGGTGTCGTTTTCTTAATTTTCTAAAATGAAGAATCCGATCACGCGTATCTTCTGAGGTGTAATTAATTCGGCGTGCGACTTTCTCCCAGTCTTCCTCCAGATGAAATTCATCAAGTAGAGAATCTTGTGTCACGTCTTCTGATGCCTTGAGTATTTGACCGGCTGAATGCAGTATTCTGCGGTTTTCACTACTTTCGTCCAGCCACTCTTCAAGCATAGTCAATTCGTTATCATCGATTGAATTATCGAGATAGCGAACAATTAAAGGCCAGACTTCTTCTTTTTCTTTCATAGGTAATCTTTAGCTTCTTACTCAATAGACAAGAGTAGACTCTATGCCCCCCATACTTTCAGAAAAATATTTGAATCATTTTTATATTTAAAAACAAAAAGAGTGACCAAACATCCACCCTCTGTTTTTATCCCTGATAGTGTTGAAATATTAATTACCACCCAATGCCGGACCTGAACCTGCCCCGTCGGGTGCTCCACTTCTATACCTGAACGACTCCGTATTTCCAGTGGAACTGCGAAATCGCTCCTCATAGGCTGATCTTTCATCAGCCGGCAGATCATCGAGTGTCATAAAATAATCGTCGCTGTCACCGGGGTAATTATTAGTTCCGGTATCTGAGAACTGACTCAGATATGACATTCGAGACTGAATTTTATTTTCCCGGTATTCTGTAATATCGACGGTTACATTATCCCCCTCGGATCCCCAAAACATATATTCATTAATACGAACCGGTTCCAGGCCTTCCTGAATAATTTGTTCGGGAAATATCAGGTGCCACTCAGCGGCACGTGCGGCATCTACGGCCAAATAGGCCGCTGCCCGGTGATCGGCTTTATGCCATCGTTGATAGCGGTATCCCGGCTCGAATGAGATCAGTACATCCGGTTGAATTTTTCGATACCACCAAACAAGTCTTTTTACCAGTTCCTCAGGATTGGCAAACTCAACCATACCATCGGTATAACCCAGATTAATATAGTTTTCTGCCGGTAAACCAATATGGGACATTGCCGTAAGTTGTTCGTGACGACGAATTTTTTCAAGTCTTTGGCGTGTCATGGTTCTGTCTCGTGTACCCACATTTCCAGAGGTAAGCAGCAGGATGTACACCTCATTTCCATTTTCTTGAAGCATTGCCAATGTTCCGTGTCGGCCGGCATCATCATCCGGATGAGCACCAACCAACAAAATTGTTTTACCCGTCCACTCTTCTATGGGCACCTCGGGCTGCGAAAGTACTTGCAGCGGAATTATAAGAAGTACAGATAGTACGATTAGCTTTTTCATAAGTTATTTGATTCGTTATCGTTAATTTTAAGTGTCCCTTTATAAATTCTCAGGCAAGTTTTATAAACGACAGCCTTATTCTTACTCACCCCCGCGGTATTTCTGATTTATTTGTAAAAATTTCCAAAATGCCGACCTTAGATCATTTTTAACCCGGATTATACACCAAGCCCCGCAAGCATTCGGGGTAATGTGAACAAGGCGACGTGAATAATTCGGGTTAAGGCTTTTGTCGTATCATAAACCAATGTTATCTCGAATAAAGCTCAGAGATTTACCCATTTGATTTTCAACTGTTTTTCGGGCAATCTCCAATACCTCAGCAATTTCTAAGTAGGAAAGGCCATGTTTTCTGTACAGGATAAAAATAGTCCGCCGACGTTCGGGAAGTTGCTCAACCAGCTTCCATACTTTTTCGGTAAGCTCTTCGGTATTAAACTCATCCTGCTTAATTTCATCACTTAAATCCTGCTGTTTTTTTAATCGCTCCTCAAGTCGTTGCTTTTGCTTTCGTTGCTTCAAAAAATTCAACGATTGATTTCTGACAGCAGTATACAGATAAGCTTTTAAGGATTGAGTGATATAAAAATCTTCCCGCTTATTCCAGATCTTTATAAATACCTCTTGCACAACATCTCTGGCAATGTCTAACGATTTTACATAACTATTCGAAAACACACATAGTCTTGTGTAATACTTATTAAATAAAATCTCAAACGCCATGTGATCGCCCGATCGGATACGTTCTGCTAACTCCAGTTTTTCATTTGAGCGTTGATCCATGTAAACAAATAGAAACTATCGGTTAGCGTTTTTGAGAGATATAGATAGTGCCGTTACCACTACGTTCATTTAGTTTAACTTACAGCGAAATCTGATGCATTTCCCGAAAACGATAAATTTGCATACGTATCTTATTTACTGGTAACGGTACTAGTGTAAAGTCAATTCTGAATTGTCGGGTTGAGAAATAAATCTCATCCGCTGACTTCCCGTCATCGGATGAGTTGAATAGGGTTCCTCATTACCTTAACAGATTTTTTGGTGGTTAATGTCTGGACCAAACGATTCGCCGGATGAAGCGAATTCATCCGGTGAAAATCCCATCAATTCATAATTGACACAACACTAATCACTCAATCTTAGAAACGAGTTTGAGAACACACTATAGTAGTAGTAACTATTTCCATGGGCAGAATTTAGCTCTTATAAACCCGCTAACTATCACAAAACCGGTGAATTAAAGTGGAGGCCTGCAGGGCGAACAACTCATTCGTTTGACCGGTCCAAAACCCAAAAAATATTTCATTCCACTTCGATGTGTTCGGTTGTCTGGTCAAGAAAAATCAATGTAACGTCAAGACGCACACAATTATGCAAGTTCTCAGCGTCACAATAAAAGAGCATATGACACTTAAACAGCTATTTTTTCGATCATTAACTCATGGAATTCAAACCCCAACCCCGTAACCAATTGGGAGACTTTAACTTTTAACCCGGCACTACTGAACACAACACTTAAATAAGATAGCTATTCAGGAAAAGCAAAAAATAAACTAACCCTTCATATTATACCTAATAATTAATCTATTTCACGAAGACTTTGCCCCATTATTTATTCTAACCCGTTGCTTTTTTCCATTTACAGAGAGAATGATTATCACTTTTTAAGACTTTACTTTATGTCCCATTTTAAAAAGCCTTCTATAGAATCGTATTCAGCCAAACCTAAATAATCATACAGTTTTGCAGTACGGATTGTCCGTTCATCGGCTATCATCCAAAACTCTTTACTCATCAATCCCGGATATTTTGGCTGATCTTTCTGAGAGGCATGTTTGAATATCGCCCTTCTTTTTTTCAGCCTTTCGCCCGGGCTTAGTGGCACGGCCATGTCAATTCCACTCACATCCCAGTCATTCCACACGCCCCTGTATAACCATACATAACAATCCTTAACCCAATCCTCTTTTTTAAGTTTGGTTAAGGTTTTTCGAATTGCATCCCAACAAATTCGATGTGTGCCATGTGGATCAGAAAGATCTCCGGCGGCATAGATTTGATGAGGCTTAACCTTTTCCATAACCTGTTTTACCAGCTCGAAGTCCTTACTGCCTAAATCATTCTTTTTAGCCCTGCCGGTTTCATAAAATGGCATTTGTAAAAAATGAATATTCTCTTCTGGAATCCCGGCATATCTGCAGGAGGCTCTGGCCTCTGCAATACGTATATTTGTTTTAATATTCAGCATCTTTTCCGAATCAATTTCGCCCGGTTTCTTTTGATTTACTGAATCAATAAGATTATCAAATAACTCCTTCTCATCTTTTTCTGAACTATACTGCGATACGAAATCGGCATAGCGAAGAGCTTCGTCATCATAAACGGAAATATTACCTGAGGTTTGATAAGCAACATGCACGTTATGGCCATGCTCAACCAGACGCATTAGCGTTCCCCCCATAGAAATCACATCATCATCGGGGTGGGGTGAAAAAATCAGAACCCTTTTTGGAAAAGGTTCGGCCCTTTCAGGCCGCTTTTTATCATCTGCATTAGGTTTCCCTCCCGGCCATCCGGTAATGGTGTGCTGTATTTGATTAAATACCTGAATATTCACATTATAAGCTGGCCCATAATCTGTAACAATGTCGCTCATTCCATATTCATTATAATCCTCATCCGTGAGTTTTAGAATAGGGATTTTGAGCTTTAAGCTTAGCCAGGTTACCGCTTTACGAATGAATACATCATCCCACTTTACCGGACCTACCAGCCACGGAGTTTTTCGCCTGGTTAATTCAGAGGAAGCAGCTTCATCCAGAATCACTTCCACATTATCGTGGTTTTGAAGAAATGTCGCCGGAATCTGCCTGGTAATGTCTCCTTCTACAGAATCACGAATTACATCTGCCTTTGCCTCGCCCCATGCCATCAGGTAAATTATCTTTGAGCTTAAAATTGTCCCCACCCCCATGGTAATTGCTCTGCGTGGCACTTGTTCTTCACCAAAAAAAGCAGCAGCAGCATCTGCCCGGGTAAGTTGGTCAAGCGTTACTAATCTTGTTCTTGTTTTCTTTAAAGAACCGGGTTCATTAAACCCAATATGACCCGTTCGGCCGATCCCAAGAATCTGAATATCAAGTCCTCCTGCCTGTTCAATTTTTTCCTCATAGCCCCGGCAATAGTCATGAACATCTTCCCGCTTAAGGGTGCCGTCGGGGATATGAATATTTTCTTCAGAGATATCAATATGATCGAAAAGATACTCACGCATAAAACGATCGTAGCTTTGGAGCTGCTCGGGCTGCATTGGATAATACTCATCCAAATTAAACGTAATCACTTTTTCAAAACTGAGCCCGCACTCTCTATGCAGCCTGATCAATTCACTGTAAACCTTTATTGGGGTTGAACCAGTTGCCAGACCCAATATTGTATTTTTCCCTGCTTGATTTCTCGCTTGAATCAGATCACCGATTTCTGATGCGACAATCTCAGACGCTTCCTCGGCATCATGATAAATCGTAGTATTGATTTTTTCAAAGACCTTTTGCCCCAGCTGGTCAAGATTGTCATCCATGTTCGGTAGTTACTTAGTTTTCCGTTGCTTTTGCGAAAAAGACATGGTTAAAGTTGAATAACCAAAGAATCTATTGACACTATCACACAAAATAGAATCAAGAAAATGCACCATGTAATGCATAGACTGACCTCAGAGTACAACCCCCCAATTTATTTTGTAAATCTTCAAGGGAAACCAGATCAACAGATAGTTGAAATGGATTTAAAAATGATGTGACTAATGAAAACCGGACTATTCCTTAACTACCTGTTCAGATTGCCTAATCAGCTTAACCGTGAGTTTTGATCTATCTGCTTTTCAACAATTTAGTTCCGTGTATAAAGAAGTGAATTCTGCAACAAAACCGTTAGTTCGTGAAGTTCAACGTTTGTTATTTTGCTCACTCTGATTAAATCAAAAATGAACAATTTTTCCGCTTTTTGTTAAACGAATAGTGGCTCTATGTTGATTTTGCGGGTATGAATTACCGGGGTTAACTTGTTTTTACGTTATAAAAATGGGCAATAGCTCTGGACTTTTAATCTGCCACCAAACACATAGAACCATCATCATTGCTCTGAGTTTCAACATGATTCAGCTCCAAAGGAGCGCCGGTCAGTAACATCGTGCAGCGCGCGATGATAGCAAATCAACCCATCCGGCAGCCCCAACGCGGGCGCAAGCCTGACAGATTAATCCCACACATATCGTTCATCAAAATCAAGGTCGTAGTTTTTTAAGAACGTCCTGTACTCATCCATAAAACTCATCTTTTGATGGTGTTTGCGCTGATTTTTAATGTATTCAATCACAATATCCACGCGTTTTGGGGATACTGAGAAAATCCCGTATCCATCCTGCCAGTAGAAATCAGTAAATGGGTCACTCATGGTTTTGATCCATTTGGATGGCCCCTGCTTGACGTGCTGAACCAATGTCATCTGGGCAATTTTCTTGAAAGAAGGCATAAAAGGTGACTGTGATTTTTATGTCCTCCTGCCTGAACGGGATTGCATTCCAACTCTTTGCAGGTACCCCCTGCATAATTGTAAAGATCGTTTTCGATCTGGTCGTCAATCAGATTTTTTCTGTGTTTTGTGCTGAATATAATATGTGTGTACACCTTGGAAAGTGATTGTGGAAGGGGCAACGTTTTGTCTGGATTACGCCCTAACTGGGCTTTCATTTGTGGCCGGTGCATCTGGCATAGCGCGCTGCACTATGTTATTGACTTTGCCCTTTTAGGGCAAGCAAGTTCGTTGATGTAAAAATCATTACGCTTGTTTTGTCATGTACTACGCACACAAATCAACCAAAAACCAACAATTTTGGCACTATTTTCATTACCCACACAAATCAACATAAGAGCCCGAATAGTTTTATAAAACGACAAATAGAATACAGATTAGATCATAATCCTGCTAATTTTCATAAGGTTTAATACCGAATAAGCCTCTGAATAACTTTTTTAATTCTTTCTTCATTTGGCAGAACTGAATTCATCAAACCCACATTATATGGCATTGGGATGTTGGGCATGGTAAGACGTTCTACCGGAGCATCTAAAAATTGAAACGCCTCTTTCATTAGGATTGATGAAATTTCAGCTCCAAATCCTGCTGTTTGGGTATCTTCATGAACAATTAAACACCGATTTGTCTTTTTCACAGATTTGAGAACTGCCTCTTTATCCCAGGGTGAAATCGTTCGGAGATCTACTATTTCGGCGTCAATGTTATTGCTTTCAACTGTATTTAAACATCGCTCGCACATGGCGCCCCAGGTTACAATCGTAATTTCATTTCCAGCACACAGTTTTTTTGCTTTTCCAAAAGGGACAACAAAATCATCTCCCGGGTATGGTTTCCGGGCCGACTTTGCATCTAACAGGTTCCTGTGTTCAAAGAAAATGACCGGATCGTCGCCCCTCATTGCTGATCGCAGCAGTCCCACTGTATCTTCTGCATTCGAGGGATAGGCCACGTTCCATCCTATCATCCTGGAAAAGAAAACTTCGTTCGATTCACTGTGCCATGGATCGCCGCACTTCGCAAAACCGCCGGGCATTCGAACCACCATTGGAGCCGCAAACTTATTGGCTGTTCGCCATCGTATGGTTCCGCAATTCTTGAGCTGTTCAGTTGCAGGGTCAGCATACTTACGAAACTGAATTTCTGCCACGGGCATCAGGCCTGTATAGGCCAACCCGACCGCACGGCCTATAATCCCTTCTTCTGACAGACTCGTATCAAAAACCCGATCCTTTCCGTGCGTTGTTTGAAGGCCCATGGTAGCTGCATGGACACCCCCTTTAGCCCCTACATCTTCACCAAAGACAACCAGGCGGTCATTCAAATGAAGCTCATTATCCAGCGTCCGGCGGACCGCTTCAACAATATTTATTCTCTGTTTTTCGAGAGAAGGCTCCTCCGACCCTTTAGGCTGCTCAATTCCTTCGGCCGCCAATCCTCCTACTAATTGAGAGTCTCCGTTTTCTGAGAACACATATTTCTTCACATCTTCAGGTGATGGGTCAGAACGATTCCATGCTTTTTCAGCAGTTTCATCCACTATTTCTTTGCAGGTTTTATCTATTCCCACCCAATCTTTTTCGGTAATCTTTGATGGTACTATAAATTTTTTGAGTTTTTTAAGAGGATCGTTCTCCTTCTCCTTTTTCAAAAACTCTTCTTTCTTGTACGACTGATTATCCTGGTACGAATGGCCATTCAAACGCGGAACTGTTAGCCGGATTAACGCCGGCCCTTTGCGATTACGTACATATGATACGGACGATTCAATAAGTTCAGAGGCTTCCTTCGGTACGGTACCGTCACCATCAAAAATCCGCAGGTTCTTAAACGATCTAAGATTATTGGCAATATTTGATCCCGGCGTTTGAAACTCGCTGCCAACAGAAATTCCGTATCCATTATCCTCAATAAAAAACAGTACCGGCAGATGCAGCGTGGTTGCCATGGTAACAGCCGACCAGAAGCCATTCGTAGCAACCGATCCGTCACCTCCTAAAATCACGGAGATGGCACCTTCGTACTGATTATCTCCAAGTGTTTTCCTGTTATATTCAATTCCCTGAGCCCACCCTGTTCCGGGGGTGTACTGTGACCCCACGTCACCAGCCATAGGCAATACAGTTGGTCCGTTTTTCCCGGGAAGATTACAGACAACGCCAATATCACGCCCGTCACTGTAGCCCCCGCTCTTTCCCATGGGAGCTGAGATGGCATCCTCAAGTAAAAGGCCAAGGGTAAGCATAAGCGGACGTGACCTGTAATAGGCACTTACTGAGTCTTTCGGATGGGTCAGATACTGGCCCAGAATAATTTGTGAGAGCTCATGCCCCCTTGCTGAAAACTGGTAAAGCACTTTTTTGTCCGGTACCAGCTCATTTTCTTCTTTATCATCCAGAGCTCGCGAAAGTAGCATGAGCCTCGCTATCTCTTTCCAGTCGAGCTTGTCGGCCGGTGAATCCTGTTTTTTTGCTGCCATAGGTAACTGTAATTCTTCCTGTTTAGACTGAGTCGAGTTGAAAGCTGTCTTTGAAATGATTCATTTCCTGTTCTGTTCCAATCGTTATTCGAACACAATTTGGCAGGCCGAAAGCGTTGAGCCTTCTTAAAATTACTCCCCTTTCAAGCATACCTTGTGTAAACTGAACAGCGTCTTGCTCATTATTGCAGATCATCATTACGGAATTCGAAATAGAAGGTACATATTCAACGCTGTGATCATCAAAAAATGAATAAAGTTTATCACGCTCTTTCTTCACCAATGACACACTTTTTTCTAAAAATTCATCATCTTTTATTGCTGCCAGTGCTGCAGCCTGTGCCGGAGTCGTGGGTTCGAATGTAAGCTTACTTTTCATGAGCTGACGTATCAGGTCAGGGTGCGCAATAGCGTAGCCAATTCTGAAACCGGCAAGCCCGTATCCTTTCGAAAAGGTGCGTGTTACAATGACATTCTCCTTTCTATAATCCAACGCATGCGGGTAATCCTCTTCATTTCTTGAATACTCAAAATATGCTTCATCAGCAATCACCAGAACATGGTCCGGCACCTGCTCAATAAAGGATTCATATTCGCTTTTCCCGATAAAAGTGCCTGTTGGGTTGTTAGGATTTGCGATGTAGATAATCTTTGTAGCGTCATCGATCGATTCCAGCATTGCGGTTGTATCAAAGCCATACTGCTGTGTGACGGGTACTTTTTTCATCTTAGCTCCCATCACACCTGCTTGCACGTATATTCCCACAAATGTAGCATCAGCAGTCACAATATTATCCGTGGTGCTTAAAAGAGACCGGCATAAAATTGAGAGTATACTTTCCGAGCCCGATGCAATTATAATCTCACTCTCATCTACGCTATTCCGCCGGGCCAGTTCTAAGCACAACTCCCGTGCCACCGGATCGGGATAATCCTGTATCTCGTCAAGAGCTTTTTGAACGGCCGGGCGTACGGCGGGGCTGCATCCAAGCCTGTTTTCGTTGGATGCCAATTTGGATATGGTGTCGACGTTGTACTTGTTCTTTACCTCTGCAATCGTCTTGCCGGCTATGTAGGGCGTCAGGTTCCGAATTCGTTTCGGTATATCAATCAAAATAGTCCACACTTTTTTCAATTTCAGTCTGACAGTTTGTAGCTGAAATTGTATTTCTAATTCTGTTTAACAATCGCCAAATTATAGGGAAGAAACAAAGAAAGCGCTTTCAAAAGCAATTAATTATTTGAATGATATGGTTATGATTTTGTTCTTACATTGAATTCGTAACACAAAACACATTCAGTATGGCAAATCACTACTTAGTTACAGGTGCCAGTCGCGGTATTGGGTTTGAGGTTGTGAAATATCTCACCGAGAACGACCATCTGATCACAGCTGTTGCACGGTCTCAGGACAAACTATCAACACTGCGTGGTTTGTATCCTGAACTGATACACACACTGGCTTTGGATATTACCTCGGAACAGAATCGTAAAGATCTCGTTAAACACTTTAGCAACAAAGGATTGACTCTCAATGGCATTGTACATAATGCAGGGTTACTAATAAATAAACCGTTTCCGGAGTTGACAAATGAGGACTGGCAGAAGCAGCTTGATGTAAATCTGCTCGCTCCTGTCTTTATAACGCGAGATCTCCTCCAATTTCTGAATCCTGGGAGTCATATTTTAAATATCAGCAGCATGGGAGGATTTCAGGGCAGTAGCAAGTTTCCAGGCTTAACCGGCTATAGTGTAGCAAAGGGAGCACTCTCTGTTTTTACAGAATGCCTCTCGGGTGAGCTTTTGGAAAAACAAATAAAGTGCAACTGCCTTTGTCTTGGAGCCGTCCAAACTGAAATGCTTGAATCTGCTTTCCCGGGAATGCAGGCTCCTGTCAAATCGGGTGAAATGGGGAAATATATCAGTAACTTTTTAGAAACCGGTCACACTTTTTACAACGGCAAGGTTCTTCCTGTTTCATTGGCAGACCCGTCCTGAAAAATCTAACAAATCTTTATATTTCGAGCCACAATTAAATATCAAAATCGCTCAGTATTTTTATGAAGGCAACTGTTTCATCAATTTTGTTTTGCACCATATTTCTCTTTTCATATCCATTCCAAAAATCGGCGGAGGCACAAACCATTGATCTGCTGGGCGGCAATGTGCTAAACGGGGCCGTTACAGGTACCATGCTGGGTGTTGGTGTGATGGGTTTACAGAACAGCGACGATTTTGCCCCGCTTCGCGTTGGATTAGGCGCAGGTGTACTTGGGGGCGCAGGTATTGCCATTTACGATATAGCCAGTCTTCCCCAGGGGCAACAGTTTTTCATTTCAGGCCTTTTTAATGATGGAACCAATTCGTCTATCATCATTCTGTTGGACAGTATGTATGGTGCAGCCGGAGGAGCTGTTTTAGGAACTGCAGTTATGCTGATACAAAACAAGCCGATCGTAGAAGGGCTGCAGTACGGAGGGAGTGCAGGTGTCTGGGCCGGTTTTGGTATGGGGCTTATCGATGCCTTTCTGCTCTCAGAACGGAACAGCGACTTTACGGCACACGCAATGCTGAACCGTTCCTCCGTTATCGAATTCGAGACCTCAGGTATGGATATCGGTATTGGTGCACCGGCACTCTATCAAACTTTTTCAACCGGTGGACAGTCAATGGGTTATAAATTGAATCCGGGCGTTAAATTTTTGTCAATTGGTGGTTCATTCTAACTACAAAATTATCAAAGTTCTACTACACTCCGGAATTTTAATTTTTGTTATGTTTATTGAATGTAAAATAACCGCTGAACCACCAACTGGCAACTTATGAAACACAGAAATTTTCCAAAGATTACGGCAGCCGCTTTTGTGCTACTTATAACCATTGGCGGATTTGGATTTACAGATTCAGCCAAAGCGCAGGCTAACGAAGATGGTAATAAAAATTTTGGTCTTGGACTGATGTTGGGTGAGCCCACCGGGGTAACGGTAAAATCGTGGTTTGGCCGCCACTCTGCTTTTGACATCGGAGCTGCCTGGTCGCTTTCAGGAAGGAATGAGGCTGTTCATTTGCATGCTGATTACCTATACCACAAATGGTTTAATGATACCGAGAATCTTGCTTTTTATTATGGACTCGGCGGTCGAATTATCTTTTCTAATAATGCGATAGCCGGAATTCGTGTACCACTCGGTTTGAACTATGTGTTCGACAGTATCCCGTTTGATCTTTTCGTTGAGGCAGTCCCGATTATAGATCTAAGTCCGGATGTTGAATTCGCTGGTAATGGCGCTGTTGGTATCCGCTATTATTTCTGATTAATGGGTGGAGCGATCACACGTCCTGAAAATACTTTCTCATATAAAGTTCAGAGGTGATGCTCAACGTTAGTCTTCTGTTCCTGCGCTACCCATTTTCGCCCCTTCTTTTTCTTCTGTTGCAGCCAGTGTATATAACAATGCCTTTGTTGTATTAACCTGGCCGGATAAGGACGGATTGATTCCATCACTCAAATAGAACCATGCTTCCGGTGGGTTTCCCATGCGCTTGCCTGTCGGGTCGACAATATAACCTGTTTTCCCTGAGATGATTTGACGAACCTGAGCAAGGTCTTCATCCGATATGTCAAAATCGAACAGCTCCATTTTGTCAAGCAGGCCCGGAATAACAGGCGGAGGTGTAATCCATATCACAGGATTATCAGTCACTTCCTTAATTGCATCTTCTATGGTAGACAGATTTTCCCAGGTTTCCGACAGAGGTAATAGTGTCCGTTTTGGTGCAATCGATAGCCGGGTCACATCAAACATACCCAAAGATACTATTACCCAGTCCGGTTCGTGGCTCAGTACATCGCGATGAAGTCTACGTAACGCTTCAGAACTGGTGTCATTTGCCTGTCCGGCATTTATAAAAGTAAAATCAGCTTCCGGTACGGTGATATTTAAAATCTCAGTGAAGATTTGAAACCAGCTTTGTAAATCATCGGTAGATGAATCTCCAAGAGCAGCAATTGTATCATCAGGATTAAAAGGGAGCTGATCTATCCAGTCAGTAACATCATCATCCTTCAATAATTCCAAAGCCGCCTCTTTGGCATTCTGTTTAAACGTGCCTCTCAGCTTTGTAAGTTCTGACTGTTTCAGGCCAAAAATATTAGCCACTGCTTCTGTGTTGGTTATTCCCGGAAGTAACGGGAATTGTTTTTCAATATTCAAAAACTGAAGCAGATATTTCTCAAGTGCTTCTTTTTCTTCGCTTGTTGCTTTCTTCATTTCAATCGTCGTTGATAAAATTGGAAATTAATAGTTTTTTCAATTTTGGAACACCTGTCTCAGCAGATTCTGAAATATATGTCCAGCTGTCATTAAGCTGAATTTGAGGTTCCGAAGGGTCAATAATATATTTTGGGATTTCATACGGCGCAAAATCGATCAATCCTGCAGCAGGATAGACGACCAGTGATGTACCGATAACTACAAGCAGTTCAGCCCGAGATACAATAACCGAGGCAGGTTCGATATTCGGTACCGCCTCACCAAACCAGACCACATTGGGTCTCAGCTGACTCCCGTCTTCTGCTTTGTCACCTGGTTGAATGGACTTATCCCCAATATCCATGACGTGGTCAGGCTTACGGCTGCTTCTTGCTTCACTGAGCTTTCCATGCAAGTGCAGTACGGAAGATGAACCTGCGCGTTCATGAAGGTCATCAACATTTTGAGTGATAATATTGATATCAAAATATGCCTCCAGCTCAGCCAGGGTTTGATGACCTTTATTCGGCGTTGCCAATGATGCCTGTTTTCGTCGTTTATTGTAGAAATCAAGCATCCGTTCCGGATTTCTCTTCCAGCCGCGAATAGTGGCCACATCTTCGATATCGTACCCTTCCCACAGACCGCCGGAGTCTCTGAATGTGGACAGACCACTGTCTGCACTCATCCCGGCACCGGTTAACACAACAAGGGATAATCTATGGTCAGAAATAATTCGTTGTATATATTATTTGAGGTATTGAGACCACGAGCTTTCTGGCTGGTAATCAACAATGATATCGGGTTGCGGCCCAGAACTATATCGTGCGAAAAGTGTTTCAATTTCACTTGAAATACTTTTCAGACTATTTGAGATAAGATCACTGTTAAATCCGGTTTCACCCAGTTTAATAGTCATATTCATTGCAACCAAACGGCCCAATGCACGACCCAGCTGTACCATCTTTCGCTGTGCAAGTTTTTGATCAACCTCAAAATTAAGCTGCTCTTTGAAATGGTATGCAGCCTGACTTGTAAGAGAATAATCTATCAGGTATTGATACAAATTCTGAACCTTAGATTTCTTCATACCTTTCAATACAGACTCGGATATCTGTTGGTAGAGGATATCATTTGAACCTTCAAAAATTTGAAACGGACGACTGTCAACCAGTGAACGCCCTGCGATGTGGTCCATGCGATAGCCTTTTGCGCCTACCAACTGCATAAGTGACTGCGAAGCCTCATGCATGTAATCAGTTACAACAGATTTAATGGAGTTTGCTGCGACATCCATTTTCGAAGTATCCTTTTCAAGGGGAACATGGGTTGATGTAAAGTAGCTCATCGCAGAACTCACCGTAAAATAAGATTGAAGATTTGCAAGACGTTCTTTCACTTGATCATAATTGAATAAACTCATACCACCTACCATCCTGTCTTTACAATGATCAATAGCTTCATCCAACATTCGGTTTAGGAAACCTGTACTCATACCTGGAAATTGCAGTCTGCTTCTGTGCAATATGTCCAGCATCATTTTAATACCCGTTGATTTAGGCTGTAGCCTGTACTTTTCAGGTACACTTATATCTAATTTATTTCTACCATATGGAATCATGAGTAAACCGAGATTTTCGTAATACTCCTCAACCTCAATACCACCCCTTGATGTTTCATGGACAAAGAAGCCGATATCTCTGTTTAGATTACCATTTTTATCCATACCGCGAGCCGTTATTAACCAAAAGTCGGCCCAACCTGTCAAGCCTCCCCAGTGTTTTGTCCCTTCAATTTTGTAGTCGTTTTTAGAATCATTATGGGCAAAACCGGTCTGCATACGTAGTGCATCTGAACCATAATCAGGTTCAGTTATCATTAACCCGCCCATGTTATTCTTTTCTAAGAATTTCTTAAACACAACAGCCTGCGCTTCCTCTTGTCCATAATTGGCAAGAGGCTGAAGAAAAAGAGCTCCGTTAATCCCCATCATAAGGCAAAGGGGCAAAGATTGATAAGAGGTGGTTTGGAGCATTTGCAGTGCTTCAGACGTATAGGCACCCCGCCCTCCATATTCACTGGGAATAAAAGTAGACAACGGTTTACAGTCGAGTACCTGACGCATCACATAGGGAGGGATTCCTCTGTTATTGGATAGTTGGTTTTCTTCATTCCGCTCTGTAAAAAGTTCAGATAGTTTGTCTTTATAATCGGACAGAAATAAAGAGATATTTTTTTTAACAGAAGAAGGTTTTATGACATCTATTTCCACGGTAATGCTGGTTTGTTCTATTTAAAGGTGTTTTTTGGAATGGTACAACAAAATAAAGATAGAAAACGTGTCCTTTAAATGCATATTTAACATAAAAAAAGCCCCTGTCGCAGAGCGACGAGGGGCTTGTGTACAAACGATGAGGCGGCGACCTACTCTACCCCCGAAGGAGTACCATTGGCGCTGCGGAGCTTAACGGCCGTGTTCGG
>Ga0306867_1000312_pt1 | contig 29233 bp, 27 predicted proteins | sample AntRauTorckE6831_FD_190432 | JGI IMG/M metagenome (GOLD analysis project Ga0306867, IMG submission 190432) | Saline lake microbial communities from Rauer Islands, Antarctica - Metagenome Torckler E6 #831 (v2) (version 2) | ecosystem: Environmental > Aquatic > Non-marine Saline and Alkaline >...
CACCCTTCGACATTACTTCTTGCTTCTGCGGAATCAATCGCCTCGGGAATTATTGGCTGCGCATGTCATCACCCCCCCCCGCACTGCGGACCGAAACAACACGGTCCTTGTACGGGGCTATAACATGTGAAACCCCTGACGGGGTTTTTTGTTATGCGCCAGCGCGTAACGTTTATTAAATCGCGGCGTAGATTCGAATGCGGTTCAACCCGGAAAACAAATATGCTGCGTAATACCCAACAACGCCCCTGTCATCCTGAGCAATTAATTTTGCCCAAAAGCTTGCCTTCCTTCGCTAAAGCTGCGGAAGACACGCTCTACGAAGTTTTCCCGATCCCCGAAGTTTCAACGGAGGGGATAACGTAGTTGAGCTGGGCAACACTATTTCAGAGGTGACAGAGCGATTCATTTTACTAGTCGGGTTTTGTTGATTAGGGGGAAAGTCTACGGCCTTGATGGGTGAAGGGATTGTATGGTTTGCATCATAGCACGGGGGAAATCGCTATGAGCGCTCACGAAGTGAGCATTCTCATAGTGTACCCGTGCGGGCAAACCGTGCCCGGAAGCCATCATAGCCGGGAGTTTTTGCATACTTTTGGCGGCTCAAAAGTATGAGGAGAAAACGTCATGCGGGGCATCTGTCACAGGTAATGAAGAGAGCATGGCGAACGGAAACGCCTGTTCGCTCGCCGGGGGAGGGATCTCCACGCAAAAGGATGAAAAAAGCCCTGTCAAGGTCGTCATATCCATAGCCCCGTTCGGATGCAACGCATCTGCTCAGGGTTGTAGCGGAGGCGTAGTGAGTCCCAGCTTGGCGGCATGAGGAATTGTGTTACAATGACAACAAGAATTTGTATAATCAACAGATAGATGGGATCGTAGAATTGCCGTATACATTCTAATTACCTAATCTTCAGGTTAATGAATCTCTATATTAATTTGTCGCACCTGAGTTAAACCACATCAAAATGCATCAAGAATGAACAATCATCACAAAATAAACTACGTTGAGTTTCCCACAGCAAATATGGAAGCTACTAAAACCTTTTTTACTGAAGTATTTGGCTGGTCGTTTTCAGATTACGGCGATGAGTATACATCTTTTTCAAATGCGGGTGTTGATGGCGGATTCTTCATGGCCGGCACTCAGCCATCCAGGCCCCCGACTGCCGTGTTGATCGTTCTCTACAGTGAAGACCTCGAAGCCACGCTCAAAAAGGTCATAGATGCTGGCTGCACCATCAGCAAGGAGATATTCTCATACCCGGGCGGCCGCCGGTTTCATTTCATTGAACCAGGTGAAAATGAGCTTGCCGTTTGGTCAGAAGACGAGGATAACGGATGACTAGTTGCTGATCCTATACTTTCAAGTTAAAGTTGTAATCTGCCTTTTTTTCTGTTTCACCGATAAGCATTACATTTAAGGCATGAAAAAGAGAAAGTCTGACGGCATCGACTCTGAACAGAAAAAGACGGAACCGGCTCATGGACATGAGGGATTTATTTCACTGTCTGAGTTTTACAATGAGTTACCTACGGACGATATGAAACGGAGATCGGAGGAGTTTTTAGAACTGATGAAGAACCGCCGGTCAGTTCGTGATTTTTCATCGAGGCCGGTTCCCGTGGAGATCATTGAAAATGCAATTTTGACCGCAGGAACGGCACCTAATGGAGCTAACCTTCAGCCGTGGCATTTTGCCGTAGCCCGCAGCAGCGAGATCAAACAGAAAATTCGGGAAGCGGCTGAAGAAGAAGAACGGGCATTTTATAATGATCGCGCACCTGATGAGTGGCTTGATAAACTTGCGCCGCTGGGTACCGATGAGCATAAACCCTTTTTGGAAACGGCGCCCTATCTTATCGCGGTATTTGCCCAGAGTTACGGAATTGATACAGAAGGCAACAAACAAAAACATTACTACGTGAAAGAGTCGGTTGGCATAGCGTGTGGCATGCTGATAACTGCACTTCATAATGCCGGGCTTACTACACTCACCCATACACCCAGCCCGATGGGATTCCTGAACGAGATTATGGGCCGGCCATCCAACGAGCGTCCATACCTATTAGTTGTTACAGGCTTTCCGGCTGAAAATGCTACGGTACCTGATATCACAAAAAAGTCGTTAGGTGAGATCGCAACGTTTCACTGAAAGATGAGATGTGATAGGGTAGCTATAAAGAGGGCAGATGTGCAATAGATCAAAATAAGCGTGTAATGCCTACCAGCTGGAGCTTGAACCGTCTGGGTTTTGATCGGTGGGATAGCCTACGGGCTCAACTAAGGCAATCAGATCATTTCCATTGTGGTTAGAGACTGCAGTATACCAATAGTCGCCCCACTTCCAGGATACAACATGCTTGCCATTGATCTCTTTGATATGATAGTCATCGTACGTTTTGCAATTTTCAACAGCTTCGGGATCACGCGCTGCCATGCGGGGATCTTCAAATTCCCCCAGTTTGAATGCAAATACATGAATTGATTCATCTATTTCGGCCTGATAAAAATCAAGAACCGGTACAATATGTCCTTCAGAAAAAGTGGTTTGCAAAATAGATCGAAGTTCTGCGCCCTGGATGTTAAGAAGACGGGGTGAGTAGGACATCTGCTCTTCAAGAAGCGCAGACGCCTGGTCAAGTGAATTTGGCTGAAATGAAGCAAAAGACGCTTCAATGTGCGAGCCCGTTCTGAAGTGTTTCAGTGCTACGTATTCAAGGCTCTGCTGATTTTGGTTGTATATCTGGTCGCCTGACATTTTTTCAAGAAATTCAATAGTCAGCAACGAAAAGATAAATATTACAGAAGCTGCTGCAAGATACCGGGCAGGTTTTAGAAGCTTTAAAAGGGGGGACGATTTATTTGAAGATTTGTCCCGATAGTCGTTACTGTTAAAAGTATCTGAAGACTCGAGATATGTTGGAGTATTATCAACCTTGGCCTCCTGCTCGTTTTCCCACTCCATATCCTGAATGATACCGGATATTTTGCTTTTCAGCTGATCCGAAGCTTTTTCACGGGAATACTTGGTTTTAAGAAGCTGTTTTATAAACAGCAGACTTTCATACTCCTTCTTAACCTCTGTGTCCGTCTGTATATATTTAAAAAAAGCTACTTTTTCTGCTTCCGAGGCTTCGTTATCTACAACCTGGGGTATGAGTTGGATAGCTTCACTTTTCTTCAACTGCTTCATATTCGGTACTGCAAAACGAATGATCCCAAGCCCGGCGTTCTTCACCTGTAGTTAATATGCAATGGGGATATGTCAAGTTAGTGCTTATCTTAGAGGTAAAACAGTCACTATAGTTGAATCATTCAAAGCGTGATGAAGTAATTACGCCGTCTTAAAAATTCTGTTACTGTCTTATGTAGTATGCAATTAGAAGCTCGATGAATCCACGGATTAGAAAATATGTTGTGTTTAGTTTTGTCCACTGATGAAATTATAACGGAAATTCAGGCGAAATGAGCGCGAAGACCAGCTAAATTGATTATTCGTGTAGGAATTTGGATTGATGATTTCTCTGTCACTCTGTCGAGAGTTCAGTATCTCTCTCACATTCAGGGAAATAGTGCCTTTTCCGTTGAGGATTTCTTTTGAAATACCGGAGCTGAGATATGCATCTCCTGATTCCTGGCCCTGCGTTGTTTGTCGCGCTCCGCGATATGATACGTTGGACTGAAAATTCCAGCTCTCCAGAAATCTCCAGCGCAGGCGCAGTCGACTTGTAAACGATTCGGATTCACTGCTATAATTGATGCCCTCATATTATCCATTGTTATTGGACTGATAGAGGTTGAAGCTTCCGGAGAGCAATAGACTTTCAAACAGTTGATCCGGATTTACAGACAGTGCTTTTCCGGTATTGGAAATGGTGAGCGTATCGTTAGTCAAAACCACTTTTATGGTTCCGTTGTCTATGTTATGCTTGATTGCATTTTGGAATAAGTTGGTCCACAGAATTTCAGCCAAAAGAGGATGCATTTGCACTTTAATATCCTTCTGAATTTGAGTCTCAATTTTGAGATTATTAAAAATGATAAACTCCCTGAATTCTTTAATACTCTCCGATATGAGTCTGCTAAATCTGTATATCTGTTCTCATCAGCCTAAGGATTTTCATCTATTTTGTGCTGAGCAGATGATTTACGTAATCATTTTAGATAGATGATGGATCTCACCTTTAATTCTATATATCGGCATTGCTATTCAAACGGATTGGATTCCATCAGTCGTCCGCACCTGCATTTTTCGATAGCACAGACTTGGCAGACCGAGGTCTGGCCCATAAAAAAAGCCGGACGGATATAAATCCTGCCGGCTTATAATAAGTTTCAAAGATAAATCAGGAGTTGTAGCCCATTTCATCCTTTAGCTGACGGGCCAGAATGAGCCGCTGAATTTCGGACGTTCCTTCACCAATGGTCATCAGTTTCACATCGCGCAAAAATCGCTCCACATGATACTCTTTTGTATAGCCGTATCCGCCGTGAATCTGAATGGCTTCAAGGGTTGCACGTTCCGCCATTTCTGAGGCAAACAGTTTTGCCATGGATGCCTCTTTGGTAAATGACTTACCGTTGTCTTTGGCACACGCAGCACGCAGTACCAGCAGACGAGCCGCTTCGATTTCTGTAGCCATGTTGACCATCTTATGTTCTATAGCTTGAAAATCACCGATTGAGCTACCAAACTGCTTGCGCTCTTTTGCATATTTCATGGACTCCTCAAGTGCACCACGAGCGATACCGACCGAAAGGGCCCCGATTCCGATACGCCCGCCGTCGAGTACCTTCATGGTATCTACAAATCCTTTACCAAGCTCTCCGAGGAGATTCTCACCGGGCACGCGAACATCTTCAAATACTACTTCAGATGTATCTGACGAGTTCATGCCAAGTTTTTGCATGGGTTCACCCGGCTTAACACCGTCCATGCTTCGCTCAACAATAAATGCGCTGATGCCTTTGGTACCAAGGTTGGGATCTGTTTTGGCCAAAACCACGTAGGTTTCACCCACGGTTCCCTGTGTAATAAATATTTTAGACCCGTTAATGATCCAGTCATCGCCATCCTTAACCGCCACTGTTTTCATGCCGGAGGAATCGCTTCCGGAGCCGGGTTCGGTGAGGCACCATGCCGCGAGCTTTTCTCCTTTTGCAAGAGGGGTGAGGTGCTTTATCTTTTGTTCGTGAGTTCCGGCAAGTGCAATATGGCCGCTCCCGAGTGACGTGTGAGAGGCCACCGTAAGTGCTAATGAGGCGTCCCACCGGGCTATTTCTTCAATAGCGAGACAGAAGCTAACCGTATCAAAACCGGCACCTCCGTACTGTTCATCGTGGTAAATTCCAAGCAATCCCTGGTCTGCCAGCATTTTGATAATATCGTGGGGAAACTCTTTGTTTGTGTCTCTCTTAATGACATCCGGTGCGATATGACGCTCGGTAAAATCGCGAACGCTGTCACGGATCATTGTTTGATCTTCAGAAAGATCAAATGATAGCTGGGAAACCTTCTCAAGTACATCTAAACTCATAATTCAATAGTTAAATTCTAAATTGGAAACGCTTCCACAAAGTAACAAATCTTAGCGATATATCATTTTAAACTTTTATAAAAAACGTTGAATGTCTGTTCAGCGGGAGGACAATAATCCGGCTGTTATGAGATTGTGAAGCCTGCACCTGGAGCTGAACTCGATGAGCCTGCCGAACTTTAGTTATACCATAAATTTATAGTGTCATAAAAAAAATGGTCATAAATGGAACATTCTAAGCCTTATTTGCATATATAGTTACTAACTAACTATTAACTTAAAATTTTTATCATGTTTAATTTAAAATTACTATCAATTACCGCAATCTTTATACTGTTTTTGGGTGTAGCGTGCGGACCATCAGGACCAATGGCATCAGATGACCGAACAGCAGTTACAGGTGTTGTGATGGTTGAAGATAGCTACGAGCGAGTTGCCAATGCAACAGTTATGATGGAAGATGGTGAGCTGACTGCCACAACAAACGAAAACGGAGTATTTACGATAACAGGTGCGCCAACAGGCTCTCAGGAAGTTATGGTAGAATCTGATATGGGTTCTGTGACTACGACTGTAAATATTGAAATGAATGGCTCAAGAATTGAACTGTTTGTGAACTAAAAGCAGAGCAGGGAAAATAATTCAAAAAAAGCTCTCATTGAAGGATGAGAGCTTTTTTTATGTCAAAAATAGTTTTAACCTTAGTTCGATTATAAAAAACGAATGCAGAAGTCTCCCTTAATGTGGCTGTGAGAAAATAGGGAGGCAGTTGTCAAGTAGGTTAACTTTTTAAGGCCGATGATCTTATTCCGAAACCCCCCTTCCTATCAAGCCCAATCAGGGCGCGATAGGAGCCTGTCCGGCTTTCGATGAAAGGGGGGACCAGGGGAGGGTCAAAAAACAAGAAATCTTTGTAAATAGAAGATGTTCTGATTTTCTTACCCGTAATTCCAGGTTACGCCACGGCCAATCTCCGGATCCGGAAATTCCCAGCTCACCGCCCCTTGATCGCAGGCATACATGCATGTGCCGCATTCAATACAATCCTCGACCTGGAAATGGACTTTGCCATTATCGTCCGTAGTATAGCAATTGGCGGGGCACACATAGGTGGTGCAATGGTGTGGACATGTTGAATTACAAATTTCTGTATCAACCTTTATGTGAGGTTTAATTTCAGATTTTGCCTGATTTCTGTAGGTTACAAGTCCAAGTCTTTCCTGAAGTGTGAGTAGTTTCATATGTCTGCTGTCTTATTAATTAGTCTTTTAAATACGTTTTTTTGTAAAGGGTATTAAGTAGAGAGCCATGGGTAGTGAAAAGGCAAAAGTGAGAAGTTAACATCAGTATCCCAACCTTTTTATTTGCTACTGGGTCGAAATTCTGAAAAAAATACTACTCACTACTCAATTCTGCTTACAACGCTTTTGCCCCTTTCGCACCTATTTTAATCAGATCCCAATAGGATGCATGTTTCTTAACGGAGTCGCGAAGCATTTCGCGTGCTTTCTTGGTCGGCTCATTTTTTATGCTGAAGAAATTCCGTCCGAAATCACAAATCAGGTTAGGCATTTTCTGGGTCATAATAGGATCGTGGAGCAGGTGAACCGCGTCCTGGAAATTGTTAATATCCTGCATTATATAGCTGTCCTTGAGCGTATCCTGGTACCTTTTCATAGACGCTTCGCTGAAATCCTCGTTTTTCTTCGCTTCTGTAATTGACTCAGCGGCTAATATTCCCGATCGCATGGCGTAATCCATTCCCTGGATCGCTTTGCCTGCGTTCATCAGAAGGTTGGCTGCTTCGCCGCACACCACAAGACCGGCCTTATATAGTTTCTCAGGAGCTACCCTATTATCCCCGGAAGAGACAACGTGAGCAGAATACTCCACTACCTCTCCGCCGCGTATTGTGTCTGCAATGACCGGGTGTTTCTTAAACTCGTTTAGTATGTCATGAGGCTTTTTGCCTTTTTCGCGCAAATCTTTGATACCCAAAACAAGCCCGAGAGAGATCGTATCTTTATTGGTGTAAAGGAAACCGCCGCCTTCAACACCATCAGTAGCATAGCCTACGAACTCATTACTCATTCCGCTCTTTCCATTGAGCTGAAACCGATCTTCGAGAACAGACTGATCAAACCGGATGATCTCTTTGATGCCGGTTAGCATATGGTCTGCCGGCACATACTTATCCTGTAGTCCAACCTGGCGCGTGAGCAGATTATTTACACCTTCCGCAAGGATAATGGAATCAGCATAAAATTTCTCATCACCGGTTCTGATTCCCACAGCTTTACCGTTTTCCTGCAAGACTTCTTCCACAAGAATATTCGGTGCGATAAAAGAATCCACAGCGTAGTCGCTCTCATCAATTGCTTCCTGGACTTTATCAGCCAACCACCGATCAAATTTTGAGCGAAGCACTACAACTCCCGCATAGGGTGGTTCGTTAAAGTGAGAGGATTTAAAATCGACTGAAAACGTGGATTGATCATCCATGAAGGTGAGTCGGCGGTGATTGATAAAACGGTCCCAGCCGCCATCTTCTTCCCAGTAATTAGGTACAAGTCTGGCAAGATCCGTTCCCCAAATGACGCCGCCCGAAACGTTTTTAGATCCGGGAAATTCACCCCTTTCGATTAGTAAAAACTTCATGTTGTTTCGGGCAAGGGTCATTGCAGCTGCAAGTCCGGCCACACCGGCCCCAACAATTATACAATCAAATTTTTCATCCATAGTATGAGAGTGTTGAGTGTTGGGTTTCAAGTGGTGAGTTTATTTTTTTACTCACGACTCAAAACTCATATCTCAAATCTAATTTTTCAATTTTTTTATTTCTTCAATAAACGGCGGCAGCACTTTATAGAGATCGCCGACAATGCCGTAATCCGCAATGTCGAAAATAGGGGCGTCCGGATCTTTATTAATGGCCACAATCACTTTGGAGTTGGCCATTCCCGCCACATGCTGGATGGCACCCGAGATACCGACCGCAATGTAAAGCTGAGGCGCTACTACTTTACCTGTCTGGCCTATCTGGAGGCTGGGATCATAATCACCGGCCTCTGTGAGCGCACGCGATGCTCCGATTCCTGCATTGAGCAGTGATGCCAGCTCAGAGATCATATTTCGGGCTTCTTCATCTTTTACACCCCGGCCGGCTGAGACGACGGCTTCCGCTTCAGATAGATCAATTTTGTCACCTGAAGCGCTCAAAATCTCTTTAAGAGTTGTTTGAAGCTCATTATCAGAAAATGAAAAATCTATTTTTTCGACTGATGTATCTGCTTCAACCTCTTTCACATCGTAGGAACCTGCACGCACGGTAAGAATAATCGGATACTGTTCGGCTTCCACAGACGCGACAATTTTTGCTGCCATCACGGGCCGCTTGCCTTTCACACCGGAATCAGTCAGTTCAAACTCAGACATGTCGGCGAGAGAAGCCGCTTTTTGATTGGCGGCAAGCGCTCCAAGAATGTCTTTGGACCCTTCAGTTGACGCCATCGCAACAACCGCAGGATCAACTTTTTCCATCGCCAGCGAAAGTGCGCGAATCAGCGGCGTGTTCAAATGGTTTTTAAAGATTGGATCTTCAATCAGATAGATTATGTCGGCGCCGTATTTTTTCAGCTCATCTACATAATCCGATGCATTCGGATCTATGACAATTGCTGCGGCTTTGTGAGCATTACCGCCTGCAAGCTCTACACACCTGGAGAGAACTTCGAGCGATGAACGCTTAATTTTTCCGTCTTTAACACTGATGTAGGCTAATAGTGTACTCATAAGTCTTTACAATTCTGATAACGTTTCAAAAAAAGATGATACCTATGCTGCTCGGAACAGCCGGATATCTGTTATATAAGATTTTCTTCTGAGTCGAGAAGGTGTGCAACCTGTTTTGCAATTTCATCAGGTTCACCTTCAAACTTTTGACCGGGTTCGCGACCGGGTTTCTCTTCGTACCCGAGAATTTTTGTTTTAGGTGACAGGTCATCTCCAACATCAAGATCGTTAACGCTGATCGTATCCACTGGCTTTCGTTTTGATTGCATAATGCCTTTCAGACTCGGGATCCTCGGATCGTTCATATCGTTCGAGCAGGTTACCAGGCCGGGAGCCGGAAGATCAAGAATCTCCTGTCCGGTATCACCCTGACGTTTGATGCGGAGTTTGCCGTCTTCAAAAGATAGCGCAACTGCATTTGTTACGTAGGGAAGGTTTAATATCTGTGCAAGCATACTTCCTGTCAGTCCGGAATCGGTATCCTGAGACTGCTTTCCACACGATATATAATCGTACTCTTTATCCTTGAAGAATGCCGCCAGAATATTCGCGTAAGTAAACGAGTCGTGGGCTGAATTCTCGTCGGTAATAATATGTGTGCCCTTATCCGCACCCATTGCAAGTGCTTTTCGGATCGTCTCTTTTGCTTTTTCGGGGCCGGCGAGTACAACTTCAACTTCAAATTCGTGCGCTTCTTTGAGCACGAGTGCTTCTTCTACGGCCGATGCATCATACGCATTGAGGATGCCTCTGTCGGCGTCCTGAATAAGTTCACCGTCTTTAATTTGAAGGGGCGCATTTACATCGGGGACTTGCTTGATACAAACGTAAAATTTCATACAAACTGTTGATTTCAATTGTTGATTGGAACCGCTTTTTTACATGTTTCAATATAAAAAAATCACATCACAAAAGTTGAACCCGATCTCATTAGATTTGGATTAGAATCTTGAATAGGTAATTGTGCGAGTTCTGTCTTATTTTAGGCGTTTTCAATCCATATATAAATTACCATCGCACGTTCACCTATACTGAAATTTTCGATTTGGGGACGGATCACTCTCTACGGTCTGTTGACCGCTATTGCCTTGCTTTGGACCGGTACAAGTCCAATTGCAGAACGGGTGATCTCCATACGTATGCTGCTCTTCTTCAGTTCTGCTTTGATTGCGTTCATTACCCCTTACATGCTCTTCCCTGATCCGTTTGCAGTAGTTTTACAGCTGGGAAACGCAGATGGCGGTGGGATCTTCCGGCACATGCTGAAGAGGTCTGATGCGATATGGACCGGTGCGATAGTCTCGATTAGTGTCGTCTGTTTTGGAGATTTGAATACTCCTTTCTCAGATCTGGAAACCAAAGGTTTCTATTTTCTCGTGGGGTCACTTTTCTTCAGCGGGTTGATGGGGTACTCAATCAGCCGGTACGCCCGTTCGGGTGAGAAATCCAGGTTTTGGAAAGAATCTGAAAAGGGGAGAGACCTTCGGGTAAGAATGGGTGAGTATTTTAAATATCCGATTGACCCCGGATCCATTCCAAGTTTTATCAATACGGTTCTCATTGGCGGGCTCGGTATGATCGCCGTAACGGTCGGGGCAGCACTGTATGGCGGTTACGGACCGGCTTATGAAATAGTGCCGGCACTATTTTTGGTGCTTCTTGCAGTCTATTCATTGTTGCGGCTACGCAGCATGGCTGTGCGTAACTTTTATGGTACCAATGCTTTTTTCAATGAGTTTTTCGGCGAGACAATTGCGGGGAAAGAGGCTGAATCAAAAATTCAGGTTAATCAGCTGTGGTGGGTTCCTTCGTCTATTAAAAGCCATGTATGGGCGTTGCTTCTTCAGCTCGATCGAAAGTTTCCTGCTGGGCGTCTCTTATTCGTCGGGCATCTTCTGATCTGGCTTCTCTCGTATCAGCGTCCGGCAGAGCAGACCATGATTTCCGCCTGGTTTCTGTTTGCACTGTTCCATCACGCCATAATTTTCATCTCACTTTCCGATGAATATGCTCCGGCATGGTTCCGGCAGTGGATAGGATCTTCGGCACAGTGGGTGATGGTTCGCCTATGGATTCAGCTCCGATGGGTCTTAATCCTGGCGGTTAGTATTTGGGTGAACTCGCTGATCTTTGGGCACGTATCATACGCGGTGCAGGGTGGGATTATCATCTTCTATGTGCTCTCGGCTGGTTTCATTTCACTCTGTGCGGACATCTATCAAAAAGCTACAACCTGACTGATTCATGATTGAACTGAAAAATATTACGAAACAGTTTAAAGCCGGTAAGCTGATTTTTTCATCTGTGAACGAGACGTTTAAAGAAGGGGAATTTATTGGCCTGACAGGTCCAAACGGTTCCGGCAAAACCACGTTTCTGCGTCTGCTGTCGGTTAATTCATTTCCGACCTCAGGTTCAATTCATTATAATGGCCTCGATATTCATAAAAATCCACAGCAGTACCTGAAAGATGTGGGACTTGTCCATGATCAGGAGAGTTTGCCCGTTCATTTGTCGGCCGTTGAACTGCTGGAGTGGGTGTTGAGAAGCCGGAAATTGTGGACCTCTGATTCGCAACAGCGCATTAACGATATGTTCGACAGGCTATCACTGAAAGATGACCGTAATGAGCAGATCGGTACATATTCAACAGGGATGCGCAAGAAAACACAAGTGGCGGCAGCGTTTATTGTAAACCCGGACGTTCTGATTTTAGACGAGCCGTTACGGGGTCTCGACAGTTCAACGCGTAATGAAGTAGCAGGGATGCTGGTTGATGCGAAATCAGCAGGAGCTCTAATACTAATGGCGTCTCACACGGCGGATGTTCGGGCCGATTTTATAGACCGTACTCTCAAATTCCCGCTTACATAATCAAAATCTCATAACCAATTTGGGATAAAAGCGTTTCCATCTCCTTAAAATCTTTGATTTAATACCTGTTAGAATCATATTATAGTTGGAAGCAACAGAAACAGATGTTTACATTCATGCCGAAACGGCTTTAAGAAACTAAAACCTGAACAACAATTTTATTATGTCCGAGCTTATTCTTCCTGAAGTAGAAATGAATATCTACTCTCCGAAAGATCCAATCGACGTTGAGGTCGTTGAAAACTACATTGTAACAAAGGAATCGAGTCCAAACATTGTGCGACACATTACGTTCGATGTTTCAGGAACCAACCTGGAAAGCAAAATTCGTGTGGGGCAGTCCGTGGGTATTCTGCCACCCGGAGAAGATGAAAATGGCCGACCACATAAACTAAGGTTATATTCGGTTTCATCACCAACTGTTGGAGAGCACGGTAAACAACACCTTGTATCGACAACGGTAAAGCGGACGATTGATGAGTTTGAGAACAAGCTCTACCTTGGTGTCGCATCAAACTACCTTGCTAATCTGCAGCCGGGTGATAAAGTTCAGATGACCGGCCCCAGCGGCAAGCGGTTTCTGCTGCCTGAAAATGCAGGTGACTATAACTATCTTTTTTTCGCAACCGGCACCGGAATTGCACCCTATCGTGGAATGATTATGGAGCTTTTCAACGATTCGTTTGAAAATGACTGCGCACTGAGTTTTGGCTGTCCCTACAGAACGGATCTCTTGTACTCTGACTTTTTTGAGGAGATGGACGAAACACATGATAATTTTCACTACCTGAAATCGATTTCAAGAGAAGCACGGCGTGGCGATGGATCTAAATGTTACGTTCAGACACAGCTTGAAGACGAAGAGGATCTGCTGTCACCTATTCTCAAAAAAGACAATACACTCATATATATTTGTGGTATGAAGGGGATGGAGATCGGTATTTACAAACAGTTGGTTCGCCTGAACCTTCTTGACTACGTTCAAATTCGCAAAGAGCTTCCCGATTCACTGAACGACATTCCGGCTGATAAATTTAAGCGGTACATCAAACCGTCTGCCCGAACATTTGAAGAGGTTTATTAAAACTTGCCCTAAAGGTAATTTATTTGGGTTCCGACATAGGAAGAATCAATTCAACGAGCCTCCTCAAAAAAATAACATTGTGCTGAACAAAACAACCTGGTAGAGTACATAGCGGAGCGACGTTCCTGCCAGGGTTGTGAATTGGGGAGGATATTTGTTGCTACAAAAAAATAAGAGCAGACACTCGCGACTCTTGCAGGAGCCCACGCGAACTGTAAAGAAAAATCGTAAAGATAAAACTGGTACGCATGGACACTGCCAGGTCGCTGAACAAACAACCTCATCTACTTACCCACAAACTTTCCTGTAGATCTTCAAAAATTAAGGGAGGATGGTTCGGAATCTCCAGATGCCTATCTTTTCTTCATCTTCACATATTTGTAAGGCACTATATCGCCTCCAAACATCTCGGTATATACCTGTGTGAAAGTCGCTCCGAGTAGGATCGTTTGTATATTGTAATAGACCCATACAATAAAAATAATGAGTGAACCCGCTGCGCGGTAAGCGGCACTGATGCCCGAGGTGGTCAGGTAGAGCCCGATCAGGTATACACCAATCATAAACAATACTGTAGTTGCGAAGGCGCCGATCATAATATCACGCCAGGGTGCATTTACATCGGGTAAGATTTTAAATATGAGTGCGAAAAAAGCAACTGCAAACAAAATCGTGGTTAACTCGGTTACAATGAGATAGTAATCGAGATTTAAAATGGGCAATGCATTAGAAAAGAATCCTGTAATCACGCCAATAACCACTTCTGTGAGCAGCGAAAGAACCAGTAATAATGTTACAAGAATGATGACGCCAAAGGAGAGGAGTCGATTCAACAGAAAATTCCAAATTGAATTGATTTCAACAGACTCAATATTCCAGATCAGATTGAGGGTGTATTTGAGCTGGGTAATGACGGTAGTAGCACCAAAAGCCAGAGTCAGAGATGCCAGAATAGTGGTAAGTATTCCTGAAGAGTTAAAGGATACATCTCCAAGGTATTGAAAAAGAGAAGAGGATATATCACTCCCGACAAGATCGCTGAGCTGACCTTCAACCTGAATCCTGATATACTCTTCACTCAGGAATAGCTCGGAAACCGAAACAATAAGAATAAAAAGCGGTGCTATTGAAAAAACAGTGTAAAAAGCGATAGCCGCCCCCTGGGTCATGATATCATCGTCAATCGCTTTTTTAAATGTTTTACTCAACACCTTTTTAGTGTTGTCGAAAAACTGATGCAGATCCGGAAATTTCATATTCATACGTGGTTAAATAACTGGTCAATGACAGTGTCAATTTCTTCAATAGTGTTATAAAAATGTGGGCTGATGCGATAATATCCTTCTCTGGCAGAGATTGTGATATGCTGCTCTTTCAAAGCATTGAGCACTGACTCCATGTCTGTATGAGCCGGTGAATCCACCGAAAACGTGACGATACCCAGCCGCCGGGCCGAGTCGTCCGGGGTAATTAGGCTTACGTTTTTTTTACTCTGTATTTGGTCTAAAATATACCCGCTCAGGTGCAATATTTGCTGCTTAATGGTATCAGTGCCTAACTCTTCAAACATCTTCAAGGAAGCGCCAAGGCCTGAAATTCCAATCAGGTTGGGAGTTCCGGTTTCCAGATGCTGATTGATTGGCAGCCAGGACTTTTCAAATTCCGAAAGCTCCCACGGGTCTTCAACAGAAAGCCATCCGGTTTTGTAAGGCTCGAGTACACCCTGCATTTTCTCTGAGAGATAAAGAAATCCGATACCCATCGGTGACATCAGCCATTTATGAGCGCCCGTGGCAAGGGCATCAATCTTACAGGACTTTACGTCAATGGGGGAGGCTCCGAGCGCCTGTATTCCATCAACTACAAAAAAGATATCGTGAGCACTGCAGAGGTTTCCGATGCTTTCGAGATCGGCTCTGAATCCGCCCAGATATTGTACAGCACTTACAGAAATGAGTTTCGTGTTCGGCGTGATTAGTGCCTCAATATCAGACGGATGAACCTGGTGATTGTCCGCTATAACGTACCGAATATTGACACCCCGTTTTTCAAGCCTGCGAAACGGCTGCACGTTGGTCGGGAATTCAAGGGTGTTAAGAATAATTTCGTCTCCTTCTTCCCAAGGCAAGCCTTCAGCAACGGCGGAAATGGCATCGGAGGTATTGCCAAGAAATGTGATATGTTCCGGCGAGGGAGCATTTATATAAGATGCGACACGTGTGCGTGTGTTGTCAATCGTCTGCATTCCCTCTTCAAAATTTTCAACATCCCCGCTATTGCGAATCTCGAGGCATCGTTTAGTTGCTTCAAAAATTGGCGCAGGGAGCGGGCTGATGGCCGCGTGATTCATGTATATACGTCCGGTCTTTGTAATTGGAAAAAGGGTGCGAAACTCAGCTAATTCAGTGTCGCTAAATGGAGATGATATCATTTTTTCGCTTTTTCTTTCACTTTTGAAACCTGTGTGACGCCGGCAGAAATGGCAAACTTCAGGGCATCGGACGGATCTATATTCAGGGGTGTTACCCTATCAGGATCAATCAAAAAAAGGTTACCTGAAAAATTATAAGAATGTGGGAAGTACACGGCCACACGGTCATCAATCCCAAAGGTTGAAAGATTCTCTTCGGTGATAAATCCAATTCGCTCTACTCCTTCAGTTAGTTTCACTCTAGCCGGCCTGTTGAACCGTTTCTTCTCACCGAGAAGTGATTCTGTAAGATCTTTAAATGAGGTATAAATTATTTTTACAAACGGGGTTTTTTCTACCAGCCGCTCAAAATATTTGATGACTGGATTGGTGAATGCCCGGGTCACAAAAAAGCCAAGAATAACAATTATAAAAAATGCGGTTATGATTCCGAGACCCGGCAGGTCGAATGGAACCCACCCAAACAGGATGCTGTAGAGAGTATCATCCACCCAGTTCACCAGGAAGACGATAACGTAGAACGTTGCAAAAAGCGGAAATATGAAGATCAGTCCGTACAGGAAATAGTTCGCAATGGTTCTCATATGTGAAGTCTGATTTTAAAGTTCGTCCTAAAGATAGCTTTTTTGACCATGATTCGAAGAGAAGAGTTGATAAGAGCAGGTGAGGTTGAACTCTTTTTTTTCTATTTTATAAGGCTTAGAAATTTTGCTAAACCTTCAACTATCAATGTATGCCCGTGAAGACCTCGAAAGAGATCAGACAAGATTTTTTTGATTTTTTTAAGGAGAAAGATCATCTCATTGTAGATAGTGCACCCGTTGTGCCCAAAAATGATCCGACACTTCTTTTTACCAATGCCGGTATGAACCCGTTCAAACCGATATTTTTAGGTGATGAACCCGGAGTGAAAGAGGGAGATAAAATCTGGAACAGAGCCGCCAATACCCAGCGCTGTATCAGGGTAAGCGGCAAGCATAACGATCTGGATGAAGTGGGGCACGACACCTATCATCACACCCTTTTTGAGATGCTGGGAAACTGGTCGTTTGGCGATTACTTCAAGGAGGAAGCGATTAAATGGGCTTGGGAGCTGCTGGTGGATCGGTGGGGTCTTGAACCGGATCGACTCTACGCTACAGTATTTGGCGGCGATGAAGACGATGGACTGCCTGTAGATGAAGAGGCGATAAAACTCTGGAAAGAGAAAACGGATATTAACCCGGATCATATTCTGAAGTTTGGTAAAAAAGATAACTTCTGGGAGATGGGAGCGACCGGCCCGTGCGGCCCATGTTCGGAAGTGCACATTGATTTGCGTTCGGACGCCGACCGGAAAAAGAAACCTGGGTCAGAGCTTGTTAATATGGACGATCCCCGGGTGATGGAGATCTGGAACCTGGTGTTTATTCAGTTTTTACGGGATGAGAATTCCAAACTTTCCGAACTCCCGGCGCAGCATGTAGATACCGGCATGGGGTTTGAACGAATTTGTGCTGTTCTCCAGGGGAAAAAATCCAACTACGATGCCGATATTTTTACTCCGCTGCTGGATAGCATATCAGAGATGAGCGGAAAACCGTACGGCAGTAATGAAAAGACGGATATCGCCATGCGGGTGATTGCTGACCATATCCGGGCTGTAAGTTTTTCAATTGCTGACGGTGCGTCTCCATCAAATGAAGGCCGTGGATTTGTGGTGCGTCGCATTCTACGCCGTGCCGTTCGTTATGGCTGGGACCGGCTTGGATTCAAGAAACCGTTTATGTACCAGCTGGTGCCTGTATTGGCCGCCCAGTTTCAGGATGTATTTCCTGAACTGAAAGGGCAGATTAGTTACGTTCAGAACGTGATCAAAGCGGAAGAGAATAGCTTTTTGAAAACCCTTGGACAGGGAATTGAGCTGTTTGAACAGATGACCGAAGGAAAAGAGAGCGTCTCGGGCGAGGATGCCTTCAAACTGCATGACACCTACGGCTTTCCTATCGACCTGACGCAGCTGATGGCGCGTGAAAAAGAGATGGATGTGGATCTGGATACGTTCGAAGAGCTGATGAAAGAGCAGAAAGAGCGGGCCCGCGCTGAAGGGAAGTTTACATCAGGAGAAGGCGGACGTGAAATCGAAGAGGTTGGTGATTCTCCGGATTTTGAGTTTATTGGATATGACCGGCAACGCTCCGAGGTAAACATCACGGCTCTGAACCGGGATAAAAAGAGCCCGTCTATTTGGCTTGATAAATCCCCATTTTATGCAGAGTCAGGCGGACAGGTGGCTGATACCGGCACACTAACACGAGACGGTGTTGTCATCCGCGTGACAGACGTTCAAAAAACCGGGCGTGGGTTCGAGCATTTTGTGGATCGTTTGCCGGACGATCTTTCCGGAACCTGGATCGCTGAAATCGATGGCGACAAACGTACCGAGATTCAAAAGCACCATACAGTGACCCACCTGATGCATGCCGCTCTCAGAGAAACGCTTGGAGATCATGTAGGGCAGAAAGGGTCGCTCGTTGAGCCGGACCGACTGCGATTTGATTTCTCTCATTACGAGGCGGTTACAGCGGAGCAGCTGAATGAGGTTGAAAAACGTGTGAATGAAAAAATTCAGGAAAATATACCGTCTCAAATTAAGGAGATGGAAATCGACGAAGCGCGTGAAAAAGGTGCCATGATGCTATTTGGTGAAAAATATGGCGATATCGTTCGGGTCGTTACGTTTGATTCTGATTATTCTATGGAGCTTTGCGGGGGAACCCACGTGAACGCGACAGGAGAAATTGGGTATTTCCGGTTTTTGAGCGAATCTTCAGCCGCCGCCGGCGTGCGCCGTGTAGAAGCCGTAGCGGGTAAAAAAGCGGATGAACTCTTACGATCAGAAAGGAAGAGTCTTCAGGAAGTATCGGCTGCGCTGGGAAGTTCAGCCAATATTCTTGATGAGATTCATAAACTGATCACACAAAATAAAGATCTTAACCGGGAACTCGACAAGCTTCAGAAACAACAGGCATCCGGCGAACTGGATCTGATTCTGGAGTCGGGAACGGAGGTAGAGTCCGTAACTCTTTACACCGGCAGAGTACCGGGTGCAGATATGGATCTGCTGAAAGAGATGGGGTACAGAGCGCTTCAGAAAATGGAATCTGAAGCTATTGTTGTGCTTGCCTCGAAGACAGATGAAGGCAAAGTGGTTCTGATGGCTGCCATCACACCCGACCTGAATAAGAAGAATCTTCAGGCCGGAAAGCTGGTATCCGTTCTCGGGCGAATTGTAGGCGGAGGCGGGGGAGGACAGCCCGACCTTGCAACTGCCGGCGGACGCGATCCTGAGAAAATAAACGATGTTTTTAAAGCTGCAGCCGGATGGATTCGGGAACAGTTAACATGAACGGCTGAAAATATCTGAAAATTTAGGTATACTTGCAGTCTGTCTGAAATTTGAATTGAACATACATTTAATTATTCAACGATGGCCAAGAAAAAGGAAAAAGCGATTTTTGCACCGATTGGGATCAACAATGACGACGGCGGTAAAATTGATAAAGCCGTAGAACTTCCTGATCCGACAAAAAAAACGCATAAACAGCTTGGATTGAAAAACGAGCAGGTAATTGATATGTTTGAATTGATGTACCTGCAGCGCCGGTTTGAGGAACGGGCGATGCAGATGTATCAAAAAGGAAAATTTGGCGGTTTTCTCCATCTTTATATTGGCCAGGAAGCAATCTCTACGGGTACCGTTTTTGCATTTAATGACGATGATGATATCATCACGGCTTATCGAGATCACGGCTGGGGAATTGTTCGAGGCGTAACGCCAAATGAAGGAATGGCTGAGCTTTACGGAAAAGCCACAGGCTGTTCGAAAGGCAAGGGCGGTTCCATGCACTTTGCCAAAGTTGAGAATCACTACTGGGGCGGGTATGGAATCGTTGGAGGACACATCCCGCTTGGCGGTGGAATAGCGTTCGCAAATAAGTATAAGGACAACGGTCGCGTGATGGCCTGTTTTCTGGGTGATGGTGCCGTAGATCAGGGAGCGCTTCACGAGACAATGAATATCAGCCAGCTTTGGAATCTTCCGGCTATTTATGTGGTAGAGAATAACGGCTACTCGATGGGAACGTCCGCGCGACGACATACCGTCAATGAAATCGTGGATCGTGCCAAAGCTTACGGAATGAAAAGCAAGGTGCTGAACGGGATGGACGTGTTTACCGTCTACGAAGAGATGCAGAAAATTGCCAAAGACGTACGTAAAAACAGCGAGCCGTGGTTCGTTGAGATCAGAACGTATCGCTATCGCGGCCACTCTATGTCTGATCCTCAAAAATACCGTTCGAAAGATGAGCTTGCGGAGTATCAAAAAGTGGATCCTATTGAAAGGGTCAAAACATACATTCTGGATAAAGATATCGCCAAAGAGGAGGATATTGAAAAGATTCAGGAAAAAATTGAGGATACTGTGCTGGAAGCAATTGATTTTGCTGAAGACTCTCCATTTCCTGAGGACGAAGCGCTATATGAAGACATGTTTGCAGGTGAGCCTCACTTCCATAAATAGTAAGTGGCTAACTTAATCATAAACAATTTTTTTAACTAACCAACAAGCTGAAAAATGGCTGAATTACAATTTCGAGAAGCGATTAAACATGCAATTGATGAGGAGATGGAGCTGGACGAAGATGTCTTCGTTATGGGAGAAGAGGTTGCTGAATATAACGGAGCGTATAAGGTAACGGAAGGACTTTTAGATAAATACGGATTTCGCAGAGTGATCGACACTCCAATTTCCGAGCTTGGATTTGCAGGTATTGGAGTGGGAGCTGCAATGAATGGGCTGCGGCCGATCGTTGAGTTTATGACCTTTAACTTTGCCGTGCTTGCAGCCGATCAAATTGTAAATCACGCGTCTAAAGCTCGTTATATGCTTGGCGGACAAGTTTCCATACCCATTGTGTTTCGTGGTCCTAATGCCTCCGCAGGTCAGCTCAGCGCAACGCATTCGGTAGCATACGACTCCATGTATGCCATGTTTCCGGGACTAAAGGTAATCTATCCATCGGAACCCAACGACGCAAAAGGCCTCCTGAAATCAGCGATTCGCGATGATGATCCGGTACTTTTTATGGAATCGGAACAGATGTATGGCATGAAAGGGGAAGTATCTGAAGAAGAAGACTTCACAATCCCGATCGGGAAAGGCAAAATAAAGCGTGAAGGCGATGACGTAACGGTGGTTGCCACCGGCAAGATGTATCATATTGCGCAGAACGCCGCGAAAGAGCTGGCCAAGGATGGGGTGGAAATAGAAATTATCGATCCAAGAACGATCAAACCGCTTGACATTGAGATGATCATTGAATCTATTAAGAAAACAAACCGTTGTGTGGTTGTTGATGAATCACACCCGTTTGGAGGACTTGCTTCTGAAGTTGGATTTTTGATTCAGCGTGAAGCATTTGACTACCTGGATGCGCCCGTACAGCGTGTAACTTTACCCGATGTGAATGCACCATTTTCCAAACCACTGTTTGATTTGTGGCTGCCGGACGCAAAAAATGTAGTGGATGCCGTAAATACAGTAACCTACAGGAAGTAAGCGAAGTAATTGAAAATTTGCTGGTACAAAAACAATCGTAGAATGTATAATATGAGACTATTGTCTGCTATTTTACCTTTGCATTTTGCTTAGTCACTTGCTACCCCTTAAAACGTGGGTTCAACCAAATTCATAAATCCATCTAAAATTTAGGAAAGACGATTATGGCCGAAAAAATTGAAATGCCCAAGCTCAGCGATACTATGGAAGAGGGCGTTATTGCTTCCTGGAATGTGAAGGAAGGTGATAAGGTAGAATCGGGCGATGTAATTGCCGAGGTTGAAACGGATAAAGCCACGATGGAAGTCGAGGTGTTTGATGCCGGCACTATTTTGAAAATTTTAGTGAAGGAAGGCGACGCGGTTCCACTCGGCGGAACAATGGCTATAATAGGCGAAGAGGGAGAAGATATAAGTGACCTGCTTGGCGACGACAGCGGCGAAGCTGAGAAAGAGACAGATGAATCTGAATCTGAGTCTGAATCAGATTCCGAAAAAGAAGCATCCGCTTCTGAAAATGGATCAGAAAAAAAAGAGGAGTTTGATCCAATACTTGGTGACATCAATAAAAAGAAAGATGCTCCCAAAGAGAGTAAAGAGAGCGAAGAGATATCCGATGATGACGGACGAATTAAAGCATCGCCGCTTGCCCGAAACATGGCGAAGGATAAAGGCATTAAACTGGCCGATGTGAAAGGGTCAGGGCCGGAAGGTCGCGTGGTTAAACGCGATATTGAAGAGTATGAACCAGCGCAAAAAGCTCCGGCGGCATCATCAGTAGACGTTCCCTCCTTTGAAGATGCTGAGTCTGAGGATATTAAAGTATCTCAGATGCGAAAAATCATTGCGCGACGGCTTTCTGAAAGTAAATTTACCAATCCGCATTTCTACGAAACAGTAGATGTGGACATGGAATCTGCTATAGAAGCCCGTAATAAGCTGAATGAAGTTAGCGAGGTAAAGATCAGCTTTAACGATATTGTAGTGAAGGCTGCATCCGCTGCACTTCGGCGCCATCCCGATGTTAACTCATCATGGATGGATGATATCATCCGCAAGCATGGCGACGTAAACGTAGCTGTTGCGGTTGCCATTGATGAAGGCCTGATGACTCCGGTTATTCGCCATTCCGACAAGAAAAATCTGCGGCAGATATCTGTAGAAACCAAGGAGCTTGCCGGACTTGCACGCGATCGAAAACTACAGCCGGAACAGATGGAAGGCAGCACCTTTACCATATCGAATCTTGGAATGTTTGGTATCGAAGAGTTTACGGCAATTATCAATCCACCAAACGCCTGTATTTTAGCGGTTGGGGCGATTCGTGACGTCCCTGTTGTAAAAGACGGAGAAGTGGTTCCCGGCAAGCGAATGAAGATGACGCTGAGCAGTGATCACCGCATTGTGGACGGCGCAAAAGCTGCCGCGTTCTTGAACACGCTTCAGCATATGCTGGAAAATCCACTTGCCATGGTGTTGTAAAAAAAAGGATAATGAAAAACCCTCCAAGGGTTTTGAACCCTCGGAGGGTCGTTTTGGAAGGGGATGGAAGAATTCGAGAATGTATGACGAACTATAAGGATCTTCGGAATCATTGCCGCCAAACACAGCACCTTACGCACACTGTGATTGATGGATTTTTGATCTATTATGCTGCACGTCAGGACAAGCTGAATAGACAGGCGGAAAAGAAGCTGGCCGGCTACAGGCATGTGTCGAGGGAGCTTCCGAAGGAGTGGTCTAATATGGCCATTGCCCAGTTTATCGCACACCGGATCTTTAAACAGGACGGGTTGATCAACCGGTATATTCATCACTCCGGACTCGATCACCTGCTGGAGGAGGAGATGGCTTTTCTGGAATTTCAGACCAGGCATCCATGGCTGTTCAGTTTTGCGGAGATAACTGGTCGGCCTGACAGGGACTTTTTTGATTTGAATGACGTGTTTACGGGGGAGTCCTATCTGCTCTATTCCCCTGGTCTGACAGATATCATGGTTTCACAACAGGTTCGCCTTTGTTTTAACCTGATTGGATTTAACGGGGAGTGCTGGCAAACTTACGGGCCCATAAGTACCTATAATGGATTTGACCCCTCAGATATACTATTTTTCGCAACGGAAGTGAACAGGGGTGATTGGATTGAAAACGGTACTGAACTTTTGGAGTTGGTGGAAACTGACCCTGTGCCTTTTATGCACCTGATTTGCGGGGCAACCTATCCTCGGTCGTTCCACATGGACGATCAGATTTTAGAGATAGTTGCGGAATACCTGGATGACTCTTTTGATGCCAGTGCGTTAAGGAATCGTTTCACGGTGGAATACAGTCAAGGTGTGTACAAACTCTCGTTACCTGACTGGAGTCAATTTCCTCATTACACTGCCGCCTATTACGAAGAAAATGAAGAACTGCTCTTTCTTTATTCTATGACTGACCGGGGGTTTAGTTATTTGGTGAGTCAGCTAAATAAATGTGGTTATGAACTAAGCTTTGATCCGAATATTCGAGTAACTATGGGGATGTTGCAAACGGCCGATGAGATCCTCAAAAAAGGGTTCGACCTGAACCCATATAGCAGCATGTTTTCAACAGAACTGCCAGAAGAGGATTCCGAAGAGATCAATAATATCAACACGATGTTGTCAAGTATGGTCCCTGATTTGAATGCCGGAAAAAAAGTGAATCTCGACGGGATGAGTAATACATATAACGTGCCGCTTGAAACGGTAAGGGAGCTCTGTGAACAGTTAAAAAGTAAACTGGATCAAAAGAAATAACAACCCTCCAAGAGTTTTAAACTCCTGGAGGGTTTCTGAAAATTACTGCTTATCAAAAAGCTTATCCAAAGATTTGTACCAAGAATCAGGCGCATCTCTATTCGTTCGTTCTTGCGGAGCGGACGGCCTCCACTTCTTGAGCAATCTCATTCTCGGTCAGACCATTTTCAGATGTTGCCCTCAGGTTTTTTACGACTTCGGAAAAATCAATTTTTGAAGATTTTCGGATTGCGATCAAATCTAAGTCAGACAAATCGTTAAGCAGTTTTCTGGCTTTGGGGTTCAGTATGTCTACTTTTATTGTTTCCATAGTTTAATGTACACATTTGCTTTCGTGTCATAAAGAATTACTGATTTATCCCGGATTATTCACGGTGACGTGCGTATGAGTACCTTAACGTGTTAAAGTTAATATATGTACGTTATTGATCTTATAGCTCAACTTTGGGTGTAGATTTATTGCGGCGTAATTTTAATGTGTACTGCGTTTGCCCGGGGCATGCCTACGGCGCACGTGCAAATGGCTTACTCAGGGTACACAAGTGCCTCTCCGTTGCCATTTCCTTCGCAATGTTCACAATTACCCCGAAAGCTTGAGAGGCTTGGTGTATAATCCGGGATAAATCGATAATTTCGCTCCTTCTCTCAGCATTCCGAACGGTCATTCGGAATGAGGTTAGGATGGAGTAGCAAATCCTGGTACTCTTCATATTCTTACCCATCCGGGTTCAAAATATCAGATGGTTTGGATAGGACATCTGAGAGGAGTATCGTTGCCCTAACTATCTGGGATTTCCTTTTCAGGAGATTGCTTCGTCGGTGTTCTTGCCAACCTTTCATTCTTTACTGGCCTCCTCGCAATGATTCGTTTTTATCAAAATTAATTTCCTACTATGGCGCAAGGGATAGAAAAAATATGTTACGGTATTCCAAAAATCCTAACCATCAAGGATTAACAGAATGATTAAAAACAGGCTTAGAAAAACCGTGCTTTTTCTACATTTCGTCGTTATCACTACGTGGGTATCGCTGCGCTCAGTGCGTGACATTGAAATCCTCATCCCACCTAAGCGGTACTCCGGTTCCATCCACCGGCTGGCGGACTGGCCTTGTAGGATGACAAAATCACTGGTTTTACCTTCCCGAGGGGCAAATCCTTCTAATAAATGGGATTTATGTAACACCTAACAAGAAAATGTATAACGCACTTAAGGTAAATCAAAGCTATTGTATAAAAGTTACGACTAAAGACTAACACAAAGATATGACCGATAAAGCTTTTTAAAACAAAGCAATGGGTTAAGGCGAGATTGCATAATTAGACTTTATGCGGATATCAAACCTATCTAATTCATGTCTTTAGTTCTTACGTAAATTTAAATAATTGAAAAAAACTAAACCCTATTTGCCATGAATAAAGAAATAAAGGAAAAAAGAGTTACGGTGCATGAACCCGACTTAAAAGCTGGGGTTTCAAGAAGCCAGTTCTTAAAATTAAGTGGCTTTGCTGTTGCAGGATCCTCTTTATTTTTAGCGAGCTGTAAAAGTTCGACAGGACCCGATGATGATGATGAAATATTCGATCTCGGATCTGGAGATCTTGCCGTATTGAATTATGCGTATGCTCTTGAACAACTTGAAGCAGATTACTATACAAAGGTGGTTAATAATTTCTATTCCGGAATATCTTCCGAAGAAGAGCAGGTTCTTACCGACTTGTACAATCATGAAATAAATCACCGTGATCTCTTTAAAGCAGCTATCAGCTCGGTAGCCTCCGATGAACAACTGCTACCCACCTTAGAGTTTGATTACGGAGACCTGGATTTTAATAACAGAGATCAGGTATTAGGCACTGCGAAAGTGTTGGAAGATACTGGCGTAGCTGCTTATAATGGTGCCGGAAAACTTTTAACAAATGCAGATTACCTTTTATTGGCAGGAAAAATTGTTTCCGTTGAAGCCAGACACGCCGCCGCTATTCGTTCTTTGATTAGCCCCGGTACTGCTTCTTTTGCTGGAGATGATATAGTGAGTACAGATTCAGGCCTGGACGCTGCATCAGATCCTTCAGCCATATTAGCTGCCGTTGGCGATACAGGATTCATTGTTACTCCATTTACGGCAAACAATCTGCCTTGATACATCGCTGTATGCATCAGTAATCAACAAAAAATTAATACTTTAAAAGGATTATCATGGACTTAATAAAATTTTTAGACGAGTTTACAACAGACAATTTAAAGGAAACCAAAACATCAAGAAAAGACGCACTCATGACGTTTGGGTCTTTAAGTAAAAAAGCGGCAATAGCTGCAATTCCCTTTGGTCTGGGAGCAGCTTTCACTACGAATAGTATGGCCAGACAATCTACTGCTAACCCTGTAGCAGCCCTCCAACTTGCGCTAAAGCTGGAATATCTTGAAGATGAATTTTATGATTTGGCTTTGCAGTCAGGAGTTATACCTTCTGGAAGACCTGAAACGGTGTATATGCAAATTTCAAAACACGAGCAGGCGCATGTCACTTTCCTTAAAGCAGGATTGGAGGGAGCGGGTGTAACACCGGTTTCAAAACCTGAATTTGACTTTACTGCTGGTGGCGCTTTTGATCCATTTAATAACTATGAACAGTTGCTCGCTTTGTCTCAGGCTTTTGAGGACACAGGCGTTCGCGCATACAAAGGACAAGCGGGTAATCTCATGGGGTCTGATTTCCTAACAGTTGCGCTACAAATTCACTCGGTAGAAGCCCGTCATGCTTCCGAAGTACGAAGACTCCGAGGCCTAAAAGGTTGGATTACCCGGAAAGAAAGAGGAGCAGGCATGCCCGAAGCTACTCAACCCGTTTATGATGGCGAGCAAAACACTACCCAGGCCGGCGTTAATGTTGCAGGCCTAAGCAGTGGATTAATAGGGAATGTAGAGGATGCCGTAACCCAGGCTTATGATGAACCTATCAACGCAGGAACCGCTGATGCTATCGCAAGCCTGTTTATTAAGTCTTAGTTTTATTACCACGATAGCAATAAATTATTACAGAGCCATCCTAATAATAGGATGGCTCTGTTTATTCTGGCACTTTTTGTGAGCCAGTTGGTTACTACATTGAGTATTCAATAAAGTTCAATATCTGTTCATAAGCAGGCATACGTCTATAGCTGAAAGTCAACCTACCAGTACCAGGCAAAATGAAGATTGAAAGCAGCTCAAATTCTGTTACTATTCAAATAGAGCACGATGGGATGATCTATCAATTTATAAGCCATACCATTAGTGAAAACCATGGAACCAATGGACCTCTATTTAGAGAGATACCCAATGGATTCAAACAGCATACAGATTCAGACATATTGAATGTTCAGCCGAAACGGCTGCAATCTGTTAAAACCACCCGTTCGGACATATTCCGCTCCTTTCTTCCCCGGAATATCGAAAGCCTTACTAAAACCGTAGCGCCAGAAGAACTTGCCATTATGAATCAGACAGGACTCTTTGAACACATCGAGAGCGGCAAATGGATAAAAATTTTGGGATAGGATAGGAGATGGAAAACCGGACATTTAAAACATCACAACTCTATCCATTTTGGTTAAAGGCGACTCTTATTCTGTTTGGGCTCTGCATGCTGGTAGTCGTTTTAAATTTTGGGAAATTTATTCTAATGCCCCTTGCATTTGCCGCCATCATTGCAATGCTGCTGAATCCGGTAGTAGTACGATTTGAGAACTGGAAAATGGGACGAGTGTTAAGCATCATTCTTGTTTTACTTATAATCACAGTGATCTTTTCGGGTATTTTGACGCTCATAGCTTTCCAGGCGGTAGAGTTTACTGACAATCTCCCCGAAACTGCAGAAAAACTTAAAAGTACATTGGCTGAAGGAACAATAGCTGTTGAAAAAATTTCAGGTATTTCGCAAGAAAGGCAAACCGAGTATCTGAAAGATGCTATTAAAAATTTATTTGACGCAGGAGGTGAGTTTCTGAGTTCAATGACAAAGGCCGCAACCGGTACGATAACCGCTTTAGCTTTGTTACCCATCTTCATCTTTTTCATGCTCTATTACAAAGAAATGTATAAAACCTTTTTTCAGAAAGTATTTGAAAGGAGCCAAAACTCTGAAATTGACAAGGCTTTACTAAGAGTTCAAAATGTAACCCAGAACTATCTGGTGGGACTATTCACTGTGCTTGGAATCATGGCCGTTTTAAATTCAATCGGGCTGCTGATTGTTGGCCTTGATTATGCTATTCCCTTCGCGATATTTGCATCCATGCTGGCTATTATCCCGTTAGTGGGTGCAATATTGGGGGCATTTCCTGCTATTATTTATGCTTTCCTTTTCTATGATACGCTTTTGTTGCCGCTGATGGTCATCGCGATATTTACTGTAGTACAACTTCTTGAAAGCAGCTTCCTCACCCCAAGAATCGTTGGATCAAAAGTCTCACTTAATCCATTCATGGCTATTATAGTGTTGCTTTTGGGTGCACAGGTCTGGGGAATAGCAGGTATGATCCTCTCAATACCCCTTATTGGAATCATGAGGGTCGGGTTTTCACAGGTTGATGAATTAAAACCCTACGGTTATCTCTTAGGCAGTATTGTTGACTACGAAGAATATAAAGAGAGTGATAAGCAGGAACATGAGAAGGCCGAAAAATCAAAATCAGAGGAAACGGCTGTTCCCTAAATATTTTCACTGCAAAAAGGACACGGGGGAATTACACTGTTTTAAACCGGATTATTCACGATGACGTGTGAATGAGTACCTTAAAACCTGAGTTCGATTCTTAAATGCGGATTATGATTAAGATGCTTGTCCAAAGAGCGTCATCTCGCACCTCCCCATCGAGATCCCTTCGGGAGATGCGGGATGACGCCCTTTTTGGACAGCATCGGTCTTTTATTGATTGTATTCGACATATTATGAATCGAACTCAAGTTTAAAGTGATAAAATAATGTATTTACGTCAGGTTCTATTTTGATCGGTTTGGGTAATTCTTTTTGGGGTTAGTTGTATACTGGAACTTACGCTTACCGATCAACATGAACCCACTTAATATGATACAAAGCATGTTTTGCTCCCTTCTTTCAATTCAACAACAGAATAGTTTGTGAAACGTT
>Ga0306867_1000313_pt1 | contig 29157 bp, 22 predicted proteins | sample AntRauTorckE6831_FD_190432 | JGI IMG/M metagenome (GOLD analysis project Ga0306867, IMG submission 190432) | Saline lake microbial communities from Rauer Islands, Antarctica - Metagenome Torckler E6 #831 (v2) (version 2) | ecosystem: Environmental > Aquatic > Non-marine Saline and Alkaline >...
GTTCGATTAATCAATCAAGTTATTGAAAGTCCCCCTTCCCCGAAGGAATGCCCGTGGCGAAAAAAAGGGGAGAAAGTGGGATGTTCATCAGAATTTTGAAAATCCAATGAACACCCCACTCAATCTCCCCTTATTAGGGGAGACTTTTGTATTCGTTTTTTATAATCGAACTCAGGTGAAAAGGAGCTGAAAACTATGGTACGCAAATTTTCAGACCGAGGGGTGTGTCGGAAAGGATAGGAGTCGGCACGAGACTTTGCAATTAGGTCAAAGCTCAACGGTACACAGTTTACTTAAATATCACACCGCTTAACGGCATCACGGAGCATGGCCAGGTTCTCTTCAGTGGTTTCCTGCGTGGGAATAAACTCCTGGGCAACATATCCCCCAAACCCCGTCTCAAGAATAGCTTGCATGATCGCAGGATAGTAGAGCTCCTGGGATTCATCAATCTCATTTCGGCCGGGAACACCGGCAGTGTGATAGTGGCCAAACCACTCATGATCCTGACGTATCGTTCGAATGATATCCCCTTCACTGATCTGCATGTGATAAATATCGTACAAAAGCTTGAAGTTCGGTGATCCAATACGCTTGCACAGCTCAACTCCAAACGGGGAGTTATCAGCCATATAATCCGGATGATTAACCTTACTGTTAAACAATTCAAGCTGAATAACGACTCGTCGTCGCTCGGCATGGCCCATGATCTGTTCCAATCCTGCCACACAGTTTTGTAAACCGGTTTCATCATCCATTCCCCGCTTATTTCCTGTGAAGCAGATTAAGTTTGAATACCCGGCATCGGCCACGAGATCAATATACTCCGTATAGCTGTCGATGAGCGTGCTGTGATAATCAGGCTCACACCAGCCCTCTTCAAGGCTGATTTCCGCCCCGTTGCACATTGACGAATCAATTCCATGTTCCTTCAGAATGTCCCACTCCCCCGGTCCAACTAAATCAATGGCTGAAAACCCAATCCCATTCACAGCCCTGCACAGTTCCTCCATTGAGAGCTGACCGTACGTCCAGCGACACATCGAGTGGTTAATATTTCCTTTCAGGTCAAGTGGATCGTTGCTGTTTGATTTCATGGCCAGTATTGAAGGTAGCATTGACGATACTCCGACCCCAAGTGCACCTGCTGTAAGCCGGCTAATCATCTCTTTTCGTGTCATTGATTTCATAATTGGGTTGGTTTAAGCGGTTCGCATATAATTGGAATGACTTGTTGAGAGACAAGAGCTTGTATCAACAAAATCCTAAAGTAGAAAAAAGAAGCTCATTTATGAAATCAGTTTCCGAATCCCACTACATTCGTTGCATTAAATCTTTAATACCCGATTGAAGGGATTTCCACCAATAGTTGACCATCGACTGACCCTCCTCTTTTTCAAGAAAGATCTCACCCGTACGCGGATCAGGTTCACGGTTTGATGATTGAATCTGAATATTATTTGCCAGGAATGAAACAATTTTCTTCCCAACAGACGGTTCAAGACTATTTTTCGACAGTAAACTCATAGAAAAATCATCGTACAAACACATAAATTTTCCTGCTGCAAACGTTTCATTTAGCTCAAAATTGAATGCAAGTGAATGGATGACTCCTCTTTCAATTCGCACAAATGCCAACGGTCCCAGCACTGGATTCAATTTCAGGAGATCCAGACCTTCCATCTGCCCGGTAATCGTCTGGGCGCCATTGTCATTTAGAGTAAAATCAAAACCGACGGATAGTTTTGACTCATTCATGAACAGAGTGGATACCTCAGCTTTTATAGTTTGATCCGGATCTGTATTCTGAATACCGGTCATCACCACTTCAATTGAATCAAAGAAAAGCGTGCCGGACGTATCTTGTTCTTCTTTCCATTCGCGATAGCTAATAAACCCATTTCGAACAGTAAGTGTATCAAGTGAAACCGATACTGGGAGTCTCGCGAATTGAGCATTCAGAAGCAGTTTCTTTTTCAAAGGTTTATCAGGAGGACTCTTATCACGCGAGATCTTTACCTCCGGATCTTCAACAGTTATGCTTTCGGCTCTTACCCGGTCATCATTCAGCCACGCATTTATATCCAGATTTTTCAGATCCACAGAACCGGATGTAATCTCAATGTGATCTATTTCGTGTCCGATTCTCAATGGCAGCTCCCGGGCCGATAGTTGTGGTTCCAAATTGAAACCTTCGGTTATGAGATTTCCGGATTCCGAATTAAATGATACCCGGTCTAATTCAACTCTGTAATATCCATCTCCCGTTGTGTGGCTAACAGAATCGATTCCAAAGCTGAAATGTTCAAAACGGTCCGCCATGTCAACTTTACCCGATGACAGATTCAAACCTGAAACTGACAGATCCAGCTCTGTTACCTGAGTTTTTACTGACGACAGATCCTCCCTGTATATGCTCAACGAAGCATTGGATAATGTTAAAGAATTCAATTTAACAGATCGAGAATTGTCATCGGACGATTGGCCAGATCCGCTAAACCGGTCAAATAATCCGGGGGAAAAATGCAACTCTGCACCGCTGATTTCTGTCTCCCGCACCATTATATTGCCACCAGTAAGAAAGCCCCAGAGTGATATGCCTGAAACAGAAATGCTCTCAATTTTTGATCCCAGTACAGGATGATTCTTCAGTCGGTCCGAAGCTTCTAACCCGGGAGCCAGAAACATTCCTTCGATTACGACTGATGGCGGGAACATTCCAACATCAAGTTCAGATATTTGAAGTGAAGCGTCTTGTTCGCTTATGATGCCGAACTCCGTTTTTAAGCGATCCTCAAGGTAGGGTTCCGCGACACTGTTGATTAGAATAATCATTCCCAAAACTACTGCTGCCACTCCCATAAGAGTACCGGCAATCCATTTAATACGACGGGACCTATTGTTAGTATCTGTTTCCAATAGCTATGGTTTGATGGGCTATGAATCTTAGATTATATCTGGGACAGCATATTACTCTTGTAAAGAACATTTCTAAATGAAGATTCAACTCTTTTTATCAATCTACAAAATCTCCCTGACAAATCTTCAATAAGCGGCGGCAAAATTAGAGGTACTTGTAATCAGGTCAGATCTGAAATCTTATACCGTTGCCGGCGGCAGCCTGTGCTCAATCTGTTTCCGCTATTGGTTTACACGAATATTTCTCACATTCACAGTAGTTGCACTCATGTTAACGCTCTCAAGAATTTGCTCAAACTGCTCAATCTGACCCGCCATTCGAGATTCAATCATCTCACTAAGATATATTTTTTAGTGACAATCATAAGTCAGTTAGTATTTTGATACAATTCATTATTCATACGTTAATAGTGTTGTCAATTATGACGGGATTTTCACCGGATCAATTCGCTTCATCCGGTGAATCGTCTGGCCCAGACATTAACCACCAAAAAATATATTAAGGTAATGAGGAGCCCTATTCAACTCATCCGATGACGGGAAGTCAGCGGATGAGGATTTATTTCTCAACACGACAATTCAGAATTGACTTTACACTAGAGGGCTTTGCAGAACTAGTGATTTTGTCATAGTTCAAGGCCAGTCCGCCAGCTGGCGGACGTAAGGATTTCAATGTCACGATAACGACGAAATGTGGCAAAAGCACGGTTTTGAAAAGCCCTCTACTATTATGCGTATTATATTTTTGACAACGCGCACGAACGATGAAATTAGCAACGGGTGTTTTTAGTTATTCTGTCTTTGATTTTAAACTCTTATTCCGGATGGTCCACAAAAAAATAGTTTCTTTATTATTTCTGCTTTTGGGGTTGTCACTCCTCTATATCGGAATCCGGGAGGTATACCTGATATCCGCCTATCTCGATTCAATTATACCTATTTCTCCCAATACAGAGACCCGGCTGATGATTATTTTCGGAGCTGCCGCATCAATATCCGGTTTCGTGGGTATCATCCGCGACAAAACGATTGAGGTATAACCCTATCTTTCAGCTATTTCTTATCAAGTCGCTGAACGGCCTCATCCATTTCGCGCAGCAACTTCCAGCGGTACATCCCGGCATTATGGCCGTCATTCCAGCTGATTTTCAGCGCATGATTACCCACCGTTTCCGCATTTGTAACTTTGTATTCGCGCGTAGGCTCAACCCGAAACAGCTCAGGTTCAAACCGTCCCATTTTATCATGCCCTCCACGGCACTCCACACAGGGACAATTTTTTCGAAGGCCAAATAGTGAAAACTCGCTTTTATGGCCATCTGTCCACTCTACCGTAAGGTGTTGCTCGGAATTGCTAACATCAATTGACCTGGGTTTAAACTTTTTTTCTGTTTTTTTGATCGGTTCCATTGAATCTTTGAATTACAGTTGCGGTTCACAGGTTCGGTGTTTAACATTATCTCTTTTAAGATACTATCTGTTTATGTGGATTTACATCATTTTCTTATCGGCTTTGTTCATCGGCGGACTTTACGTTGGTGAACGCCCGTTCTTTCAGCTCAAAAAACTGACGCCATCAATTGTTCTCAACTTGTCGCTTGGCGTGCTTGTTCTATTTACCATCCTGATGATAGCCTTTATAGTAGGCTTTTTTCCGCAATCAGTCGCCGCTCCAATGATGGCCGGCCTCTACATCACCCTGGCCGGTTTTTTTGCGGGTTACGCCTACCGGCTGTTCAGATTGCGCTCGGAAGGCGGCACAATTCTATATCAGAACCGGTCGTTTTGGGTCGATCATGCACCAAACCTGCTTGCAATCGGGCTCATCGTTTATGGCATGTATCGAACATCAATCCTCACTGATATGCCCATTACAGGCATTCGCTTCTCATCGGGCATGTCACTCATCTGTTTTGGTATCCTGGGATGGATGTTGAAGGTTGTACCGGAATTTAGATCAGACGGCATCCTTTTTTTAGATCAATTGATACCGTGGAAAAGGGTACTCTCCTGGCGATGGCACACAGATGAGGTTGTGTTAGTGGAGTACATACAGTCCGACAAACAGGCCGAAGACCGCATCAAACAGTTTGTAACCTCCGTTCCGCCAGATGAAAAAAAAGAGGTAGAGCTGGTGCTTATCTCCAAGCTGGAAGAGTTTGCCGATGAAAGGAGCGAAGAACTAATGGGAGATTGATCCAACAACTGTTCTGCCTGAATCGGATACGGGTCAAAGATCACCCGTAAATTTTCTGTGTTCAACCATCAGGCATCGGTTTTCAACATATTCGAACCCGTTATCTTCTGCACTCTTTTTTGCTTCTGGTGTACTTACATCAAGTTGAGTCCATATCAGGGGTTTCTGACCTGTTTCCAGCCCCCACTCCACAATCTCTTTCACCATTTTTTCGGAATATTGCTTATTCCGGAAGATATCAACGATATCTATGGCGAGATCATCAGGCAGATCAAACAGAGTGTCGAAACAAGACTCACCAAGTACGTCTGTTTCATTCGGGTTGATGGGAATCATGCGAAAACCCTGATTCTGAATATACTTAGCAATATGATGGCTTGTGCGATAAGAATTTGAGGAGCAGCCGATCACTGCAATTGTATGGATATCTTTAAATACGTTCTTCAATATGTTGACAGTATCCCAAGTACTTTATTATTCGATATTTAGCCAAAAAAACGGTATCTTTATATGATAATTAAATTGTTAAACAAAACAAGGAATATTTTGTCTAAAGTTAAAGACGGAAATACCGTCAAAGTACACTACACAGGAACATTGAAAGATGGATCGGTATTTGATACATCTTCAGAACGTGAACCTCTCGAGTTTAAACTCGGTGAAGGTCAACTCATTCCCGGGTTCGAGAAAGCCGTGATTGGAATGGAAGCGGGAGAATCCACGAAAATTGATATCCCCGTAGACGATGCATACGGAGAGGCTCGTGAAGACCTGATCATCAACGTACCCAAAGATCAGCTTCCCGAAGATGTGGAGCCGGAAGTTGGAATGCAGCTTCAGGTAAATCAACCCGACGGACAGCCCGTACCGGTACGCGTCGCTGAAATTACAGACGAAGAGCTGAAACTGGATGCTAACCATCCGCTCGCAGGAAAAGACCTATCTTTTGAAATTGAAGTGGTTGAAGTCAAGGATTAATTCCTGCTGCTCCTAACACTTTATTATCCCGTCTGTGATGATCACAGGATTTCTCCTTCATCGCAGCCGGGATTTTTTTTTGTCCAACTGATTTTTTAATGGTTCCGCACTTTACTCATGGCTGATTTTTCTACTAAGCGCACAGTACGTGTAACCTGCCCCTTCGGCATGGCAGAGCACCTTGAAACAGAAATTCGAGATTTAGGCTTCACTCCTCTCGACGTTTCCGCAACGGGAATTGAAATCTCTGCTTCACTAACCGATACAATCTCACTAAACTACTGGCTTCGCACCGCGCACAGAATTCACGCTCTGATTGCGGAAACGGGTAACAAAAATCCTGACCAGCTAAAAGATTGGCTGCGCGAAATTCCCTGGGAGGAGTGGATTGATGATGATGGATATTTCTCAGTTACCTCACGTGTGGACCATTCCGATATTGAAAATAGTCAGTTTGCAAACCTCATTACAAAAGATGCTGTTGTTGACCGTATGAGATCGGCAAATGACGACCAGCGACCCGATACAGGATCAGACCTCACTAAAACAGTGCTGTTTCTCTACTGGAATGATGACGTTGCCCGTATATTTGTTGATACCTCAGGTGAATCACTATCAAGGCGTAACTACAGAACAGAGAATGTATCGGCTCCGATGCAAGAAACGCTTGCCGCCGGAATTATACGATCGACCACGTGGGAACCCGGCCAACATTTCATCAATCCAATGACCGGTGGCGGAACGTTAGCCATTGAAGCCGCCCTGCTTGCCACCAACCGGGCACCAGCCTCGCTACGCAACAATTTTGGATTTATGCATATCCGCGGCTTCGATGAAGAGGCGTATCGAGATGTCCGAAAATCTGCTAAAGAGGGCGTCAACAAAAATCCCGGCGGGCAGATCATCGCCTCTGATCTTGACCCACGTGCCGTTGAAGCGGCCAAACGAAATGCCAAAACCGCGGGTGTGGATCATCTCATCACATTTGAAACGTCGGACTATTCCCAGACCACCATTCCGGACGGCAAGGGAGTTGTAGTGATGAATCCGCCCTATGGAATTCGCCTTGAGCCGGGTGAAGACCTTCGGCCGCTCTATAAAGGGATCGGGGATTTTTTGAAAACCCACTGTACAGGTAAGTTTGGGTATGTGTTTACAGCCAACAATGCACTGAGTAAAAAAATTGGGCTTCGATCCAACAGTAGAACACTTTTCTTCAACTCCACTCTTGAGTGTCGCCTGCTGGAGTATGAGATCTATGAGGGTAGCCGTTAGAAAAAACTGTTTCTGCATATGAAACAAGCTTGTTATACATTTATACTTAGTCGATTGCATAAGTGCTGCTGATCCATTCCCCTCTCATATCTTAAAACTTTTGGCGGAATACCCATCTTTATTGCGTCTGTCCCAACCTTTGTAATGTGTGCTTGTTCGCAGCATTCTCAACCCTATAACGTGTACGCGTACGGCGATAACTTGCTTTAAAGCAACTATTTTCACCACTGCCCCTTCTTTACTCTAAAGTTATACCATTCTCTCCCACCAAGTTTTCTTATTTTTTATAAACAGCTTTTAAGGCATTCAAACAACGGTTCTTAAATATATTGCTTGATATACTACAAATATCTGCACTTTACAAAACATTTCTCTTGACAATTTGTGGCGGGTTGGAGTACATTGTGGTGAGAAGTGGGAGATTGTGGGGAATTATTTAGCAAGTTCCAAAAACCACTGTCGGCATATAAATTTAGCAACTAAAACAACCAGTACACCTGCCCGTGCCAAGTTTCAAAGGAGAATTCGAACATAGTGTAGACAATAAAGGCCGTGTAGCCTTCCCTGCCAAGTTACGTAAAGCTCTCTCACCTCAGGCAAATGAACAGTTTACAATCCTTCGCGGTTTAGAGCCCTGTCTTTATCTCTATCCGGGTGACGAATGGGAGAAGGTGGAAGAAAAGCTATCAGAAATCAGTAGTTTCAACTCCCGCGGACGAACTGTAAAACGTAATTTTTTAAGATACGCTGAAGATCTGTCACTCGACAAACAGAACCGTATTCCTATCCCCTCTCACTTAAAGGAATATGCGGGCATCAACGGAACAGCCGTATTTATTGGCAATGGCGAGATGATTGAAGTATGGTCGCCAGAACTGCTCAAAGAGATCGATTCAAACCTCAACATGGACGCATATCAGGATATGTTTGAAGAGGTAATGAGCGGCAAAAAACCAGAGGAGGGTTAACTTGAGCTATATTCCCCATGTACCGGTCTTGCTGGAAAAATCCGTGGAGTATCTTGTCACTGATCCCGACGGCATTTACATAGACGCAACCCTGGGCGGTGGCGGACACAGTAAAAAAATTCTCTTCGCCCTGTCTGATAATGGCCGCTTATTTGGACTTGATCAGGATGCCGAAGCTCATAAAGCAGCAGCCATTGAAATCGGTGATGATTCCCGCTTTACTCCTGTTTCGGGGAATTTTGGATACCTCAAAACACTGATCAATCCTGAACTACATGGAAAAATTACGGGTATATTCTACGATCTTGGTGTCTCAACACATCAAATAAAAGAAGCTGATCGTGGATTCAGTTTCCAGCAGGACGGTCCTCTTGATATGCGAATGAGTGCTCTTACCGGTCTCTCGGCCCATCAGGTTGTTAATGAATATAGTTACGAAAAACTGAGGGATATCATTTTTCACTACGGCGAGGAGCGGTTTAGCCGTGAAATCGCCCAGGAAATAATCAGCCGAAGGCCGCTTGAAACCACCCATGATTTAAAAGAAGCAGTTACCAGCGTCGTTTTTGGGAAACACACAGTAAAGTCCATTGCCCGCGTATTCCAGGGAATTCGAATTGAGGTCAATCGGGAGCTGGATGTCTTGAAAGAGTCACTGACTCAGGCGATAGACATACTGCAGGAAGGCGGACGCATTGTCGCGATTTCATATCACTCACTGGAAGACAGAATTGTCAAGAACTTTTTCAAAAGCGGCAATGAATCAGGGAAAATTGAGAAAGACTTTTATGGCAACCCTCTGAATCCGATCCGTCCGATTACAAAAAATATTATCACTCCTTCTGAAGAGGAGATTAAAGCGAATTCAGCAGCCCGAAGTGCCAAAATGCGCGTCGCGGTAAAAAAAGGAGCATCAGAATGAACTATATAAAAACGCCACTAAAGGAGAAGAAAAAAAACCCGAACCGACGAAAGGTCATTTCCGGAGGTGAACCTGCCAAACGAAAACGCCGGTCAATATTCGATTCCTCAAACGGGGGCGGAACTTCTCAAAATTATGGTACCCGAAAGAAAGCCGATGAAAGGCGAAAAAAATCATCGCTCCCCAATTTTACCCCGTGGAAAGTGATTCTCGGCTGTGTTCTTGTCGGTATTTGCGGCCTTATTTATATCAACCACGTATTCAGTACGCAAGAGGCCCTGGCAGAAGTGCAGCAGCTTGAGAACAATTTTAATAAGACACGCCGTATTTATAATGAACAGCGGCTTGAATATGATCGCATGATAGGGCCAAAAGAGATTTACCAGCAAGCGCGCGAACAAGGCTTTGTGAATGCAGGCCCTGCAGACCAAATAATAACCGTAAAACCCTGACATCAAATGAAGCAGCGTACGTCCATAATGAGCCGGATGTTTATCCTTATGGGATTGCTGTTTCTACTGCCGTTTGCCATAGCCGTTCAGTTATTCCGCGTGAATATTGTTGAGGGAGATGGACTTAGAGAATTATGGAGCTCACAAGCGATCGACTATATAAAAATTCCGGCACAGCGTGGAAACATTTTCGACGCCAACGGCTCGCTTCTTGCTACAAATTCTGCAGTCTATAAAATTGCCGTCGATCCGTATGCACCCGGAACTACCCGCGACGATCTCACGAATGTAGGAACTGTATTGAGCAGGCATACCCATCGTCCGGCAAGCTACTACAGGAACAAGATTACAACGGCCCCATCCAACTCACGATACATCGTTCTCGAAAGAAGCATTTCGGTACAGGCCTACGAAGATATTCGCGCACTCGATATCAGAGGCGTCATTCTTGAGGAAGAGTACAAGCGTACCTATAACTTCGGCACATTATCTGCCCATTTATTGGGGTATGTCAATCATAATATGGACGGCATGACCGGTCTGGAAGCCAAATATAACAAGCGATTGAAAGGGGAGTCCGGTCTCCAGCAGGTAAGGCGTGACCGTTCAAACCGGATTTTCGCTTTTGTGGGTGCTCCCCAACAGCAACCCCGGCAGGGCTACTCGCTCCATACTACCATCGATTCCTATATCCAGGCGATCGTTGAAGAAGAACTTGAAGCCGGTATTAGGCGGAACAAGGCGAATCAAGGAAGTGCCATCGTGATGGATCCTAAAACCGGGGCTATAAAAGCACTGGCTAACTATCCCACATTTGATCCAAACGCTCCGGCAGCACCGGAATCTGAAAACAGGCGTAATTTTGCCGTTTCCGATATGTTTGAACCAGGCTCAACATTTAAGCTCGTAACAGCCATCGCCGCGGTTGAACAGGGCGCCGTGGACTTCAACGAAGTATTCGAAACGCCCGAAAACGGCCGCGTACAGATACACGGACAGTGGATGCGCGATCATAATCCGCTGGGCGATCTCACATTCAAAGAGACGATCTCCAAGTCCTCTAACATCGCGACGTCTGAAATTGCGATGCGCCTCGATCCTCAAACATACTACCAGTACGCGCGTAACCTTGGATTCGGAACACCGACGAATATAGACTTGAACAATGAAGTTGGCGGCCGGCTGCAAAAACCTTACGAGTGGAGCGGCGTAACTCTCCCCTGGATGTCAATTGGGTACGAGGTACAGGCTACATCACTCCAGATCGCTCAGGCTTATGCCGCGTTTGCCAATGGCGGTGAGCTTATGAAGCCGTATATAGTTGACCACATAACCGATGAATTTGGTAATGTTAAGGAGAAAACAACTCCCTCAATGGTGCGTCGTATTGCCAGCAGATCCACCATTGAAAAGCTACAGCCCGTATTTGAAGAGGTGGTTTCAGATTCCGGAACAGCGGAGTGGGCAGCCGTTGACGGGCTGCGTATTGCCGGAAAAACCGGGACCGCTCAGAAGTATATCAACGGAAGGTACACAAGCAACTATAGGGCCTCATTCGTCGGTTATTTTCCGGTTGAAGATCCTTCTTATGTTGTACTGGTGATGCTTGATGAACCCAAAACAAGTTACTATGGCGGGTTTACGGCCGGAGCAGTCTTCAAGGAAATTACGACCCGAATTGCCGGCCTTGATGAAACAATCAGAAAAAGTATTTCGCCGGGTGACACGTTTGCAAACTCAGACTCATTAATTACTCCCCTTCTAAAGGGACACTCTGCTTCATCAGCCACAACTTTTCTTGACACCAATGGATTTATCTATAAAACCACGGGGTCAGGATCAGTTATTACCGGCCAGAAGCCGTCTGCATCAGAGAAGATTGCAAGAAACTCTGTGATTGAATTACAGTTGGGAGAGATCTCAGATAACGCATCTTCAGCCGACATGATTACCATTCCTGACCTTCGGGAAATGAATATGAGAAGAGCCACAGCACTCCTCAACAACCTTGGCCTGAATATCGAGCGAATTGGTTCCGGTACTATTTACAATCAGTTTCCCCTTGCCGGAGAAAAAATGCGTCCCGGCCGAACCGTTGTTGTTCGCGGGAAGGCGCAATCGATGGAAAATGTAACTCAAATTGCCTCACAAGAATGACATTTTCCGAACTCATATCATTTTGTGATCCCAAATCTGTTATTGGCCAGGGGCCCAATGAAATTGGAATACTGTGTCAGGATTCCAGAAAGGTTACTCCCGGCGATATTTTCATTGCTATAACCGGTATCTCATCTGACGGCCACGATTATATCAAAGCAGCGGTAGAGCAGGGCGCTACGGTCATTATCAGCGAAAACAAAACCGACGACCTTAAAAATGTCGTACAGATTATTGTAAAAGATACCCGGTCGCTGATTGGTCCCCTTGCACAGAAAATGGCCGGTAATCCCGGTGATAAACTCACCATTATTGGTATTACCGGGACAAATGGTAAAACAACGGTCGCAACACTTATATGGCAGGTTTTAACGGATTTAGGTCAGCCTGCATCACTACTTGGAACTGTTGAAAAACGATTCAACAGAACCCAAAGTGCAGACAGTGTCCTTACAACTGCTGATCCGATTGAAATTGCTCTGGACATGAAGAAAATGGTTCAGATGGGCAGCAAGTTTTTGGTGATGGAAGTATCATCCCATGCTCTTGAACAGCAAAGAATCGCCGGTATCCCCTTTTACGTGGCTGTATTTACCAATCTTAGTCACGACCATCTTGACTATCATAAAACTGAGGAAAAGTACGCAGAGGCCAAAAAGAAACTTTTTGATTCACTCGATGAAACCGGCTGGGCAATTACAAATGTAGATGATTCGCACGGCGAATGGATGACCAGAGATACGGCAGCAAAAGTGATTGGAGTCTCCTTTGAAACACACAACACTGTTCAGGCAGATATCGTGAAAGCAGACGCCTCCGGCACCCATATCGATATAGAAGATTTACAATTGAAGACATCACTTGTTGGAAAATTTAACGCTTACAACGCCGTAGAAGCACTGGTAGCATTGACTGCACTCGGGTTTGACGGCTCACATATTGCAGATTCTTTTGAAAACTGCACAGGTGCACCCGGACGAATGGAACGAGTTAATGAAAGCTCAGCCCATGAGAATGAACCTGTTGTTATTGTAGACTATGCCCACACTCCGGATGCACTTGAAAACGTGAGTGAGACGCTTGCAAGCCTAAAAAAGGAAGGCCAGCAGCTAACCATTTTATTTGGATGCGGAGGCGATCGTGATAAAACGAAACGTCCGAAAATGGCGGCCATAGCGGAGAAATATGGCGATCGTGTGATGGTAACCTCTGATAATCCCCGGTCTGAAGAACCGAAAGCAATTATTAAAGATATTCTTGCCGGATTTGAAGATCTGACAAATATCACCCAGGAGCCTTCACGAAAAGCAGCGATTGAACAGGCTATACGTGAGGCATCAGATAATGATATTGTTCTGATTGCCGGTAAGGGACACGAAACGTACCAGGAGATCAACGGAGAGCGCACGCACTTTGATGATCGTGAAGAGGCCCGTGCAGCGCTGCAGAAACGGAAATCCGTTAAATCTGCAGGAGGCGCCTGATGCTATACGAACTGATCTCCTACCTCGATAAACATTTTAGTCCTGCAGGGTTTGGTGCATTTGATTTTATCACCACACGTACCGCGTTTGCGGCAGCTACCGCACTTATAATAAGCCTGCTGATCGGACGAAAGATCATTGAATGGCTTGAGCGAATGCAGCTGCAGGAAACCATCAGGGACGATATCGGTCTTGATACGCATCTTGCAAAAGGAAAAACGCCAACGATGGGCGGCGTCATCATTATATTGGCCACCGTGATTCCTGCCCTTCTCTGGATGAAAATGGATAGTATTTACACGTGGATGATAGTGTCTGTAATGGTCTTTCTCGGGCTTGTTGGTTTTATAGACGATTACATCAAGGTCGTAAAAAAAGATAAGAGCGGCCTACACGGCTGGTTTAAAATAGCCGGACAAATTTCAGTGGGGCTTTTTGTTGGTGCTCTGCTCTACTGGTGGCCGGAGTTCAGCGAATTCAATACGCTGTCAACCGTTCCGTTTCTGAAAAATGTAAATATCGACTATGCATTTATCGGTGACACCCTGGGCTGGCTAATTTACATCCCGGTTGTCATTCTTGTGATTACGGCCGTCAGTAACGCGGCCAATTTAACCGACGGACTCGACGGACTTGCGGCCGGCACATCCGCCATCGCCGGAATTATCCTTGGCATATTTGCTTACGTATCGGGCCGTGTTGACTTCTCCAACTTCCTGAATATCATGTACCTGCCCGGCACAGGAGAGCTTACCATTTTTGCAGCGTCCCTTGTTGGAGCCTGCCTTGGTTTTTTGTGGTACAACACCCATCCCGCCTCGGTGTTTATGGGAGATACGGGATCTCTGGCCATTGGTGGCGCACTTGGCTCCCTCGCGTTGATGATCCACAAGGAGCTTCTCTTGCCTATAATCTGCGGGATCTTTTTTGTTGAAACACTTTCCGTCATTATTCAAACGTCCTGGTTCCGGTATACAAAATGGAAGTACGGAGAAGGACGCCGCATATTTTTAATGACGCCGATTCACCACCACTATGAGAAAAAAGGGTGGCCAGAATCAAAGATTGTTGTTCGTTTTTGGATCATTGCGATTCTGCTCGGAATTATAAGCCTTTTAACCCTGAAACTGCGATGAAAGACGTGACAGGAAAACATATTGTTGTAGCCGGAGCCGCCCGCAGCGGTGTGGCGGCTGCTATTCTGCTGACCCGTCGGGGCGCCACTGTATTTGTAACAGATGCCGGGGCAATCGCGGAGCACGTCAAAGAAAGACTGGATGAATCCGGTATTCCGTTTGAAGAGAAAGGACATACTGAAAAGGCGGAAGAAGGAGACTTTCTGGTTATAAGCCCCGGCATTCCCTCCGATTCCGAGATTGCTGTGGCCTATAGCAGTAGAAGCCGCGAGATATACTCTGAACTGGAGGCGGCCAGTTGGTTTAACGACAACCGCATGATTGCCGTCACCGGAAGCAATGGAAAAACAACTGTTGTAAACTGGCTTAATGATATCTGGGAGTGTGCCGGACTGGGGCACCAGCTTGCAGGCAACATCGGAACTGCGTTTAGTGATGTAGTGACGACAGCAGAGCCCGGCTCCGATATCCTGCTTGAAGTCAGCAGTTTCCAGCTCGACCATATTGACACGTTCCGGCCTTCGGTAAGTATGATATTGAATATCACACCTGATCACCTGAACCGATATGAGAACAATTTTGAGAAATATGCGAAATCAAAATTCAGAATCACCGAAAATCAAACGTCTGATGACTGGTATATTTACGATGCAGACGATCCCGTTTTGACCAGGTTTTCCAAGACTCTGTCACAGAAAGATGTGTCTCCGCGCCAACTTGCATTTTCATTAAATAATGAGGTTGAGGAAGGACTTTTTCTGAAAGACGGAGCATTGATCCTTAAGCTTAATCAAAAAAAACAAACGCTCATGGAAATGAACGATGTAGGCTTACCCGGTAAACATAATCTCAAAAACGGTATGGCAGCGGCTCTGGCAGCTCGCGCCTGTGAAATCAGTAACGATACTATTCGTGAATCACTGAAGCGTTTTGAAGGCGTGGAACACAGGCTTGAACTTGTTCGGGTGCTGAATGGCGTCAGTTACATTAACGATAGCAAAGCCACGAATATAAACGCCGTATGGTACGCTCTCGACAGTTTTAGAATGCCAATTGTCTTGATACTTGGAGGCCGTGACAAAGGCAACAATTACACTGAATTACAAACGCAGCTCATAGAAAAGGTTCATACGGTTATATCAATTGGTGAAGCAAAAAATGCAATTAAATCACAGCTCAGTAATGTAGTGCCTTATATTCTGGAAGCAGACTCTCTGGAACAGGCTGTAGAACTTTCCCGAAAAAAAGCAAAACGCGGTGAAATTGTATTGCTGAGTCCTGCCTGTTCATCATTTGATATGTTTAAGAGTTACGAACACCGGGGCAACCACTTTAAAGAAATCGTCAATCAACTGTAGCACAATAAAATAAACGGATAGAAGCCATTTTATACACGTCACCAAATAGCGATTTAAGCAGCATCATGGGCACAGCGCCCGAGGAGATGGAAACAAAAGGACGCCAGAGCGACCGCGTACTTCTTGTATCTGTTATCATTTTGATGATGTTCGGAGCTCTTGCGGTCTACTCCTCTATTGCTTATTTCGCTCAGGGTCATAATACAACGGCCGGGAGCCTGGTAACCGGCCACATTATCAAGCTGGGAATCGCCTTTTTTGTGATACTTGTTGTGTCAAAAATTGAATATTCGAATCTTGCCAAATACAGTACGTTTGGCCTCATTCTCAGCTGCATTCTGCTCGTTGCCGTTATGGTGATGGGAGAAATGGTGTTTGGAGCCCGCCGTTCACTCTCCGTAGCCGGTTTCTCTTTCCAGCCCTCGTCGCTTGCCGCTGTGACACTGATCGTCCACCTCGCCGTGCTGATCTGCAAAAAGCAGGAGTATATCAAAGACTTTAAATCCTCCTTTTTGCCCATCATGTTTTGGGTATTTCTTACCTGTTTTCTTATCGGACTCGAGGATTTCAGCTCGGCTGCTCTCTTGATGGGTATCTGCCTCTGCATGATGTTTGTTGGCCGAATGAGCACGCTTCAGCTCTCTACATTTGTGTTAATTGGGTTGATTTCAGGAGGTACACTCATCATGAGTTCACCCGAGCGACAGAGCCGAGTGGAACAGTATGTTGAACAGATAACAGATATAAAGAATGAATCTTTCGAGTCATCTGCCGGATACCAGGCGCAGCAGGCCCATATTGCTATCGCACAGGGTGAAATTTTCGGCGTGGGAGTGGGCAAAAGCACGCAGCGCGATTTCCTTCCGGCTCCTTATAACGACTTTATTTTCGCCATCATTGCCGAGGAGTACGGCATGGTCGGTTCATTTGCAATTATCCTGGTGTTCTGTGTCATATTAATTCGGGGCATTGCAAAGATTGCAAGAAATGCCCGGGATCTGCTCGGCACGCTCATCGCTTTGGGAGCCACACTTATGATCACCCTTTATGGATTTGTAAATGCCGCTGTGGCTACGGGACTTTTCCCGGTTACCGGCCTCCCCATGCCGTTTGTTAGCTACGGAGGTTCCAGCATGCTGTTTACCGGTGTGATGGTTGGCCTGCTGCTGAATATCTCCAAACACAATCTTGAAAACGAAAAACGATTTTATATCGGTTAGTGAACAACATTAAACCACATATCGACGCCCAATTGGGCACCACAACCTTCCATCCAATCCGTGTGCTTCTGGCTGCGGGCGGGACCGGCGGGCACGTGTACCCGGCAATAGCGATTGCTGACGCTGTGAAAGAGCTGAGTTCCGACTCAGACGTAATTTTTGTAGGTACGCGCGACCGTATGGAATGGCAGGCAGTGCCTGGCGCAGGGTATGAAATTAAGAGTGTTTGGATCAGCGGATTTCATCGACGGCTCACGCCGCAAAACCTGCTGTTTCCGATAAAACTTGTTGTCAGTCTGATACAAAGTTTTTCAATATTAAAACGATTCAAACCGGACGTGGTTGTCGCTTGTGGCGGATTTGCTGCCGGGCCGGTGGGATGGGTTGCCGCTAAGCTGGGCATTCCAATTGCCATCCAGGAGCAAAACAGCTACCCGGGTGTTACCAATAGATTACTTGCGAAACATGCAGAAAAAATATTCACGGCGTTTGAAGCGGCTGAACAATTTCTACCAAAACAAAAGATTGAGCTGACGGGTAACCCCGTGCGAAGCAGCCTGACTGTCCAAAACAGACAGGTCGCACTGAAGCATTTTGGATTTACCGGCGACCGTCCTGTGCTTCTGATACTTGGCGGCAGCGGCGGTGCTCTGGCGCTCAATGACGCAATAGCGGCACGGCTTGATGAACTGCACAATGATAGCGGAATTCAGATTATCTGGCAGTGCGGAAAGAAATATTACGAGGAAATATCCGGCAATATTAATGAAGAGGAGTATCCAAACCTGAAACTTCTCGATTACATCGACAATATGCCTGCGGCCTATGGTGCCGCCACACTGGTTCTGACCCGGGCCGGTGCAAGCACATGCAGTGAGCTGATGATGATTGGCAAACCATCTGTGCTGGTCCCGTCGCCAAATGTGGCGGGAGACCATCAAACCAAAAACGCCGCTTCAATGGTTGATGAAGGAGCGTCGGTATTGATAGCCGAGAAAGAACTGAAAGAAGCGTTAACTGACAGGGTGCCATCACTGCTTCAGGACAATGATAAACTGAAGGAAATGTCGGATGCAGCACTTAATTTGGCAAAGCCGGACGCCGCAAAAGAGATCTCCAAAAAACTATTTGAACTCGCGAAACGGAACAACACATGAGTAAAGAAATTCAGACACAACCCGTATTTGGACGAACCCGCCATATCCACATGGTTGGTATCGGCGGCATTGGTATGAGCGGCATTGCCGAGATCTTGCTGATCCGCGGCTACATTGTCTCTGGTTCCGACAGCAGCGTTTCAGAGACAACCGAACGGCTGAAAGAGCTGGGTGCCACGATCTATCCCGGGCATGATGCGTCGAATATTGAAGGTGCAGATGTTGTGGTCTACACAAGTGCTGTAAAAGCGCAGGATAACGTGGAAACCCGGGAAGCGATGTCGCAGCAAATTCCTGTGATTAAGCGATCTGAGATGCTTGCCGAGCTGATGCGGATGAAATATGGCATCGGGATCGCCGGAACGCACGGAAAAACCACTACAACTACCATGACCGGCCATGTGGTGCAGGATGGCAGCTTTGATCCAACCATTATCGTGGGCGGACGCGTGCACAGTTTTGATAAGACAAATGCCGTGGTAGGAAAAGGCGACATTATAATTGTGGAAGCAGATGAGTATGATCGCACCTTTTTGCGTCTCTCCCCTTCTATGGCGGTCATTACAAACATTGAGGCGGAGCATCTTGATATTTACAAAGATCTTGACGATGTGAAGGATGCCTTCATACAGTTTGCGAACAAAGTTCCGTTCTACGGCGCTGTAATTGTTTGCCTTGATGACGCCAATTTACGAAGTATTTTGCCTCAAATTGACCGGCGTACCGTCAGCTACGGTTTTACACCTCAGGCGCAGATTCGGGCAATCAATATTGAGCAATCGGCATTTCAAAGTATATTCACCGTGCTCTTTGAAGAGGACATACTGGGTGAAATCACCATTAAATCACCCGGCGAACACAACATAAGGAACGCTCTCGGATCCGTTGCTGTAGGTCTCGAACTCGGGATGAAATTTGAAGATATAAGCAGCGGTCTGGAACGGTTTCAGGGTGTATTCCGGCGTTTTCAGCCTAAACTTGACACTGAAAAGCTGATCGTGATCGACGATTATGCCCACCACCCCACTGAAGTTAAAGCGACAATCGAAGGTGCAAGAAACGGCTGGAAAGATCGCCGGCTGGTGGCTGTATTTCAGCCGCACCTCTACTCACGTACGCAACAAATGTACCGTGAATTTGGCCTGGCGTTCTCAGATGCTGAAGTACTTGTGGTCACCGACGTCTATCCATCACGTGAAAAACCGATTGAAGGCGTCACTGGAAAATTGATTTCAGATACAGCCAAAGAGTATGGGCACCGTAACGTACACTATATCAAAGACAAAACAGAGCTACCGGGAAAGCTGAAAGAGATTGTGAAAGACGGGGATATCGTCATCACGATGGGTGCCGGCGATATTTATAAGTATGGCGAACAATTTGTAGAAATGGTCCAAAAACGCAACTGAAGATTTGACTAAACCAACACCACATACCATAGCTAAAATGGGACGCGGCACATGGTCTGCCCTGGCACTGCTAATGCTGGGCCTGGCAGTTGTTGCGGGGTTTTACTTTGAACAGAATACGCGTATCTCTGCGGTTGAGTTTAGCGGGCAGGAGTTTACACCGGTGGAGCAGCTTGAAGAAGCGATGATCTCCCCGGTTGGAATACTTGCTGACAGTGTGGATTATGAAGCCATTTTTAATTCGCTTCGGGAGCTTCCCTATGTGAAAGATATAGCCGTTCGGATGTCGCATCGCGGAATTCTTACCATTGAAGTAGACGAACGGCAACCGATCGGGTTACTGACCGGAACGCCAACCACCTACTTTGATGCAACCGGCATTCAGCTGCCGGGACAGCCGGGAAAATGGGTAGATGTTCCCATTGTTTACGGATTTAAAGCGTCAGCATCGGGCGACACACTCTACGGCCGTGATTTCACGCAGGTTAAAGATTTTTTGATCGCGGCCAAAAATAACAGTTTCGGATGGGCTACTCTCAGCGAAGTAGCCTGGAATGAAAACGAGGGTGTGGTAGCTCTCAGCAGTGAAAACGGAGTCAAACTCCTGTTTGGGCGCAACAGATTTGATCAAAAAGTAAGCCACTGGAAAAACTTCTATCAGGATGTAGTGAGCCATAAAGGAATTAACTCTTTCAGGACAGTAGATTTAAGATTTCGCAATCAGATCGTAACAGATGAACTATAAAAAAGAAAATTTAGCAATTAACGAACCGCTTGAGGTGGATTATGGAACAGGAAAATGAACGAATTGTAGTCGGGCTTGATATCGGAACAACCAAAGTGTGTGCTGTGGTTGCTTCGATTAACGAGCAGGATAAAATCCACATTCTCGGCGTGGGCAAAGCCCCCAGCGACGGACTTAACCGCGGCGTGGTAGTAAATATCGATAAAACAGTAAACGCTATTAAAAAAGCCGTTGAGCAGGCACAGCTCGCCTCTGGTATAGAGGTCAATTCCGTCAATGTAGGAATTGCAGGTGATCATATTCGCAGCATACGAAGCAAAGGGGTCATCACCATCAACAACAAAGATAAAGAAATTACTGTGAAGGATGTGGAGCGGCTGCTGGAAGACTGCCAGCGAATCATGCTCCCTCCTGATCAACAAATTATACACGTCATTCCGCAGGAGTTTGTGGTTGACGGACAGGACGGTATCAGCGACCCGGTTGGCATGAGTGGCATGCGCATGGAGGCGGAAGTCCACATCATAACGGGGCTCGTATCTGCGGCAAAGAACCTGTATCGGTGTGTGGAACGCGCCGGTTATCAGGTTGCTGATATTATCCTTGAGCCTCTCGCAAGTTCATACGCCGTACTCGATGACGAGGAGAAAGAAGCGGGTGTGGCACTGGTTGATATCGGTGGCGGCACAACAGATCTGGCCGTTTTCCAGGACAATACGATTCGCCATACTGCAGTGATTGCCATTGCCGGAAAGAAAGTCACGGACGATATCAAAGTCGGGCTGAGTGTACTTGATGATCAGGCTGAGAAGCTGAAGCATGAGTATGGCGAAAGCTTTGTGGATATGATTGAGAAGGATGAATCTATTACCATACCGGGTATTGCCGGACGGCCGCCAAAAGAGATTACGAAGAGTATCCTTGCGAAAATTATCCAGGCCCGAATGGAAGAAATTCTCGAAATCGTGGCCATTGAAATTAAACGGAGCGGGTATTCAGAATCACTCAGTGCCGGCATCGTTATTACCGGCGGCGGATCCCTGATTAAAAACATCTGCCCTCTTGCCAATGAGGTATTGGGAATGGACGCCAAAATCGGGCGGCCGCTCGGTCTTGCCGGTGGACTCACGGACGAAGTTGACAGCCCGATTTATGCAACCGGCGTGGGACTCGTACTTCATGCCTTGCGAACAGGCGAGACAAACGAACCCCTTGCCGGCCATTCGAAAGAAAAAGGCGTTGAGCACGTAATGAGCAAAATTACCGAACGGATGAAGACATGGTTCAAAGAACTTTAGCAATCAAAACAAAAAAGCCCGGAACAAGATTGAGACATCTGTTTCCAGGCATAGCGAAACCGGGCCGGATGTATCAGCCCAAACCAACAACAAACAGCAATCTACAGAAGAACAAATAGCAATCATAAAGGAGAAAACAAATGAAAAATTTAACACCAAGCTTTAGCTTTGACGAACAAGGTCAGGATAATGCAAAGATAAAAGTGATCGGCGTTGGCGGCGGCGGAGGTAACGCCGTTAACAACATGATCAACAAAGGATTAGACAGTGTTGAGTACATCGCGTTAAACACAGATGCTCAGGCGCTTAAAAGTAACAGGGCCGATCTGGCTATCCAGGTTGGAGCCAATCTTACGAGCGGACTTGGAGCCGGAGCACGTCCCGAAATCGGTCGTGAAGCCGTAGAGGAAAATCGGCATGATCTGGACGAAGCAGTAGACTCGGCCGACATGATTTTCATTACTGCGGGAATGGGCGGCGGTACGGGAACAGGAGGAGCTCCGGTAGTCGCCGGAATTGCCAAGCGGAAAGGAATTTTAACGGTGGGTATTGTAACCACGCCCTTCCTGGTGGAAGGAAAAGTGCGAATGAAATACGCTCTTGAGGGCATTGCAGAACTGAAGAAAAACTGTGACACTGTTATTGTCATCCCCAATGAACGACTGCTGGATATTTCGGATGAGAATACAAGGCTCATAGACGCTTTTGAGATGGCCAACGAAGTGCTGTACAACGCAACTCGCGGGATTTCCGATCTGATTCTTATGCCGGGTCTCATCAACCTTGACTTTGCCGACGTTCGTACAACAATGATCGACGGTGGCGCTGCAATTATGGGATCGGCTACGGCCAGTGGCCCCGATCGTGCGGAAATTGCTGCACGGGAAGCCATTAACTCACCTCTTCTTGATGGAGTGAGTATACGGGGTGCCCGAAACGTACTTGTGAATATTTCAGCCGGCCGTGAACTCGGGATGCGCGAAACCACTACGGCAACCAGTATTATTCAGCAGGAAGCCGGCGATGATGCCGAGATAATACTCGGTACCGTCCTGGACGAATCGTTTGACGAAGAGATGCGCGTCACCGTGATCGCGACTGGATTTGACCTCAGCGATGACCGGTCAAAAGCTAAAATTGCACCAAAATCTGATTCTGATTCAAAATCCAAATCCTCCGGTATGGACAACTTGCCAAAAGCAAGCCATGTCGGACGCAGCTACAACAGAGGTGATGGCCCTTTTTATAAGGGAGAAGGAAATCTAAAGGATCTCGATCAGCCTGCTATTCACCGCCGTGAGCTCAAATATATCCGGTCAAATGAAAACGTTGACGAAGATAGTGAAGAGTCCGACTATAACAGAAAGCGCCGGGAAGCCAGTGGCAACACCCTGCTGAATGACCGTGAGGAGAAGATTGACAAACGCGATAGCGATCAACCTGCATTCTTGCGGAAAATCATGGATTGACCTTATGCTATTTCTGTAGAGTTGCTAAATATTTAAAAACAATATAGATGGGTTCGCTAAACCCAAGCTATAGATTGCTAAATCAAAAAGGAGTTCCTCTGACCGGGGGCTCCTTTTCTTTTTTTTCAGGAACTCCCGTCTGGAACTATTGTCGGCCGGGTTGATGGGAATCTTAAAGACTAGGTATTTGATCAAAAACGCACGCTCTCTTTAGTTGATTTAACGATGTGTGAGATATTCGATTTGCGATATTCGATTTTATGCATCCCATGTCGGGAGGGGATGGATCGGCAAATGATCGCAACGCGAGACTATTGTGGTCAGGGGTGGGTTCCGCGATGCCCCGCAATGCCTCGGCCCCATAAACCCACCTCTGCCTCGTCGCTGCTCTGCCTGCGGCAGTCGCTTTGGAGGCGGTCTCCTCCCGATAGGAGAGGTTTTTGGAAGCAGATCGGAAATCGACAATCGCTACGTCTTATAAATCGTATATCAATCATCCGGAGTTCTGTCGCATACAGCAATCCGTATTGATTTAACGATGTATGAGATTTCCGATATTCGATATTCGATTTGATGCTTACCCTATCGGGAGGGGACGGACCGGCAAAAGATCGCGACGCGAGACTTTTGTGGTCAGGGGTGGGTCCAGTGATGCCACGCAATGCCTCAACCCCACCAAACCCACCTCTGCCTCGTCGCTGCTCTGCCTGCGCCAGTCGCTTTGGAGGCGGTCTCCTCCCGATAGGAGAGGTTTTTGGAAACAGATCGGAAATCGAAAATCGTTACGTCTTATAAATCGTATATCAATCATCCGGAATTCTGTCGCATACAGCAATCCGTATTGATTTAACGATGTGTGAGATTTTCGATATTCGATTTGCGATCTGTTCCTCCACTCCGGCGGAGTGATGTAATGCCCCGGTCACGACTAACACACCTCAAAACTAAAGAAAGGGTCCCTGGTCTTTGAATCCTTTGGCATAGTTGATCCGCTTGCACGGGTTAAACATACCTTTCCACCAACTCTACCAGCAGTTCCGGAAAAGCGCGGAACAGTCTTGCATGTTGGTTTGTGTTCCGCAGCATTCCAGCGCCCCTCGTACCCAACCTCTGTCTCCTTCCGAAAAGAACGCTTTAAAAAAGATCGGAAATCACAAATCGCTACGTCTTAAACATCAAAAATCAATTATCCGGGAGCCGGTGGCATACAAACAGCCCATTTCGATCAAACGATTTGTGATATCACTTTTTTGCGACTTTGAGTGAATTTCACTTAGTTAGATTATGCATAAATTAGTTGTCATATTTCTTTTATTTCTATTTGTCTCCCCTCTGGCCGTTGCCCAAACCCCGCAAAAAATCCACGACCTGAAAAGCCTGACCGACAGTTCCGGCACCGTACATCTGTTTTACCGCATTTATGCCGAATATGAAGGCACAGAGTATTTCACCGATAATATTTACCACTACAATACCAATACCGGAGAAGAAGAGCTTTTTTTGGAGGATTTTTATGATACCCGGTATGGATTTGAAAGCATGTTCTATGTGAACGAATATGATTTCTACGAAAACAACCCTGACAAGTACATATACATAGGCGGGTATGATTTTGAGGTAGGCTATATTCAAAGATACGATACCCTGGCTTTTGAAGGGTTTCTGACCTTTCCAGAACACTTGGTTGTTTCAGGGGATGATTCTTCAATGGTGTATGTCTCATTTAACTCTCAGCGAGTGAAAAGTTTTGATGGTGGCATTAGCTGGCCCACTCCGGAACAAATACAGGATGAAAATATCCCGGACTCATTGAAGCTCAATTTCCCATTAACCTCCCTCAGCCCCTACGATGATAGCCTTATGTTTGGAGCTTCAATTAGCTTTTATCGATCATCAGATGCCGGCCTTTCTAATGAAGAAATAGAAATATATCCCAATAATGAAAAACTTTACTATGACAGTGATTCAGCACATGTGTATGCACTGAATTTTTTTATTTCAGATGAAAATTGTATGCCTGATGAATGTGAACATTCTTTTTATAAAAGTAACTTTAAGGGTAAATCTGGAAGCTGGAAAAAAAAGAAAACTTTTGCTGGTGAAAAAAAAATGTATGCACATCCCGATAATTCAGGAGAGCTGTATATTTGGGATGAGGATTCTATATATGTTTCAAAAGATTACGGAGAAAGTATTGATCTTTTTTATGAGATAGATGAAGAGATAACCGGTGTTTCAGTTGAAGGCGAGCGAGTTTTCATTTCGACTATCTCTTCATTGTACGAACTTGAAAACAATGAGCTAATCTTGCTCTGTGAAATACCGGTAAGTATTGAAGAAAGTGGCTCTGAAATTCCTTCCACAATTACTTTACATCAGAATTACCCTAATCCCTTCAATCCTTCAACCGTTATAAAATTTGAATTATCTCAACCTACCTCGTTATCATTAAAAATTTATGACGTTGTAGGAAATCTTGTTCAAACACTTGTCTCTGAAGAAACACTTACTGCCGGAGAACACCAATATACGTAGAACACGGGCTCCCATATTAGCAGCGGAGTGTATTTTTATCGTTTAAAAACAAATCAAGAAATCCTTACCAAAAAAATGATCCTTATAAAATAAAACCGGAGATACCCATGAAATCAATAACAGTATTTACAGTTATAACTATATTAGCTCTGATTCCTTTTTGAGCAGAATCGCAGGATGTAACAGCAGAGGATATATGTAGAATGAGTTATCTCGACTCTGTGCAAACAAAAACTCCGTTTAAGTCAAACCAGTCCTGTCCGAGTGGCAATATCTGTTTTGGTACTTTTAAACCAAGTAAAGGGACGTTTAAAATTTTGCTGGTTTATATTCGGTTTGAGGACGATAATCAATCGATGAGTTATTGGAATTCCTATCCGAACCCCAATGACGTGTGGGATGTAGAGAACTGGATGGCTAATTCCATTGATGAGGATGTAACCGTACAATCTGACAACTATATGAATTTAACTCATTATTTCAGGGAAATGTCCGGTGGGGAGTACAATGTTATCGGTGATGTGGCTTATGTAGAAGCGCCTTCTAAATTAAATTTCACAAAGAAAGTAGAAATAGATGGTGATTCTGTTGATGTTCAATTAGAAAACCTTGAATTGATGGGAGCAGTAAATAAATGGGTAATCAAGAAATTAGATTCCGAGATTGATTTATCTGAATATGACAACTATAAATACCATGGTCATGGAAATCATGAAGAAGTTTCCGATGACTATATAGATATGATTTATATGATGTACAGAACCCCTTCTGGTAAATACTTCTATCTTAATGAAACAGAAGGTAGAACTTTTGGTGGCATTGCCCAATTATCTGTCCGTGATACTCTCAGTAATGGACATACAACACCTACAGTAACATTAAGCAGTGGATTAAAAGTACATGGTACACGTTCGGGTAATGGTTCGGGATTGACAATTCATATGGAAAATGATCGCAGGAAAAGATTTGACGATAGTTATATTCATGAGTTAGCCCATTACTTAATCGGCCCAGGTATTCATCCGTACACTTCAACAACTCCCAGTGCGTATTGGGGTATTTTTGCAGGTACGCATGGCACAAATTCTGTAAATGCTTACGAAAAAGAACTATTGGGGTGGATTGATGAAAACGATATTACCGAAATTCAAATGGGACAATCCTATCTCTTATCTGATTTTGTTGAACATAAGCAGGTTCTGAAATACGAAATTGCCCCCTGCGAATATTACTATTTCGAAAACCACCAGCGAACGCAAAGCACTACAGGATTAGGCAACAGCTATGACATTCCGAACCTGAATGAAAATGATAAAGGAATCTTTATTTTACATGTAGAAGAACCCTATTTAGGGAATAACAGTCTGAGCTCCATTGTTTCCGATGGAACCTGGGATTGGACTTTAGATGAAGATAAAAGCTGGATTGAAGATGTATGCAACCCAAGTGGAGAACCGGCATTTGAGAAAAATCATCCGAATCCATTTGGCAAATCATTTAAAGATCCAATTATGTCAGTAACAAACCCGGGTGGAGGTGGATCTTATATGCAGCGTTTATTTATAAAGGCAAGTGAACCTGAAACGTGTACGAAATATTTCTTTGGCAATGATCCGGCAGATAAATCGGGATATAGCATAAATGGGACTTCATTGGTCTCTCCGTACACTAATCCAACTTTTTTACAACGTGATGGCACCCCTTTAAACATTACGATGAAAATCACAAGTGAGTTTTTAGGATTGGTTGCTCTTCAATTTAACTCCAACGACAACCCCTACACCATCACCGAAAACACCACGTGGGATGGGCAGATTTTCCTGGATCAGAATACAAAGGTAGAGAACAACGCCACGCTGACCATTCTGCCCGGTACTACCGTGTATATGGCAGAAAATGTCCAGTTGGATATTCGTGCCGGGCAGGGAGGGACGCTCATTTCCGAAGGTACCGAAGAGGAACCCATCCGGTTCATTCGCACTGATCCCAATAACGCATGGAAAACGATCTACCTGAACAGCAGCGCGGGCAGCAGTATCAAATGGAGCCTGTTTGATGGAGGAAGGACCAACCTGACCATCGCCTCTCAAAATAATGTGATTGAGAATAGTACCTTCCGCAACGCCACGTTCCGAAACATCGATAGCTGGTACAACAATGACGGCAGCGGCAATTCCAGTGCCACCCTTTCGCACGTGCTCATCGAAGATGGTGCCACCGTGGGACTCGTGGCTCAATATATTGATTTGGATATCAGTAACACTACCATTCAGGATAATGGTCAGGCGGGGATTTTAGTGACGTCTGCATCCGTGTACCCCTTTCATCGAAATAAAGTCACTAATAACGGCGGCAGCTACCACGATGGCGTGGCGGTGACGAGTAGCGGGACCTTTTACATGCATGACGACAATCTTGAGGATGGATACAACGAGGTTTTCGGCAATGCTGGTGACGAGGTGTCCGGATCTGGAGATATTGCCGTTGGTTTTACCTATCCAGTAAGTGATGGTGGATATAATAGCGTGCACGGAGATTTTTCGGGTGGTTTCTATCTGGTCAACAATACGAGCAGCACGACCGTTATGGCGGAACGGGTGTGGTGGGGGCAGTCTTTTCCCCAAAGTTCCATGTTTAACGGCCCGGTTCAATTTGACATGCTGTTTCTTTACAGCGACCCCACAACCGGAGAAAATTCCGGAACCGGCGGGCAAACACCGGCGAAAGCTCTGCCCGGAAAGGAGGGCGAGGTATTACCGTTAGCTGAGGCGTATGACCAACTCGAAAGGGAGCTTGAAAAAGCGGAAACTGAGCAACAAATCCGGGATGGGCTCCACCGCCTGTACCAGGTGGCCTGGCTGGCGAAAGAAAAAAGCCCGAAACTGACCGGCCGCTTTCGGCAACTTGCCAGACAGTCAGCGACGGGGAGCAATCGAATATTCGAATTGACATCCCACAATAACACCCTGCAACACGCGGCTACACTACTCTATGCAAAAAGTTATCTCCGCGATGGCGACTATGAGACTGCCGACCGGTGGCTGAGGGAAACCGATGACCTCTCATTAGAAGGGAACGACCGGCGCGACTGGCTCCATCTCGAAATGGACCTGCACCGCTACAACGGAAACGTTGACGCGGCTCTGGAAACGCTCAAGGAATTGTATGCGCATGAAGAATCTCGTGGCGTTGATATAGAGAGTGTTAAGCTAAGCTATCAACCCATCGAAGAAGATATAGTCCGCAGAATGGGTGGTGACGGTTCAGTTGACCCGGATCGTGCGAAGCAAAACGACGATCTCTCATCAACAGAAGCCCTCACTCTTCAAAACTATCCCAATCCGTTCAATCCCACCACCCAAATTACCTTTACCCTTCCGGAACAAAGCGACGTGGCGCTTGTGGTGTACGATATGCTGGGCCGCGAGGTAGCACGGCTGGTGGATGAGGTGCTACCCGCCGGAGAACAAACCGTCCG